>Ga0209809_1000683_pt1 | contig 29857 bp, 26 predicted proteins | sample YNPMSTMetaG_FD_186172 | JGI IMG/M metagenome (GOLD analysis project Ga0209809, IMG submission 186172) | Anoxygenic and chlorotrophic microbial mat microbial communities from Yellowstone National Park, USA - YNP MS-T MetaG (SPAdes) (version 2) ...
GATAAAGTTATGGGCGTGCGAGCTTTACTTTTTGCCCTACTTCTGAGTTCGACAGCGTTTGCCCAAATTCGGGTTACCCTCGAAACTCCGCCCCCACCCACCATCACTGTTAGCGCGGACGTGCAGATTTCCCTGGTGCCGGGCATCGTGGTGGTGGAGCGGACCCCCGAACCCCAAGGGATTGTGGTGGTTTACCGTAGCAGCCAGCTGGCCCAAGTGTACGCCCACCATCACCGTGACCTGGTGTCTAGGGGCTGGACCAGGGTCAAGTATCAGGCTGGTGAGGGTAGCTACAAGTCGGAGTATCGCAAAGGCCGGGCTAAGGCCAAACTGGAAGTGCGCGACCGGCGGGGCCGGATTGAGGTGCGGATTAAGGAAGGCTAGACAGCGAGGGCGCGCCCAGCTACACTAGACAACGCTTGGGGCCGTGGCGCAGTTGGGAGCGCGCTTGAATCGCACTCAAGAGGTCGGGGGTTCGAATCCCCTCGGCTCCACCAAAACCAAAAAGCCCTCCACGCGGCAGCCGCCTCCTACATGACGGGCTGCCACCCTCAACCCTCCTTCAGCGGAATGCCGTGAGCGAGGGCTTACTGGATCACCCCTAGGCCTGCCTGCTGAAGTCCATGCCCAGGCCCTGCCTTCACTCGAGGAGCGGGAAGTTCTGGATTTCACGCCAGGGCATCCTGGGCTCCTGCCGGTACAATTGCGCGCGGAGTTGGGCAGGCCTTGTCTGCCTGCGGCAGCGCTAGGGGCCAGAAAGGCTGCTTCTGCCCGCGGATGGAGGTACCCCATGTCAAACGGTGAAATCTCAAGATTCCTAAGTCATCATTTCCGCCATTTCAACGCGGCAACCCTGGTGGATGCCGCCGAGGCCTACCGGCTCCACCTCGACCAGGGGGGTCTGATGATGGTCACACTTGCTGGGGCCATGAGCACCGCCGAACTGGGCCTCTCGCTGGCTGAGATGATCCGCCAGGATAAGGTGCACGCCATCAGCTGTACCGGCGCCAACCTGGAAGAAGACCTCTTCAACCTGGTGGCCCATCACCACTACGAGCGCATTCCCCACTGGCGTGAGCTGACCGCACAGGATGAACAGAGACTCTTTGAGCGCCACCTCAACCGGGTGACCGATACCTGCATCCCCGAGATGGAGGCCATGCGACGGCTCGAAGCAGCCCTGCTGGAGGAGTGGGAGGCTGCCGATAGCTCAGGGGAGCGCTACTTTCCGCATGAGTTCGTGTACCGGATTATTCGCTCGGGCAGGCTCGAGCCCTACTATCAAATTGACCCTAGGGATAGCTGGGTGGTGGCGGCTGCTGAGAAAAACCTACCCATGGTGGTACCTGGCTGGGAAGACTCCACCACTGGCAACATGTATGCGGGGCACTGCCTGAATGGACACATCAAAAACGTCCATACTGTGCGTACTGGTATCGAGTACATGATGATGTTGGCCCAGTGGTACGTTGAAGCCAGTGCCCGGCGCTCGATCGGCTTCTTCCAGATTGGTGGGGGCATTGCTGGTGACTTTCCCATTTGTGTGGTGCCCATGCTGCACCAGGATATGCGGCGCCCTGATATTCCGTTCTGGGGTTATTTCTGCCAGATTTCCGACTCCACCACCAGCTATGGCTCTTACTCGGGTGCTGTGCCCAACGAGAAAATCACCTGGGGCAAACTAGGGGTAGAGACCCCCAAGTTCATCATCGAGTCGGATGCCTCAATCGTGGCCCCGCTAATCTTTGCTATGGTGCTGGGCTGGTAGGCACAGCAGGGTTCCCTGACAGCCAGAGCGCCCCGCCTGAGGGCGCTCGACTTCTCCTCACCTTGACAGGGTGGGGTCTCTGTTTTACATTACATATTCAATATTTAGCAAACCGATGGTTCACCAAGTGAAACAAAAGCAAGCCATTCCCACCCTTGAACGCCCCTTTTACCTGCTGGGGTTTTTCAGTGAGGAGTGCCCCTTCTGGGGGCTTTCCGAGCTGGCCCGGGCCAGCGGCTTGGCTAAGGCCACCTGCCTACGCAGCTTGCGTGTGCTGGAAAGCTATGGCCTGGTGGCGCGGGAAGGGGAGCGCTACCGGTTGGGTACGCGGCTTTTGCACCTGGGGGCTTTGGTTAAGGCAGCTTATCCAGCCCGGCAGTTGGCCTTGCCATTGATGTACGCGCTGCGCGAGGCTACCGGCCAGTCGGTGCAGTGGGTGGTGCGCGATGGTTATGAAGGGGTCTACCTCGAGGTGCTCGAGGCCCGTAGCCGGGTACGGCTCTACGTTGCGCCGGGAAGGCGGGCTCCGCTGTATGCGGGGGCTTCCACCCGGCTTTTACTGGCCTTTGCTCCCTCGGCGGTGCAGCAGGCAGTATTGGAAGGGGAGCGCCAGCCCTATACTCCAGCTACACCGGTCTCGCAAAGCACGTTGCGGTGGCTCTTAAAGCGGACCCAGCAGTGTGGCTTTGTCGCCAGCTTCGGTGAGCTCGAGCCGTATTCAGCCGAACTGGCCGCGCCAGTCAGGGGTCCTTCGGGGGAGGTGCTGGCTGCTATAAGCATGGCCGGAGCTGAGGCCCACTACCGAGAAGAGACAATCCTGAGGGATTACCTACAGCAGCTGGGCTGGGTAGCTGAAGAGGTCTCCCGGCGGCTGGGCTATGTTGGGGCTTGGAAAGCCGATGTGAAGGGCTTTCTGCAGTCACTTTTTGCAGCGCGCTAGGAGGGAGCTTATGAGAAAACTGCTGGCAGTTTGGTGGGGTTTTTGGCTGGCTGGGCTAGGGTGGGCCCAGAACCAGGTCTGGAATATGGCCACCCCCTACCCCGATGGTAACTTTCACACCATCAACATCCGCGAGTTTGCTAGGGAGGTTGAAGCCGCTACCCAGGGCCGTCTGACTATCCGGGTTAGCAGTGGGGGTTCGCTGCTGCCACATCCCCAGATTCTGCCCGGTGTGCGCAACGGTCAAATACAGATGGGTGAGGTACTCATCTCGCTCCTAGCTAACGAGAACCCGGTCTTTGCCCTAGATTCGATTCCCTTCCTGGTGAGCAGCTACGATGATGCGCAGCGGCTTTACCGGGTGTCTAGGAGCGAGATAGAGAATTGGCTCTCGCGGCGTGGCATGACGCTGCTGTTTTCGGTGCCCTGGCCAGGACAGGGGCTTTACACCAAGAAGCCGATCAACAGTGTGTCCGATCTGAGGGGCATTCGCTTCCGGGCCTTCAATCCTGCTACTGCCCGCATCGCAGAACTCACCGGTATGATACCTACACAGGTCGAGGCGGCCGATATCCCCCAGGCCTTTGCCACGGGCATTGTGGAGGCCATGATCACCTCTCCTTCTACCGGGGTAGACAGTCAGGCCTGGGACTTCACACGTTACTTTTACGACTTGCGGGCCTGGATTCCCAAGAACATGGTCTTCGTGAGCCGCCGTGCCCTAGACAGCCTGGCTCCTGCTGATCGAGAGGCCCTCCTAGCTGCGGCCCGCCGGGCGGAGCAGCGCGGCTGGCAGGCCAGCCAGCAGGAAGCGGCCAGCAAGACCGCCATCCTGGCCCAGCGAGGAATGCAGGTTTTGCAGCCGAGTCCCCAACTGGTAGCCGACCTTAGGAAGGTGGGCGAGACCATGACCAACGAGTGGCTCAGGCGGGCTGGCGCTGTCGGGGTCAACATTTACCGTGCCTACCTAGGTCGCTAGCGGGTTTTGAAGCCGAGGGCTAAGCGCCTGGAGCGGCTTTCTCGAAACCCCCACCTGGGGTTTGCCGTGGGCGGGGGTGCTATGAGGCAAGGAGAGATATGCGCAAGTTCCTGGATGGCCTGTACTGGTTTTCAGGCGTTGTGGCAGGGCTGCTGGTGGTCTTCATCTTCCTAATCATCCTGGCTCAAATCGTGGGACGGCAGTTGGGCCTAACCATCCCTTCAGCCAACGAGCTCTCGGGTTTTGCTATGGCCGGGGCGGTCTTCCTGGCCCTCGCCCCTACCCTGCGGGCGGGGGCACATATTCGGGTGGGGGTGTTGGTTCGGCGGCTACAGGGTAGGGGCCGGCAGGGGCTGGAGCTGGGGGTGGGCGGGTTTTCGCTCTTGGCCTCGAGCTATGCCACCCTTCAGCTTTGGCGTTTGGTGCTGGATTCCTACAGCTACGGCGACCTGGCTCCAGGTCTGCTGCCGCTGCCTATCTGGATACCACAGAGTCTCCTGGCAGTGGGCCTGTCCATCTTTACCGTGGCCCTGGCCGATACCCTGGTGACCTTGTGGCGGGGGGAACTCCCATCCTACCTTGCCGAAGGTAAGGGGCAGGAGTAGCCGTGGAGCTGACCCAGGTCGCGCTTTTTCTAGTCCTGATTTTGCTTTTGTTCTTAGGCAGTGGGGTCTGGATCGCCCTGGCGCTTCTAGGGGTGGGTTGGGTGGGGCTGCAATTTTTCACCAACACCCCCCCCGGCCCCAGCGTGGCCAGCAGCCTATGGACCTCGGTCTCGAGCTGGTCGTTGGCGGCGCTGCCCATGTTTATCTGGATGGGCGAGATTCTCTACCGTACCCGCCTGGCCGCCAACCTTTTCGAGGGGCTTTCCCCCTGGCTGTGGCGCATCCCAGGCCGACTGCTGCACATCAACGTGCTGGCCTCGGGCATTTTTGCAGCAGTGATCGGCTCTTCGGCGGCTACCACCGCCACTGTGGGCAAGATCGCCTTGCCCGAACTCATGCGGCGGGGCTATCCAGAGCGGCTGGTGCTAGGCTCGCTGGCTGGTTCGGGCACCCTGGGCCTTTTGATTCCTCCGTCGGTGATGATGATCGTGTACGGGGTGGCTGCTGAGGTCTCGGTGGCCCGCCTTTTCATCGCCGGGTTGCTGCCAGGGTTGCTGGTGATGCTGTTGTTTATGGGCTGGGTCGCGCTGGCGGGGCTCCTCAACACCCGGCAGATGCCTCCGCCCGATCCCCCGCTGCCGCTGAGAGAGCGTTTGCGCAGCCTCTTGAAAATTCTGCCGGTGCTGCTGCTGATACTGGCGGTAATCGGCTCCATCTACGTAGGCGTGGCCACCCCCACTGAGGCGGCCAGCCTGGGGGTACTGGGGGCGCTGATCATTGCCCTTTGGAGCCGCAGTCTGAGCTGGCAGGGCCTTTGGGAGAGCCTGATGGGGGCGGTGCGCACCAGCAGTATGATCGGCTTCATCCTAGCTGGCGCAGCGGTGCTCTCAATTGCGATGGGCTTCACCGGCATCCCAGAGATCTTGGCTGCTTGGGTGGGTGAGTTGGGGCTTTCCAAGTATGCTTTGCTGGCCGCTTTGATGCTGCTTTTCTTGGTCATGGGGGCTTTTCTGGATGGCATCTCCATCATCGTGCTGACTACCTCGGTTATTCTACCTCTGGCCAAGGCGGTGGGGATTGACCTCTTGTGGTTCGGTATCTTTTTGGTGATCGCGGTGGAGCTGGCCCAGATTACTCCCCCGGTTGGCTTCAACCTGTTTGTGTTACAGGGCCTGTCAGGGCGAGACATCTTCACCATAGCCCGCTCAGCCCTGCCGTTTTTGTTCATGCTGCTTTTGGCAGCGATCCTCATTACGGTCTTCCCCGAGATTGTGACCTGGCTGCCACGCACCATGACCGGGGGCTTGTGAGTCGGGGTTCGTGTCCGAGGCTCGAGGCGGGGTACGTGCCGAAGACCCGAACGATGGGGCCCGGCGAAGTTTTGCTTTTGACTTAGTGTGAGGTGTTATGCAGATAGATCTGAACGCCGACGCAGGCGAGTCCTTTGGCAACTGGAAACTGGGGCGGGATGAGGAGTTGTTTCCCCTTGTTAGCTCGGTCAATGTGGCCTGCGGCTTTCACGCGGGGGACCCCCTGACCATCCGGCGCACCCTCGAGCTGGCCCGAAGAACGAGCCTTGCCGTGGGAGCTCACCCCGGCTTTCCCGACCGGGTAGGTTTTGGGCGGCGGGAGCTGGCTGCCAGTCCCGAAGAGATTTACACCGATGTGCTTTACCAGCTGGGGGCCTTGAGCGCTTTTTTGAGGGTAGCGGGCCTACCCCTGCACCACATCAAAGTCCATGGAGCCCTGTACAACCGGGCTACCAGGGACCCCGAAACGGCCCAGGCCATCGCCCTAGCTGCTCGGGACTTCGACCCTCGGGTGCCGCTGGTGGTGCTGCCCAACACGCCCCTGGAGTCGGAAGCCCAGCGGCTGGGACTTTGCACCGTTAGCGAAGCCTTCCCGGAGCGGGGTTACACCTCTGATGGACGGCTGGCCCCCAGGGGTACACCTGGGGCCTGGATTCACGATCCAGCCGAGGCCGCCCGGCGGGCGGTGCAGATGGTGGCAGAAGGCCGGGTGGAAGCTGTGGACGGTGGGTGGGTGGAGGTTTCTGCCCAGACGCTTTGTATCCACGGCGACAATCCTAGCGCGGTCGAGATTGCCAGGGCTGTCCGGGAAGCCCTCTTGGCCGAGGGGGTGGTTATACAAGCCTACTGAACGCTAGGGTATCCTGACCTTCCATGACCCTGACCGGCTTCTATCTGCCCTTCGCCGAACAGCTCGACCTCGAGGCCAATACCAGGATGCTGGCCCTGGTGCGCTCGTTGCTGGCAGACCCCTTACCGGGGGTAACCGATCTGGTGCCCGGGTATGTGAAGCTTTACCTCGAGTATGACGCCGACCGGGTCTCGCGGGCGCGGGTTGAGCGCTGGGTGCGCCAGCACCTGCAGGAGCCACCCGAGGTGCCGTCGGGTAAGGAGGTCGAGCTGCCCGTCCGCTACGATGGGCCCGACCTTGCCTGGGTGGCCGAAGAGACAGGCCTTACGGTAGACGAGGTGGTTCGCTTGCACAGCCAGGCCTTCTACCGCGTGTTTGCTACCGGCTTTACTCCAGGGTTTCCCTTTCTGGGCCCTTTGCCTGATCGCCTGCGGCTACCCCGCCGGGGTACCCCACGCGCGCTGGTGCCGGCCCACTCGGTGGCTATTGCAGGCAGCCAAACTGGGATTTACCCCCTACCTTCGCCCGGTGGGTGGCACCTCATCGGTACCGCGCTAACCCAGGTCTATAACCCTCACCGCGAGACAGCGTTTTTGCTGGAAGCTGGAGACCGGGTGCGGTTTATTCCCAGCGAGGGCCCTACCCCGGAGGTGCCTCCCCTAAAGCCCCTACTACCCTCCGTGCCGCGGTATCCAGCGCTGCGGGTGGAGGAGCCAGGCTTGCTGGACTTGGTGGTAGACAGTGGGAGGTTCATGGTCGGGCACTTGGGGCTGGCCGCCTCGGGGGCACTGGATGGGCGACTGGCGGGCCTGGCTAACCGGCTGGTGGGCAATCCCTCTGGTGCGCCGCTTCTGGAACTAACCCTCAAAGGCCCTGTGCTGAGCGTGCTATCACCGTTGGTCGCCGCCTTTGTAGGGTACGGGATGGTGCCCTTAGTCAACGGTGCGCCAGTGCCACTGGCCCAGAGTTTTGTCTTGCGCGCAGGTGACAAACTGCATTTTGCCTCGCTCCCCGATGGCATGCGGGGCTATCTAGCCCTGGCAGGGGGTGTTGAAAGCGCCCGCTTCTTTGGCAGCGCTAGCACCGACTATAGGGGCTTGATTGGGCGGCCGTTACAGGCTGGCGATTTGCTGGGGGTGGGGGAGGTGAGGAGGGCTCGAGCCGGCTTCGGCCTTGCCCTACCCCCCCTGGGGCAGCGGCGGGTCCGCCTGCTGCCGGGGCCGCAGTACAGCCCGGAGGCCATGCGGGCTCTGTGTTCAGGGGCCTACGAGCTGGCCTCAGGTGACCGGATGGGCCTGCGGCTGGTGGGGCCCGAGGTGCCTGGGGGTGAGCTGATCAGCGAGGCCACCCCGCTGGGGGCGGTGCAGATTACCACCGAGGGCCAGCCCATCGTGCTGCTCAACGACCGGGGCCGCCTTGGGGGCTATGCCAAGCCGGCCCTGGTGCATCCCGCCGACTTGCCCTGGTTGGCCCAGCTACGCCCTGGGCAAACGCTTCGCTTTGTACCGGCTTGCCTGGAGCAGTTCAAGGCTGGATAGCTTGCCAGACATGACCTGAACCGGTGGGATGTATACCCACGGGGGGTAGCGAGGCCGGCGGTTTACAGTTTGGGCTAAACTTGCCACAATACCCTTCAACGCCCTCTGTCGAGCGAGGTGGTTTGTGGACACCGTAAACACCCAAGTTAGGCGCTACTTTCGTAGCCAGTTTCACCTCGAAGCGCCCCTTTCGCCGGGCCGTTTCGAAGCGGTGTTGGCCAGGCGCATCGGCAGCCCAGGCCGTCGAAAACCCATCCTGGATGCCTGGAAGGCCTACTTGGAGGCCAAGGGGGGCGACCTTGGGGCGGTGCGAAGATTTTACGCTGTGATGTTGAGCCACCCGCGGGAGCGGCTGGAGGCTTTGGTGTACGGCATGCACCTGCCATTCATTGAGTTCTATGTCCGGGTGTTGCCGCCGCTTCTGCCGGCCCAGGGGCGGGTGCTGGAGGTGGGGGCCTTTACCGGTGCGCTGGTGGCGCTGTTGCGGGAGGCCCGACCCGAACTGGAGTGGCATGCCTTGGAAGGGGTGAGCCAGGCTGTGGAGGTGGGTCGGGCCCGGACTGGCGCGGGGGTGCAGTGGCACGAAGGCTGGTTTCCAGACCAGCAAGGTCTGCCGGAGATGGACGCGGTGCTGCTGCTTTCCTGCCTACCCGAGGGGTACCTAGGAGACTTACCGGAGACCCTCGAGGCCCCTCGCTATCTCGAGCATTTCAACCTGGTACCGCGCCTGCGGGGCCTCGAGGGCCTGCTCAAGCCGGGGGGCTTGCTGCTATACGGCCATGGGCCCTTCCTGGGCAAGAACCCTCAAGCCGTTCAGCATGCCCTAACACAGATGGGCTTCAGCGAGGTGCAAAGCCTGGGTGAGGGCGACTACACCCTGGTTACGGCCCGGATGCCGGCCACCATCACGCAGCCGGTGGAAGGCCCTTGGCTGGGCTTTGCTAAGGAGTCGGCTGGTTCACCGGTGGTCACTGCGGGCCCCAGCCCAGAGCCTGGAGTGTCGCCCCCTGTGGAGGAAGTCTGGGCTTTGCTCGAGGCGGGCGCCCACGCTGAGGTGCTGCGCCGTGTGCCGGAAGGCACGGTGGGGGAGCTGGCCTATCTGCGGGGCCGGGCCCTGCTGGCCCTGTCGCGCTATGCCGAAGCCGATGCAGCGCTGGCCCTGGCCCACCACCCCGAGGCCGAAAACCTGCGGGTGTTGTGTTGGGCAGAGGAGGAAGATTACCCGCGGGCCCTGCCGCGGCTGGAGGAGCTCTCGAGCCGCGGGGGGCGCTTCAAACTGGCCTTGGGCAAAGTGTACCTGGGCTTAGGACGCTTGTCGGAGGCCTTGCGCCAGCTCTACGAGTGCGGCTTGCCCGAGGCCGAGGTCTACCTCAAAACCACCCTCGAGCGCATTGAAGAACGGCTGCAGCGCCTGTGCCGTGAGGGCGACTGGAGCGAGGTCAGCCGCCGGGTGGAGTTCGTGGAGGATCTCTCGCCGGAACTGCTGACGCGGGTGCTGCTGCGGATGGGTCTGCAGGCCGCCTTGCAGCAGGGCCTATGGGGCCGGGCAGCCCGCTATGCTCAGCGCCTGTATGTGCTGGGGGAGTCGCATGGGGCCCTGGGTCTGGCCCTGGCCGGCCTGAAGGTGCGGGGCCCGGAGGCGCTGGACAAGGTGCCACTGGCCGACCTGAAAGAGGTAGAGCCCTACCTAACCGATGCGGTGGCTCGGGCCGAGGATGCCACCGCACTGCTGGCCTTGGGCCTGCTGCGCCACCGGGAGGGGCGGCACACCGAGGCGGTGCGCTACCTCGAGCGGGCCGCACGGGCCTCGCGGGGTGAGGCCGCCGGTCTGGCCTACCACCTGCTGGCCCTCTCCAAGCGGGCTTTGGGTTTCCCAGTGCTGGAGGTGCTGGGCGAGCACAAGCGGGCCCATGCCCACCGGGCCTACCCGGTCACGCAGTTGTTTGAGCTGGCCCTGGAGGCCAAGGAGGCTGGGGAACCGGTGCTGGCACGGGAGTTTTTGGGCCGTGTGCGCGAGGTAGGACTGCAGCCTTTTGGCCAGATCGATCGGGTGCTCAAGCTGGTGGAAGAGCTAGAGGGTCCCTGGGAAGCCTTCCGCATGCTCTCGCAGAGCCTGGAGCAAACCGCTGAGCCGCCGCTGGAGCACCTCGAGCTGGCCTACCGTCTCTCGCGCAGCTTTTCCCAAAGCCGGGAGGCCCAAGCCGTGCGGGGGCAGTACCTGGCCGCTTTGTATAACGCTGGGCAGGCCCTGGGGGCCGAGGGGCTGCTTTTGTCCGAGCTGGCCCGTAACCCCGAGGCCCTGGAGGTTCTTTACGACCTAGCCGAGCACTACGAGCGCACCGGCGCCTACCAGAAGGCCGCGCAAACCTGGCGCAAGGCCCTAGAGATAGCTTATTACCGGGAAAAAGACCTCGAGCTCTCGCGGGAGATTCTGCGCAGCCTGCTCTTCTTAAACCCCAACGACCCCGATTGGCAGCTCTACCTGGAGGAGCTCAAGGCCACCTCGAGGACCCTGGCCTGCCTCGAGGGCCGCCCCGATGTCCTGGCGGGAGCCACGCCCGAGAGCCTGATGCGGGAGGGGTTGCCCCGCTTCCACGGGGAGTACCTGATCGTGGTGGGGGGCCACACCCAGCTCCGCAGCCGCCTGACCCCCATCCTGAAGGAGCAGGGCCTCGAGCTCGACTGGTTCGACTCCGACTCCTACGCAGCCGGACGGGAGGTGATACGGCGCATCCAGAGCCGCCTCGAGCGGGCCCACGGCTTGATGATCATCAGCAGCTACGTGGGCCACGACCTTTCCGAGCCAGTGCGGCTGGAGGCTGAAAACCTTGGGGTGCCGGTCTACGTCACTCCGGGTCGGGCTCGCGGTATTACAGGATTTTTGCGGGCAGTGGCCGAGTTTGCCCCGCAGATTTTCAGACGGGCGCTCAAGGGCGGTTGAGGTTGCCAAGAACCAAAGTGATCGTATTTGAAGGATTTCAGATCAGGTGGGGTTAAGGGCTTGCAGGTATTGCTCGGCCTGGCGGATGGCGGCTTCCAGATTTGCTTTTCCATCCGGGTAGTACAGGGCCCGGCTGGCCGAATTGAGCAACCCCGGGCCTCCCATCACCTGGCCCCCTTGCGCGCCGAGCCCTGGCAGCAGCAACAAGGAGTGGGGTAGACTCGCGCGTATCTCGCTAACCTGCTCAGGATAGGTGGCCCCAACCACAGCCGCCACGCGCGACCAGTCGCCCACCCGCTGCTGCTCGGCCTGCTGGGCCAGGTAATCCGCTACCGCCAGGTACAGCCTGCCGCCCTGCTCGAGCTTCAAGTCCTGGAAGAGCCCCGAGCCGGGGTTGGAGGTTCTGACCAGCACAAACACAGCGCCTCCCGACTCTTGGGCCGCTTTGAAAAAGGGTTCCAGGGCATCGCTGCCCAGATAAGGGTTTACCGTTAGGGCCGAGCCGGGGTAAGCCTCCAGATAGGCCCGGGCGTAGGCCTCCGCCGTTGAGCCAATGTCACCCCGTTTGGCGTCCACAATCACCGGCAGTGAGAGCACCCGCGCCCCCACTATGAGCTCGTGCATCAGGGCAAAACCCTGTGGCCCCAATGCCTCGAAGAAGGCGGCCTGAAACTTCACCGCAGCAAGCTTGGGGGCCAGGGCCTCCATGAGCTCGAGGGTGTAGCAGCGGATATGGGCCAGGGGTTCTGGGCCGTGTAGCTCCGGCCGGGGGTCTACCCCCAGCACCAGGGGGGGGCGTTGTGCGACCTCTTCGACAAACTCCATAGCCAAGAGCCTACCTTGTTTCAGGCTAAGTCCATACGGCTTTTTTTAGCCATCAACCCAGTGCAGCTCGAGCTTCGCCTCCAGATGCCCAACCTCGAGCTTGCGCACGTTCCGCATAATGGGCCGCCGCCACTCGAGCGCTACTTCCGGCGAAAGGATGCCCAGCTCCTCCAGCAAACGAACCACCATGGGTTCCCTGGCCTCGTTGGAGCCGCTTTCGACTTTGAGCGCAATGCCCAGGGGGCCCCAGCGGGTTTCACGCAGGGCCATGCCGTAATAGCCGTCGGCCCCACGCTTGGCCGCCAGGTGGGGGACGGTCTGCATCAGCACAGTGTCGATGCTACGGGGCCCGGCTACCAGCTCGGGGTGCTGCCGCATGGTCCGAAAAACTGCTTCCAGGCCTTCTTGATACTTTGCCGGTGCGGCCTCAGGCTCGGCCAGCAGGGCGAACATGCGGGCTGCTGAGGCCAAGGGGAGTACAAAGGTAGGCACACTACAACCATCCACGCTATAGGGGATGTGCCGATATCCCGACAGGTCGCGCAGGGTTTGCAGGTTGAGCTGCTGCACCGGGTGTTCGGGCTGCTCATAGCCCTGGGGGTCTGTGCCCAGGGCCAGGGCTGCCGCCAGCATGCCGATGTGTTTACCGGAGCAGTTGTTGTGGAGCACGGTAGCAGGCTGGCCTGCGTGCTGCAAGGCCTTACGTGCGGTCATGTCAAGGGGCGAGTGGATGCCGCAGGCCAGGTGCCTCTCATCCAGCCCAATCTTGCGCAGATAGTGGGCAGCAAGGGCCACATGCTGTTCTAGACCGTCGTGGGAGGCGCAGGTCAGCGCGACCTCGGCGGGGGTAATGCCATAGCGCTCGATGGCCCCGCTCAGATAGAGGGCCAGGGCTTGAAAGGGTTTGGCCGAGGAGCGCATGTGAGCGGCTAGGTGAGGGTTGCCGCAGTAAGCCAGCAGGTGCCCTCGAGGGTCTACTACGGCCAGCGAGACTTGGTGGCGGTTCTCGATAAACTCCCCTCGGTAGACGTAGGTGCAGGCAAGCATCACACATAGCCTATCGCTTTGGGCTGCTGCTGGTAATACCGGATTCAAAAAGATACTCTTCAAACAAAAAACATCAAGGGGCTATCTTTTTGAATCCTAGAGCACTCCCTTCGGTCGGGTTAGTTCGTCACCGTTCGGTGACGAACTAACCGAATCTGGTATAAGCAGGTACAGGTTTGTCTGGTCGGGTCTTGTGGAACCAGGGGCTGGTAACACACGCGCCGGGATGTCCGGCTGCGGAGTGTAGCCCAAGCCCGCTTGCCCCTTGACCTGAGCCTGACATCTGCCCTCCAGCATAGTAGCTGGAGGTAAAGGGATGAAACGTAGAGACTTGATCAAAGCAGGGGTTATGGCAGGAGCAGCCGCGGCCCTCTCGGCCCAGGCCCAGAGCGCCCTATCCAACCAGCCGGGCATCCTGGCCCGGGCCCGCAATCTGATTTTCTTTGCCTACGACGGGATGGGCTGGGAAGACTACGCCATCGCGCAGTTCTACTCGAGGCGGGTGCTGGGGAAGCCGCTGGCCCTCGAGCGCTTCCTGGCCACGGGTGTGAGCGGGCTGCAGAACACCAACAGCCTGACCAGCTTCGTCACCGAGTCCAGCGCAGCCGGCAATGCCTGGAGCACCGGGGTCAAGACGGTCAACGGAGGTCTGGCCATCCACGCCGACGGGCGCAAGCTGACCCCCATCTTCGCCCTGGCAAAGCAGCAGGGCAAGGCGGTAGGTCTGGTCTCCACCGCCACCATCACCCACGCCACCCCGGCTAGCTTTGTGGTCTCCAACCCCGACCGCAACGCCGAGGAGCAGATTGCCGAGCAGTACCTGGACTTCGGCGCGGAGGTCTACCTGGGCGGGGGCACCCGCTTCTTTGACCCGGCGGTGCGCCGCGACAAGAAGGATATGTACGCCGCCTTCGCCGCCAAGGGCTACGGCGTGGTGAGGAACGTCAGGGAGCTCGAGGCCTCCAACGCCTCCAAGCTCTTGGGCGTGTTCAGCAGCAGCCACGTGCCCTACGAGGCCGACCGGCGCTTCCAAGGGGTGGACGCCCCCAGCCTGGCCCAGATGACCCGCGCCGCCCTGCCGCGCCTGGCCGCCCACTCCAAGGGGTTTGTGCTTCAGGTCGAGGCCGCCCGCATTGACCACGCCAACCACCTAAACGACCCTGCTGGCACCCTGTGGGACATCCTGGCTGCTGACGAGGCCTTGGAGGTGGTGATGACCTTCGTAGACCAGAACCCCGACACCCTGCTCATCCTCGGCTCCGACCACGCCTGCGGGGCCCCCGCGCTATATGGTACGGGGCGCTCGTACCTGGAGGGCAGCGCGGGTGTGCTGCTGCTTGCCAACCAGAAGGGCACTTTCGAGTTTATGCTGGGCCGCCTGGGCAACAACCCCAGCCCCGAGCAGGTGGTGGAGCTCTTCCGCACCGTGAAGGGCGTGGCCCTCAAGCCTGAGCAGGCCCAGGTCGTGGTGGACGCCATCACCAAGCGGGTCTATCTGCCCGACACCGTGCGCTACAGCATCCAGCCCGCCAACACCCTCTCCTGGGTGATGCGCCAGACCGATGGCAACAAGCCCGACCTGCCCAACATCGGCTGGAACTCGGGCCAGCACACCGCCAGCCCCACCCTGTTCGGGGTCTACGGGCGGGGTGTGGCTGCAGCGCGGATCGGTCTGATTGACAACACCTACAACTTCACCCTGATGACCCGGGCTTTGGGCATCCGCTTCCAGAACCCGGTGATGAGCGAGCAGGAGGCCCTCGAGGCCCTCAAGAGCCGGGCCGAGCAACCCTGGAAGCACCCCGAGGATGCCCTGGCGCTGGTGTAAGCGCGTTTCCCGAGGGCGGGAGGAGCCACCTCCTGCCCTTCTTATAGGAGCCAGCCATGAATAGGCGTGATGCGACCAGGGCCCTTATGGGCGGCCTTTTGATGCTAGGAGGTGCTCGAGGTCAGCAAAGTCCGGCGGCGGTACGGATCGGTGAGCTGCGCCAGCTACCTGAGGTGTGGTCTGACCTCGAGTTCCGCTTTGCCAACCAGCCCTGCCTTCTGGTGCGGGTTCCACCCCCCAAGGAGGCCAGCCCGCGCATCTTCAAAGCCGGCGAGCAGGTCTACCTCACCGCCTACTCCCGCCTCTGCACCCACCAGGGCTGCACCGTACCACTGCCCGACCAGCAGCAGAACATCGAGTGCGGCTGTCACGGCAGCCGTTTCAGAGCCGATGGCTCGCTGCTGGCCGGGCCGGCCAGCCAACCCCTGCGGGCCATTCGGCTCGAGCTGCGTGAGGGGGCGGTCTGGGCAGTGGGCTGGCTGGAACCCTAGACCACCCTAGCGCCGAGGCATGACGGGGTGTGATGCCCCGGAGACTCAGCACACGGGAAAGGGTGGGATGTGCCCAGGACCTCTTTGCAGCGCCTGGCGGGTTTCCTCGATCAGTGTGCTGACCCGGATGCCCTGGTACTCGGCTGGAAGGTTCTTCAGATGCTCCAGGGCCTTGTAAAAGTTGCGCCAGCCGCCGCTTTGGCTGCTGCGGGCCTTGTGCAAGGCTGCGGCCAGCAGGATCACGCCATGGGTCAGCTCGCGCTCGGGTCCGGAAAGCCTGCGCCAGAGGGGTTCTAAAGCCTCATGTACCTCCCAAAACAGGCCCTGATGCCAAAGCCTTAGGGCTTCGAGGTACTCGGGCGTCTCCAGTAACCGGGTGGGCTGCACCCTAAAAGTGTATCGGCTTTCCCTGGGCTCTGCCCAGCGTGCTAAAGTGTAAGTTCTAGGGGCTTAGGCCCAGCGCACGAGGTGTATGACATGTCCAAACCCATCGAAGTGAACGACGCCAACTTTGACGCTATCCTCAAGGAAAATCAGTATGTGCTGGTGGATTTCTGGGCTGAGTGGTGCGGCCCCTGCCGCATGGTGGCCCCAGTGATGGAAGAGTTGGCCAAGGAGTACGAAGGTAAAGTGACGGTAGCCAAGCTAGACGTGGACGCCAACCCCCAAACCGCCATGAAGTTCCGGGTGATGAGTATCCCCACCATCATCCTGTTCAAAAACGGCCAGCCGGTTGAGGTGATGGTGGGCGCGGCCCCCAAAAGCAACTTTGTGGCGCGCCTCAATAAGCATCTTTCGGTCAACGCCTAATTCTTCAACCCAGACCCCCTGCCCGCCGCAACGAACACCCCCTTACCTGCAGGGATAGGGGGGTTTATTCTCTTCTTGATGCAGTGCTACCACCTCAACATCAACGACCCTGCCTTCATCTACGACCCCTACCCCACCCTGGCCCACCTGCGGGAAAACCTGCCGGTCTTCTACGACGAGGTCTGGAACAAGATTTTCTTCCTACGCTACGAAGACATTGCCAACCTGCTGCGCGATAGGCGGCTGGGCCGCTCGATCACCCACGTCCTCTCCCGCGACGAGCTGGGCTGGCCGCCGCCCAACCCGCTCACGCGCGATTTCGACCACTTCCAGGAAAACCACATGCTCGATAATGAGCCGCCCAAGCACACCCGGCTTAAGGGCCTGATGATGAAGGCTTTCACTCCGGCCCGGGTGGAGGGGCTGCGCGGGAAAATCCAGGCCATTGTCAACGCTCTGCTAGACCGGGCCGAGGATCTGGGCCAGATGGATCTGCTCAAAGACTACGCCGAGCCGCTGCCGGTCACGGTGATTGCTGAGCTGCTGGGGGTTCCCGAGGAGGACCGCCGCTACCTGCGCCCCTGGTCGGCCAAGATTGTCAAGCTGTACGAGCTGGGCTACACCGAAGAACAGGCCAAAGAGGCCAACCAGGCGGTGGTAGAGTTTTCGGAATACATCAGGCAACTGGCTGATGAGCGCCGCAAAAGACCGGGCGACGACCTGATCTCGGCCCTGGTGCAGCAGGAGGGGGACCAGCTCACCCCCGACGAGCTGGTGGCCAACTGCATTCTGCTCTTGAACGCTGGCCATGAGGCCACTGTGAATGGTACCACCGCGGGCTTTCTGGCCCTCGCCCGCAACCCCCAGCAGATGGAGCAGGCCAAGGCGGCTGCGGCCAAGAACCACCCCGAGTTTTTCAAGCTGGCCGTGGAGGAACTGCTGCGCTACGACACCCCCCTGCCCATGTTCGAGCGCTGGGTGCTGGAAGACTTCGATTACAAAGGTATTCCCCTGCGCCGGGGCCAGGAGGTGGCCCTGGTGTACGCCTCGGGCAACCGCGACCCGCGCAGGTTTGCCAACCCCGACCAGCTCGAGCTCACCCGCCGCGACAACCCCCACCTGACCTTTGGCCTGGGCATCCACTACTGCATCGGGGCCCCGCTGGCGCGGCTCGAGCTCCAGATTTCCTTCCAGACCCTGCTCAAGCGGCTGCCCGGAATTCACCTGGCCACCGACAAAATCGAGTACGCCGGGGGTTTTGTCATTCGTGGACACAAGGCCATGCCGGTGGCGTGGTAGGAGGTTGGCCTTTAGGCTATAACCCGTGAGACCAATTGCCCTAGACGCGATGGGGGGCGACCACGCCCCAAGAGTTACGGTAGAGGGAGCCCTGCGGGCCCAAAAACAGGGGATTCCAGTGCTTCTGGTAGGCCCCACCGCGGTGCTGAAACAAGAATTGCAAAAGCAAGGGGGTGACCTGCCCATTGCCGAGGCCCCCGAGTACATCACCATGCAGGACCAGGCCACCGACGTGCGCAAGAAGCGCCGGGCCTCCATCAACGTCTGCATGGAGCTGGTCAAGCGGGGTGAGGCCTCGGCGGTGGTGGCCATGGGCCATACCGGGGCTACCCTGGCCTCGGCCCTGTTCAACCTGGGGCGCATCCAAGGGGTAGACCGGCCCACCCTGCTGATCGAGCTGCCCAGCGAGCGGGGCCGCACCTACCTGGCCGATGGCGGGGCCAACGTGGACTGCAAGCCCGAATGGCTGGTGCAGTTTGCCGTGATGGCTACGGCCTATGCCCAGGCCCAGGGGGTAGCCCACCCCAGCGTGGGGCTGCTTTCGATTGGCGAGGAGGAGCACAAGGGCAACGAGCTCACCCTGCAGACCTTTCCCATGCTCAAGGCCACCCCCGGCATCCACTTCTATGGCAACGTGGAAGGGCGCGACATCTTCCAGGGCACCACCGATATCGTGGTGACCGACGGCTATACCGGCAATGTGGTGCTCAAGCTCGCCGAGGGCGAGGCCCGAACCCTCTTCAAATGGGTGCGGGAAGCCTTGAGCAATGGTTCTTGGCTAACCAAAATCGGAGCCTTACTGGTGCGGGGTGCCTTACAGGGTTTGCGGGCCAAAATGGACCCGGCGGAGTACGGTGCGATGCCCCTCTTGGGGGTAGAGGGCCCGGTCTTTATCGGGCACGGCTCTGCCGATGGGCGGGCGGTCTGGAGCGCCATTCGCAAGGCTAAAGGTGTGGTGGAAGCAGGCCTGGTGGAACGGGTACGGGTGGGAATTTCCCTCCTGGCCAAGTAGGAGCAGCTATGGAGACCTCGAGCCTGTGGCTTCGCATACTTACCAGCGTTGGCTTGCTGATTCTGGGCTTCTGGGTGGGGCGGGCTGGGGCGGGCCTGGCGGGCTGGCTGGCCCGGTTAACCCCCGACACCCGCGACGACCGCTACTGGCGGCTGGCCGGCGCGCTCTGGTGGGCGCTGACGGCGGTGATGGTGGCCTCGCTGGCGGCGCAGGTCTGGTCGATCGAGCTCGAGCCCTTTTACGCTTGGGGACAGGTGCTGCTGGGCTGGCTGGGCGAGCGCGGGCTGGCGGTGTTGCTGATCCTGGGCGCGACCTCGCTGGCTTTGCGCCTGGTGCCGCGCCTGTTGCAGCGCGTGCCGGTGGGGTCGGGCGAGTTCACCCGCGAGCAGGTGAGGCTACAAACCCTCAAGAGCGTGCTGGAGTCGGTCTTGAAGGCGCTGATAATTGCCCTGGGCGTGCTGTTTGCCCTTTCCAACCTAGGCCTTAACATAACCGCCCTGCTGGCCGGGGCCGGGGTGGTGGGTTTGGGCATCTCGTTGGCGGCGCAGAACCTCATCCGCGATGTAATCAACGGCTTTTTCATCCTGCTGGAAGACCAGTATGGGGTGGGCGACGTGATCACCGTGGGGCAGCTCTCGGGTGGGGTGGAGCGCTTTAATCTGCGCATCACAGTGCTGCGCGACCTCGAGGGCCGGGTGCACTTTATCCCCAACTCCACCATCCAGCAGGTGACGGTGCTGAGCCGCGACTGGGCCCGCGCGGTGGTGGACGTCTCGGTGGCCTACGAAACGCCTATAGACAAGGCCCTCGAGGTGGTGCGCTCGGAGGCCGAGGCCTTCTACCACGACCCCGAGTGGCGCGACAGGTTCACCGACCGGCCCCCCGAAACCCTGGGCATCCAGCAGCTCGCCGACTCCGGCATCCTGATCCGGGTGCTCTTCAACACCAAGCCCAAAGAGCAGTGGGCCGTGGGGCGGGAGTTCCGCCGCCGCATCAAGCTGCGGCTCGATGCCGAAGGCATCGCCATTCCCTACCCCACCCGGCGCATCGTGGGGGCCTAGCGCAACCGTGTTTGGACAGGGCCATACTCGAGCTGGCTTAGAATGCAAAGGATGAAAACCTGCGATTACCTGATCATTGGCGGGGGCATTGTGGGCCTGACCATTGCCCTGGAAATCAAAAAGCGAGATGCCAATGCCAGCGTGGTGGTGCTGGAAAAAGAGAAAGAGCTGGCCCAGCACGGCTCGGGGCGCAACTCCGGTGTGCTGCACGCGGGGTTTTACTACACCGCCGACTCCCTCAAGGCCCGTTTCACCCGCGAGGGCAACGCCCGCTGGAAGCGGTTTGTGGAGGAGCGGGGCCTCAAGATCAACCGCTGCGGCAAGCTGGTGGTGGCTAAAAATGAGCAGGAAGTGGAGGGCCTGCGCGAGCTTAAGCGCCGGGGCGACCTGAACGGGGTCGAGACCTATCTGATTACCCTCGAGGAGGCCAAAAAAATCGAGCCTCGAGTCAAGTCCACCGAGCTGGCCCTGTGGTCGCCCAACACCGCCACCGTAGACCCCAAGGAGTGCATGGCCGCCATCGCCGCGGAGTGCCAGGCCCAGGGCATTGAGATTCACCTGGATAGCCCCTACCAGGGTCGGCGCGGCCAGGACGTCCTCACCCCCCAGGAGATCTACAGCCCGGGTTTTGTGGTCAACGCCGCCGGCCTGCACGCCGACCGGGTAGCCCACGACTTTGGCCTGGGGCTGCGCTACCGCATCCTACCCTTCAAGGGGCTCTATGTGTACGGCTCTGAACCGGTGGGGGCGCTTAGAACCAACGTCTACCCGGTGCCCGACCTGCGCAACACCTTTCTGGGCGTCCACTTTACCGTTACGGTGGATGGCAAAGCCAAAATTGGCCCCACCGCCATCCCGGCCTTCTGGCGCGAAAACTACGAGGGCCTGAAGGGCTTCGACGCCGCCGAGGCCCTCTCGATTCTGCGCGATGAAGCCATCTTGTTCTTCCGCAACGACTTCAACTTCCGCAGCCTGGCCTTAGAAGAAATCAAGAAATACTCCAGGGCCTATCTGGTTCGGCAGGCTTCGGCCCTGCTGGAAGATGTGCGGCTGGAGAACTACCGCACCTGGGGCCGACCGGGCATCCGCGCCCAGCTTTATGACCACCAGGACAAGAAGCTGGTGATGGACTTCTTGCTCGAGGGCAACCCTCAGGGGCTGCACGTGCTGAACGCCATCTCGCCGGCCTGGACGGCTGCCATGCCCTTTGCCGAGTATGTGGTGGATCAGATCGAGGCCCTGCACAAAGGCAAAGAAGTAGCGCAGGCCTAGCTGCGCTCGAGCCCGCCATTTGCCCAACCGTTGGCCTCTGCAATAGACTCCTGGCAGAAGGAGCGGTTATGAGCCTACATCCCCTGGCTGGCCAACCTGCGCCCCACCACATTCTGGTCAACATCCCCCGGCTAGTAAGCAGCTACTACGCCCTGCGGCCCGACCCACAAAACCCAGCCCAGCAGGTGGCCTTTGGCACCAGCGGCCACCGGGGCACTTCCCTGGGGGGAACCTTCAACGAGGCCCACATCCTGGCGGTGGCCCAGGCAGTAGCGGAGTACCGCGCCAAGCAGGGCATTACCGGGCCGCTTTTTATCGGCATGGATACCCACGCCCTTTCCGAGGCGGCCTGGATCACGGCGGTGGAGGTGCTGGCGGCCAATGGGGTGAATGTGCGGGTCGAAAAAGGGCGGGGCTATACCCCTACACCCCTGGTGTCCCATGCCATCCTCGAGCACAACCGTGGGCGATCCTCTTCGGGTCAGGGCTCGCACCAGGGCGGACGATCCCCTTTGGGAAAGAGCCTAGGCGGGCCTGTTCACCAGGGCCTTCTGGCCGACGGCATCGTGATCACCCCTAGCCACAACCCCCCCCAGGACGGCGGCTTCAAGTACAATCCCCCGAATGGCGGCCCCGCCGATACCCGCGTAACCCAGGTGATACAGGAGCGGGCCAACCAGATATTGCAAGATGGCCTAACCGAGGTGAAGCGCTGGCCCTTGAGCCGGGCGCTGAAGGCTGTGGAGGAGTTTGACTTTGTTACGCCCTACGTGCGCCAACTGGAAAGCATCATCGAGATGGAGGCCATCAGGGCAGCGGGTATCCGGATTGGGGTGGATCCGCTGGGGGGCGCTTCCCTGGCGGTCTGGCAGCGCATCGCCGAACACTACCGGCTCAACCTGACCATCGTTAACGAACGCATTGACCCCAGCTTTGCCTTCATGACCGTAGACAAAGACGGCAAAATCCGCATGGACTGCTCCTCGCCCTACGCCATGGCCTCACTGATTAGCCTCAAGGACCGTTTCGATATAGCCATCGGCAACGACCCCGACGCCGACCGACACGGCATCGTCACACCCGACGGGCTGATGAACCCCAACCACTACCTGGCGGTCTGTGTCCACTACCTGTACCAGAACCGCCCCCAGTGGCGGACTGACCTGGGGGTGGGGAAGACCCTGGTCAGCAGCAGCATGATGGACCGGGTGGCAAAGCACCTGGGCCGCAGGCTGGTGGAGGTGCCGGTGGGCTTCAAGTATTTTGTAGACGGGCTTTTGCAGGGAACCTTGGGTTTTGCCGGCGAGGAGAGCGCGGGGGCCTCGTTTTTGCGTATGGACGGCTTGGCCTGGAGCACCGACAAAGACGGCATCATTTTGGGCCTGCTGGCCGCGGAAATCCTGGCCAAGACCGGCCAGACACCCAGCCAGCACTACCGTGCGCTCGAGGCCCGCTTCGGCGCTTCGGTCTATGCCCGCATCGATGCTGAGGCCAGCCACGCCCAGAAAAAAGTGCTGGCCAACCTTACGCCCGAGATGGTTACGGCGAGCTCGCTGGCCGGAGAGCCCATCCTGGCCAAGCTCACCCGCGCACCCGGCAACAACGAGCCCATCGGGGGGCTCAAGGTGGTGACCGAGAACGCCTGGTTTGCCGCGCGGCCTTCGGGCACCGAGGATGTGTACAAGATTTATGCCGAGAGCTTTAGGGGGCCCGAGCACCTCGAGCGCGTGTTGGCCGAGGCCAGGGCTCTGGTGAGCGAGGCTTTCCGCCAGGCCGGGGTCGGATAGCAATTCAGCGCTGATCAAAACCCCCCAGGAGGTGCGGGCTGCTTCAGGTGGGGTTGGCAGGCTGCTCGGCCTCGAGCTCCCACAAAAGGTCGCGCAATATCCAGCCCCTACCGGGGGGCTCGAGCTCCCCACTGGTAATGCGCTCAATCAGGTAGGTGCGAACCTGCGCGATGGGCAGGCCGGCCTGGATGAGTTCACCCAGGTTGCGGCTGCCATCGAGCAGCACGGTCAGGTCTTTGGGATTGCGGATGCCCGCCTGGGTGCGCCGGGCCGAGGGGTGGCGGATGCGCAGGGCAAACCAGGCATACTTGCGCAGCTTGCTGAGGTCGCCTTCCCGCAGCCCCCGCCAGGCCCGCTCTGCGGCAATGATGAGCGGCACCCCCCAGCTCTTTGCGGCAGCCCGAACACTTTTGCCCCCCACAAAAACCGCATAAGGCTCCACAGCTCGAGGTGTTTCCAGTACCCGGCTGGGGGAGTCCAGCACACTGCGGAAGCGGGCCCACTGGTCGTTCATGCGGGCCCACTCACCTAGGAGGGTCTTGAACGGCATCAGCGGCATCCCCTGGACCCGGCCCGCTTCAAACTTGAAATGGCCCTGCTCTGGGTGGAGCGGAAAGGTGGCAATTGCTTCGAAGCCTTCCCAATCCAGAATGCCTCCTCCTACCACCTCGCCCAGCATGAAGTGCAGCTTTAGCGGGAGCCGGTTGGACTGAAGGTGCAAAAGGCCCGTTCCTCGGTTGGAGTGGATCATCTGGAGCAGATCGCTCAGCGGGATAGTCTCGAAGCTACCTTCCATCGCAAACCCTCTCCCAGACCCAGCACCAGTGTGAAGCCCTGTCCCACATAGTCTTGCATGGCCAGCCGTATGGCCTCTATGTGCGGGGTTTCGCTCAGGGCGGCCAGGGTAGGGCCTGCACCCCCCACAAAAGCCGCCAGGGCACCCGCGGCGTAGACCCGCTCGAGCGCAGCCTCGAGGCCTGGCATCAGGTGAGCCCGGTAGGGCTGGTGCAACCGGTCTTTGGAAGCTTCTCGCAGTGCATCCAGCCGCCCGGCGTAAAGGGCCGCCGGCCAGAGGGCGCTGCGGGCCAGATTAAAAACCGCATCGGCGTGGGGAATGGTTTGGGGCAGGGCGGCCCGGGCCAGCGGCGTGGGCACCTCGTAGGCTGGCACCCCCAGCACGAAGCGCAACCCCTTAGGCGAGGGCAGCGGCAGGGCCAGGGGCGGGTCGGCCAAGGCGGTCACAAAGCCCCCATACACAGCGGGGCCTACGTTATCGGGGTGGCCCTCTAGGGCAGCCGTTACCTGAAAGATGCCGTCCAGGCCCAGCCGACCCCCCGAGAAGGCATCGGCCAAGGCCGCCCCCGCTACCAAGGCTGCAGAGCTACTCCCCATGCCGCGGGCCAGCGGGATGGGGTTATGGGCATGGATGGTGATGGCGGGTGGGTCGGTTTCGCCCAGGGTTCGCCAGGCTGCCCGGTAGCCTTGGTGGATGAGGTTGTCGGGGGTATTGGGAACATGCCCCTGGCCGCTGTAGTGCAGTTGATCGGCGTTGGATCGAAAAGCGCGCACCTCGAGGTACAGATCGAGCGCCACCCCCAGCGCATCAAAGCCAGAGCCCAGGTTGGCCAGGGTGGCTGGAACTTGAACGTGTACGGTTTCGCCAGACATAGTGCTTTCGCCTGCAGGCGATTTGCATCATCATAATCTGGTGGCTGGGTGTTCAGAGCCCAGAAGATCCCTTGTGGGCAGCCGGTTTATTTGCCTTGGATCAAGCTCAGTTACTCCCAAAAATCCCTGACATCTCCTGAGCGCAGCAGGCTTATAGCGGATGGCAGTGCATCCGCAACCTCGTGGGCCAGCAAGCCCGGTCTGCCCACCCGATCGCCAGCCAGCCCGTGTAGATATACCCCCAGCCGGGCGGCATCCCAAGCGGCAAGGCCTGCGGCTAGTAGAGCGGCGATTACCCCCGAGAGCACATCACCCATTCCGCCGGTGGCCATGCTGGGATTGCCGGTGCTATTGACGGCCAGCCTCGGCTGGGAAGCGGGGGCTGGCTGCCAGGCCAGCACCGTGGGGCCACCCTTGAGTACCACCACCAGGCCGGGGTAGCGCCGGGCCAGGGTTTGGGCAGCCTCGAGGGGCATCTGGGCGATCTGCTCGCTGGGTAGGCCTAGCAGGCGACTGGCTTCGCCGGGGTGAGGGGTTAGCACGGCAGAGAGACCGGACTCGACATAGGCCCGCAAAACCTCCTCCCACAGCGCATCGGCGTCCAATACCGTAGGTTTCCCTAGCCCCAAGGCTGCCAGTGCGGTCTTCATACCTTCCTCACCTGCGCCCATACCCACCGCCACAGCCTCGGCTCTGGCTGCTTGCAGGTGGGTGGCGTTCCACTCCGGCAGGGGCAGCCTAACCGCCTCCAGGGGCGGGTTTACCGCGCAGTCGGCAGGGTAGGCCACCGTGACCAGCCCCGCGCCCGTGCGGTAGGCCCCCAGGGCCGCCAGGCTGGGCGCGCCGGTATAGCTGCGGTAACCCCCCGCCACCAGCACCCGTCCCACAGCACCTTTATGGGCATTACCAGGCCGGGTGGGCAACAAAGGGCGCATGCTTGCCTGGCAGAGCAGTTCGGGCAGCGCTGGATCGTCCAGCGCCCCGGAGGGCATCCCGATGGGCTCCAGCACGATCCGCCCGCAGGCCGAGCGGTAGGGGTAGAACAGGTGCTCGTGCTTGAGGCCAGCCAGAGCCACGGTTAGCTCGGCCTGAATGTGCGGCTGGTAGGGTAGCCCTGAGGGAAGGTCCACGGCCACCACGGGCAGGCCGGACTGGTTAACCTTCTCGATCAACGCTCGGTAAAAGCCCTCCGGTGAGCCTCGCAACCCTGTGCCAAATAGTGCGTCCAGCACTACGCTATGGTTCTCAGGCTCCCAGGACGAGAGGGGGGCTATGGCCAGGCCGTGGGCCTGTAAGGCCTTCCGCATGGTGGACGCATCCCCTTCCTGGCCCTCGGCGGCGTACACCTCCACCACATGCCCCCAGTGGGCCAGCCAGCGGGCAGCCGCTAAGCCATCGCCACCGTTGTTGCCCCTACCACAGAGCACAGCCACCTTGCGTCCGCGAAAGTATCGCAAAAGCTGCTTGGCAGTTTGCCTTCCGGCACAGTCCATCAACAGCAGGCTGGGATAGCCTAGGGCAACGGCCCGCTGATCGGCTTCGCGCATGGCTTGGGCGGTATAGAGTCGCATCCCTTGACTGGCCGTATTCTACGGAGCACGGCGCTCCCCGTACACTATTTTTATGTCTTTGGCTGTCGCCCGTAAGCGCTTGCTGACCGCCCGCCGGGTTGCGGTGCTGACCGGGGCAGGTATCTCCCAGCCCTCGGGCATTCCCACTTTCCGCGATGCGGCCGGTTTGTGGAAGGAGTTCGATATCGCAGAGTACGCTACCCCTGAGGCCTATGCCCGCGATCCCCAGAAGGTCTGGGCGTGGTACGCCTGGCGTTATCGGAAGGCCATGGAAGCCCAGCCCAACCGGGCGCACCTTCTTCTAGCTGTGCTGGAGGAGCGGATTGGGGAGGGCTTTCTGCTGGTGACGCAGAATGTGGATGGCCTGCATGGCCGGGCTGGATCAAGACGTTTGCTCGAGTTACATGGCAACATTGCCCGGGGGCGTTGTGAGCGCTGCTCACAGCGCTTCGCCCTACCCGACCCAGCCCAGTTCGTTCCTCCGCCCTGCTGCCCCAGTTGTGGCCATAGGGGCCGCCCAGATGTGGTCTGGTTTGGCGAGTTGTTGCCAGCTGGTGCCTACCAACAAGCAGAGCGGGCCTTTGCCGAGGCCGAGGTGGTTCTGGTGATTGGCACCAGCGCCGAGGTGGAGCCCGCCGCCAGCTTAGGCCGCCTGGCTAGCCTGAGGGGAGCCTACCTGATCGAAATCAACCCCAACCCCACCCCGCTTTCTAGCTGGGCCGACTGTGTCTTGCGTATGGGTGCGGTGGAGGGCATGGAGGCCCTGGTTTCCCAGCAGGGCTGAGGCTCCAACGGCCGGTTTGACTTCAAGTCATGGGAACCTGACGCAAAAGGCGGCCCTCAATGCGCTCAAAAATGTCTTCCAAGCTGGGCCCGGTGATGGTCAGGCCGTGGTTTTTGAGGCCCACCACCGCCCGGCTGGGGTCGGGGGCCTGGCGTACCTTCTCGGCCACAGCGCAGGCCAGCTCGTAGGTGCCACAGGGGTAGTTGAACTGGGTTGAGCTGATGTTTTCCATCCAGGCATGCACGTGGATGATGGCCCCCACCTGGGGGTGTTCACGGTAGATCATCCAGTGCTCGATGGCATCAACGCTGACTCGACGGGGCTCGAGGCCCGGCGGAACCGAGAGGCGCATGGAATTCCGGATGGGATCGTAGTCGGTGACCAGCAAAATGTCGCGTCCAATCTCCCGCAGGTTGGCCTTGTCCACCCCGCTGGCCGACATCCAGAAGCGCCGCTGGTCCTTGCGCACCGAGAGGTTGCCATACGATAGCCCTCCGATGCCATAGAGCCGCTTGACGTGGCGGAGGTCCTCAGGCGGCAGGATTTCTTCGATGGGAAAAGCCGCTGGGAGCAGGTCCCACTCGGCCAGGCGGCGTCCGGCCTGGCGCAGGCCCTCGGTGAGCTCGTCGCCCTGCCAGAGCTCGGGCTCGAGGTCGGCTTCAAAGCGGTTATTCACCACCAGCATCGAAGAAGTAATGGGATGGATGCGCTCAAAAAGCCGCTCGGCGAAGCGGGGGCCTTCGGGTTCGTGGTACTGACCGAGCTCGAGGGTCAAAAAATACGCCCCCTGCCCCGGTACGTACACCACCAGCATGTTGGATAGGGCCCGTACCAGATAGGGATACAGTGCCGCAATGGGTTGGGCGGGCAATTGCGGCAGCTCCAGAAACGAGACCACCATGGTGGCCTGGGCCTTGCGCCGGTAAGGGGTGGGTTTTTCGGCCCGGATGAAGTTGAGCACCGCTCTGGGCGCTTCGGCCTCGGGTTCAAAGTGGTAGCCAGCGGCCATCATTACCGGAGGTAGGGCTTCGGCCAGGAAGCGGAGGCCTGCGGTGGGCTGGCCGACCACAACAAAGCTCGGTGGCGACTGCTCCAGGGTGGGATTGTTGTTGTCTCTGGACTGCACCATATTTTTGCCCTCCATATGCCTTGTTTGAGATTTGTGGGGCTCATTGGATTTTACCAGACCTTGGAGGCTGCTCTAAAAATTTGATAAGAAAGCCTGAAGCCAAGGCATCTTGGTATGGTTTTAGCTGAAGGGCTCGACCTGGCCTGTTTAGTATGGTTCTGCGTAGCTGGCTTCGTGAATCCCTGTCCCTTGCATTTATCTGTGCAAGAGTGGCTCTACCCCAACGCTCTGCAGAAAGAGATTCCGATCCACTGGGGGCTGGTAGTAGTCGTTGGTAAAAACCAGGGCCATTATACCGTCCCCTGAGGTCTGAACCACCACCTTGCTCCGCTGACGTACCTCCCCCTGCCAAAGAATGCGCTTTCCTTCAACAACCATGGCCCAGGGGCCCTGGCCTTTGGCCACTGTTCCCTCCAGGATCAGGGTTACGCGAGCCCGGTGGCAGAGGGGAAGCTCCAGGGCATTATTGCTGTATAGGACGCCTTGCTGAGGCAAGGAACCAGGGATGCAGACTGCCGCTACATCCTTCTGTGTTTCCAATCCCTTATGCAGGGCATACAGGCTTCCTCCAAAACCCAGCGAAAAGACCAGCAGTCCGAAAAGCCACTTCACGGTTTACTCACCTCCCAACTTAAGAGGTACTGCGGCCGCTGTGCTAGGCGATGAGGGCTTAAGAGCACTATCCTAACCTGGTACTTCCCTTCTGGTAAATCATCGGGAAATTTGAAGCGGATGGGTTTACCTGCGTCCCATTGCCAACCTAGCCGGCGACAGTTTTTTTGGCAGAGCCAGACCTGAGCCTGGTACCCCTGTCCCTCGAGGGCCACCATCCCAACCCGTTCCCCTGGGGGAATGGCCGCGTAGCGAAGCGTGGGCGGGGGCAATGCTGGTCTTGTGGCCAGGTAGACAAAGGGCAGGCTTAAGAGCAGTGTCACGCCCCCGGCTAGGGCCAGGGCGACGGGCAGGTGTACCCCCCGCGAAAGAGCCACACCCCCCAGCAGAAAGAAGACTTCTCCACGGAAGGGGCTGGGCACATTGAAGGGGTTGTCCACCATACCCATAGCCAGATAGGCCATGAGGAGCGAGAAAAGCAAACCCTCTCCCCAGGCTGCGGCCAAAAACCCTCCGGCCAGAATAACCAGGCCTGCAGCCCCTAGCAGACCACTTTCCCCCAAGGCCTGAAGGAAATGATTATGGGCAAAGATCCACAGCCCGCCCAGGGGTCTAAGGGCATCTGGACACTCGGTTCCCCGCACTTCCCAAAAGGGGAAAAGGAAGCACTCCTTGAGGAGAACGCCCTTTAGCTCGTTTCCAAATAGGTAGGGCCCAACCCCCGTCCAGGGGTGGGCTTGGAAAACCTCGTAGGCCTTCAGCCAAAGCCCTTCCCGGCCGGAAAGGTGGGCCTGAAAAAAACGCTGGGCAATGGGCACCTCGAGGCCCGCTGCTAAACTGAGGACCAGCCCCAGTGCCGCCAGAGCCATCCACCCCCGCCTGTGAAAGATAAGGCTTGCTGCGCCTCCCAGGGCCAGCGCCAGAAGCCCCCCACGGCTAGCGGTTAGCAGGAGAACCAATACCCCCATAAACCCTAGCATTACCCGAAAGGGCCAGGGGTAGCGCAGGTGAAGGGCCAGGAGCACGCCCAGACTGCCCATAAACCCCAAGCCCAAAGGAGAGTGAAAGGGATGAAGGAGCCTTTCCTCCCTTACCAACTCCCCATGGATCGAGAAGGAGACCAGCAAAGCGCTCATGTAAAGCAGGAAGAGCCCATAACCCAAGGGCATCGGCCCTACGCCTGTCCTGGCCAGGGCTACCCCTGCCCCCACCAGGCCCAGTACATAGAGCAAGCGCAAGGCGGCCAGTAGCAGGGCTTCTCTTCCCAGGGGGAGGGCGGGGAGCAGAAGGCTTAGCGCGTAGGCCAAAAGAAGCAAAAGGGCGGCTCTGGGAAGTCTCCGGAGCCATGGCAGAAATAGGGGAGCGAGGAGGCTTAGTGGAGGAAGAAGGGGACTTAAAGCCAGACCCCAGGCCAGAGCACGCACAGGACTAAATATACCTAGGAGTTACGCAGTTGAGTGAGGATTTGGGGGGAACAAGATTGATAAAATCGCGTACAGAACGGCATTTACCCGAATCCTAACGTACCTGCGTTTACAAGGTATAACGATTCCAGAAACAAGAAGCCCACAACGTCAACAAAACAGGTCGTGTAAGGAATTATACGCCAATTCGGAAAAGGACTTGACACCAAGTAGAAAATAAGGGACGGGGGTTAGTTATGCGACATTACCCGTCCCTACCAGAGATTGTAGCAGCCGTAGAAGCGCTGCTGCTGCCCAGACGCAAGA
>Ga0209809_1000688_pt1 | contig 29747 bp, 23 predicted proteins | sample YNPMSTMetaG_FD_186172 | JGI IMG/M metagenome (GOLD analysis project Ga0209809, IMG submission 186172) | Anoxygenic and chlorotrophic microbial mat microbial communities from Yellowstone National Park, USA - YNP MS-T MetaG (SPAdes) (version 2) ...
GGGGAATCAATCTCATCGTAGCCACCGTCATCGCTGCCGGGCCTCTCCCGCTGGGGCGATTTTACCCCCACCCATGGCCCGCCTCTTCCCCAAGAGGCCCTTAAAGAAAAAAACCTACACTTGTGAAGGGTCAGGGGGAGGGGTGAGGGCCCAGGTGCCCCCAAGCACCACCCCAGGGGTTGCTTTAAAAAAGCAAAACTGAGTCCACTGCAAAAACTCATCGCAGAGAACGCGGAGAGCGCAGAGATTTTCTTTAAATAATGCTCTGCGTACTCTGCGGTCTCTGCGATAAAGAACCCTTTTTGCAGTGGAGTCAAAACTCAATAATAATCGGTAGTGTATTGGATGGCTGGTTTATCACTCTCTCCGTAGCCAGGCCAATCGGGTGCAAAGACACGAAAATAATCGGCGAGTGGTTCAATGGTGAGTCTCCACGATAAAGATGCCGAATCCGTACCACCGCCATGCAACAGGAGCACAGGTGTTCCTGTTCCTGCAGTGAGGTAGTGAATACGTAACCCTTTTACTTCAACCCATTTGCCTGAAATAGTCATTTTTGTTGGTGGCTCCATACACTCGGTGGTCAGGCAGCGGCCTAACATGAGATGGTTAGTATAACTATAGCATATTCTGGCTGGGTGTCAAAAGAGTGCAGGGCAATGGCGAGTAGTCGCCCTACTTCTGAACCCGGTCCCCCAGGATGTTCGCTGCCAGGACGGTGAGAGTGAGGGTCAAACCGGGGAAGGTGGCGATCCAGGGAGCGACCCGCAGATAGGCGCGCCCGTCGTCCAGCATGGCTCCCCACTCCGGGGTGCCAGGGGGCGCGCCCAGTCCCAGAAAGTTCAGCGATGCTCCGCTGAGCAACACGCGGCCCAGTTGGGTCAGGGCGAAGGCGATCAGGGTCGGAGCGGCATTGGGGAGGATGTGGCGGATAGCAATCCGCCAGGGGCTGGCACCGACCGCCCGGGCCGCTTCAATGTACGGCTGCGCCCGGATCGCGCGCGCAGTGGTACGGGTAACCCGGGCATAAGGGGCCGCTGCCGAAAGTCCCACCCCGATGGCTGCCGGGATCAGCCCGGGCCCCAGAATCGCCACCACCGTCATCGCCAGCAGCAGTCCCGGAAACGCCAGCCACGCATCCAGGAAGCGCATCAGCAGCGCGTCCACGGTTCCTCCCCGGCTTCCGGCCAGCAAACCGGTGGGGAGGCCGATCCCTACCGTCAGGGCCAGGGCAATTCCTCCCATCGCCAGGGTCCAGCGGCCGCCCCAGAGGATACGCGTCAGCACATCCCGCCCCAGGGAATCCGTTCCCAGCAGCCCGCCCGGACCGGGCGGGAGCAGAGCGCGCGCAGGGTCGGCCACCAGCGGGCCAGCCGGGGCCAGATACGGGGCCAGCGCCGCCCCGAGGATGACCGCTCCCAGCCATAGAAGCGCCAGCCAGACCACCGGCTGGCGTCCGGGCGGACGGGGGGGAGAGATGGCCTGAAGTCGGGGAATCGGCAGGAGACAGGGGGCACGCATCAGCGCTCCTCGGATGAACGCAACCGGGGGTCCAGCCAGGCGTGGCACAGGTCGGCCAGGAGACTGGTCAGCAGATACGCCAGGGCGCCGACCAGGGCGATGCCCCGCACCACCGGCAGGTCTCGCCAGAGGATGGCCTGGACGGTCAGGCGCCCCAGCCCCTCCCGCGCGAAGACCGATTCGGTCACCACGGCGCCGCCCAGCAGGAAGCCGAACTGCAGGGCGATCAGGGCAACTACCGGTCCCGCCGCAGGACGCAGGATGTGGATGAGGAGGAGCCGCCAGAGGGGAACGCCGCGCGCCTGGGCGGCCAGGATGAAGGGCATCCGCAGAATTTCCACCACCTGGGCCCGTACCAGGCGGGCGATGGAGCCGGAAAGGCTGAAGCCGAGGGTCAGGGCGGGCAAAACCAGGTGGCGCGCGTCGCCCCAACCGGAAGAGGGAAGCCAGCGCAGGTAGAGAGAGAAGAGCAGAATGAGCAGGAGGCCAGACCAGAAGACGGGGGTGGAGAAGCCGACGGCCGCGACCGCCATTGCCAGGGTATCCACCCAGGTATCCCGGTAGAGGGCGGCCAGCAGTCCCAGCCCGACTCCGAGGACGATGCCCACCAGGCCGGCCGCCAGGGCCAGTTCCACCGTCCCGGAGAGCCGTTCCAGAATCATCCGGCCCACGGAGCGCCCCTGGAGCCAGGACGTCCCCAAGTCGCCCCGGGCCAGGTCGGCCAGGTAGCGGAGGTACTGGACGGAGAGGGGGTCATCCAGGCCCAGTTGGGCCCGACGACGAGCGATTTCTTCCGACGAGGCGCCGGAGGCGGCCAGAAGTGTCTCCGCCGGGTCTCCCGGCGTCAGTTGCATGGCTACAAAGGCCAGCGTTGCCGCCAGCCAGAGGACCAGGACGGCCTCCAGCAGCCGCCGCAATCCGTATCCGAACATGGGTCCCTTTGGGGGCGCGCGGCGCGGAATGAGTGCTACGTTTCGCAGGAGTAACTGTTCAGCCTCACCTCTCCCCCAGCGGCTTCGCCGCCCGCCGCAGGCGGCGGGGGTAGGGTGAGGAAGCCTGAATAGTTACTCGCAGAATAAATCCTGCACTCCTTCGGGGTGGAGTTGGGCGGCGGCGGCCGAAGGCCGTCGCCGCCCAACCACCTTCCCACCTACTGCGCCAGAGTTACGTTTATCAGCCAGGGGAACCAGCCCCGGGCGTCAAAGCGCAACCCCTGAACCCGCTGGTTGACCCCGTTCAGATTCACGTAGTCGCGGATGGGGAGAACCAGTGCCTGCTCCATCACGCGCTGCTGAACCTGGCTGTAATAGGCGGCCCGCTGCTGCCGGTCGGAGGTCCTCATCCCCTCCATCAGCCATCCGTCCATCTCCGGGTCGTTGACTTTGGACCAGTTCATACTCCCCTGGGAGTGGAAGAATTGGCGGAGGACGTCCGGGTCGCTCCCGGAACTCTGGAAGGGCATCAGGTGGTGTTGACCTTCCCGACCGATTTTCAGGGCCTCCGGGTAGCGGACCGTCTGGGCGTTGACCCGGATCCCCAGTTCGGTCCACTGGGCAATCAGCAATTCACCGATGGTGGGGAGGTAGCCCCAACTCATCAGGTAGAGGTCCAGCGTCAGAGGTTGTCCATTTTTATCCCGAATGCCGTCTCCGTCGCTGTCTATCCATCCCCGTTCCTCCAGGAGGGCCCTGGCGCGGGCAGGGTCGTAGGGGTAGTACTGGCAGACCGAGGGGTCGTAACCGAAGGTGACCGCTGCCAGGGGGCCACAGGCCACCGGAGAAGTATCCCGGAAGACGGCAGAGATGATCGCCTGCTGGTCGGTGCCGTAGAGGATGGCTTGCCGGACGGCCAGGTCGTCCAGCGGCGGGCGGGTGGTGTTCATGAAGAACATCAGCGAGGAGCCGGGGATGGCGACCGCTTCTATGCGGAAGCGGGGATCATCCTTCAGGCGGACAGCGTCCTGGGGCGGCACCTCGCCCATCACGTCCGCCTCCCCAGACTCCAGTGCCGGGGAGCGAGTGGCGGGGTCGGTGAAGAAGCGGAACTCCACTTCCTCCAGTCGGGCCGTTTTTTGCTGATAGACAGACGGCGCCCAGGCGTAATCCGGGTTTCGCCGCAGCAGCAGATGGCCGCCGGGGACGTACTCCGCAAAGATGAACGGCCCCGTCCCGACCTGGTGCATCTGATACTCCTGCCCCCATTTTTGTACGGCGGTGGGGGAGGCCATCCCCAGGTAGACCTGGCTGAGGGAATCCAGCAGCGGCGCAAAGGGCTCCTTCAGGACGATGCGGACGGTATACTCGTCCACCACCTCCGTCCGCTCGTAGGGGCCCAACATGAAGCGGGCCTTCTGAGAGGCCAGATCGGGGCTGGTGATGCGGTCCAGGTTGAAGCGGACCGCTTCAGCGTTGAAGGGGGTGCCGTCGTGGAACTTCACCCCTCGTCGCAGGAAGAAGGTGTAGACCCGGCCATCCTCCGAGATTTCCCACTTCTGGGCCAGTCCAGGGACGAATTCCCCCGTCTTTGGATCCTGATAAACCAGGGTATCGTAGACGGAGGTCAGGGGAATCCCCAGTTCCGCCGAGGCATTGATGTGGGGGTCAATCCCGGTGGGGGCCAGAGTGAGGCCGTAGATGATGCGGCCTCCCGGTCGGGGCGTGCAGCCTGTCGTCAGTGCTGCCGCCAGCAGCAGGAAGAGCAGAAGACGACGCATGGTTTACCTCCCTTCAGGGTAGGATTCAGGTGGTGAGATTATACCACATTTGATGATCTTGACAAAGAAGTCGTCACTTACTGGAAACAAGATGGTAACGCGGGCGAAACAGAAAGGAGGACGCTGCGTGGTATCATTAGAATGTAATTTCTACTCCAGGAGGTAAAATGGTCTCTACGGTCACCACTTCCACCGTGATGACGGTAACAACAGTGGCCGTCGCCAGTTCGCTGACCCTGATTGTCGTCCTGACGATGTTTACCTTGCTGGTCCAGAAAGAAGTCGCCACCTCCGCCCGGGAGCGCTGGGCCCGCGCGCTGGACCGGGCGCTGAATGTGGGGATCATCCCCCTGTTGCTGGCCTTCCTGACGCTGGTGGTCCTGCGGATTGCAGAAGTTCTCCGCTGACGTGCCAAGCACTTTAAAAGTGCTTGGCACGTCTGGCACGTCTTGCCTGTTCACAGGAACGGCGCTACCAGAAAGAGCCAGATGTTGATCAGCCCGTGGGTCAGCGAGACCCCCACGATGGAGCGGGTGCGCAGGACAAACTCACCGAACAACAGCGCCACCCCAAAGACGAACAGCACATCGGTCAGAGAACGGTGACCGATGTGGAGAACAGCAAATACGGCCGATACATAGACCACCCCCCATCGGCCCATCGTCTCCAGGGCCGCCCCCTGCATCACCCCCCGGAAAATCAACTCCTCCGCCAGGCCGGTGGAAACCAGCAAAATCAGGGCCGCGAGCAAAAACTCTCCCGCATTCCACCCGGAAATCAGCGGCGGCGGCCGCAGGATGCGGTATTCCAGCATCCCCAGCGGCGGGCCCAGGAAGGCCAGCAGCAATTGCCCGGGAAGCCCCCTGCCGTGAAGCCCTACCTGTTCCCATGAAAGGCGCGCCACGCGCCGGACCACAAAAACGGCCACAAAGAGGGACACGCTGATGATGAGATACCAGTACATCAGCGGGATTGCGCGCAGCGGTAGAGAGAGGCTCATCAGACGGATCAGCGGCGCCAGGCCCACCGTCATCCAGAAACGGTGCTCGGGCCCGTCCCAGAACCGGGCGCTGAGGACCAACGCGCCGGTCAGCAGGATACTATGAAGGACCAGGCCCGATCGGGGTTCCACCAACGCCGTGAGGACCTCCGCCACCGTCAGCAGAGCCAGATACCCCAGAGACAGGGGCCAGAACACCCCCTTCCGGCCCCCCAGGACGGCCTCCCCCAGCGGAGACCACGATGGCCCCGGGCCCAGCGCTTCCAGTTCCCGTCGGGCCAGCGCGTTGCGGCGGTTGAGGCTCAGCGCCCGGGAGAGGCAAAACCGCCGCTCCCCCGCCGTCTCCACTGCCTGAGCCAGCCAGTACCACGCCTGATCTGAATCCGGACGAGCCCGAAGGACCTCCTCCAGCAGATGCCGGGCCCGAATCCGCTGACCAGACCGCAAGGCCGTCGTCGCCGCCTGGATTTGCCGCTCTACGTCGCTTTCCCTCACTCCTCCACCTCCAGCCACAGCCACAGCATCCGGTAGGGAATGGGCAGACCGCTCCGGTACAGGAGAAAGGTCACCCGGACACGGTCTCCGGGCCGCGCCGGGATGAAAGAGACCGGCCCCTCATAGGCCGCGCCGGGGCTCAACCGCACCGGCCCGGCCTGGCCCAGCAGGCGCTCCCCGTCGGCCACCTCCAGGCGATACTCTACGGGCACCCTCTCCCGGTTCACAATTCCCACAGTGACGGTGACCGGTTCACCCACCCTACCCCGGTACGGGTACCCCCCGGCCTGCCGCTCGGGACCCAGAAGGTAGAATTCGGTGACCGGTTCCCCCCAACGGGCCAGTTGGGCCACCGTCAGCAGAAGAATCAGCCCCAGGATCAACACGAGGGCCAGACCACTTCCCAGCCAGAAACGGGAAGAGGGTTCCGACCGGCCTGCCAGGTCCGCCCAGGGGATTTCCCACTCCCACCGGTCCCCCGGCGGCAGACGGCGCCAGCGCGCCCAGGCCAGCGCGCTGGCCAGCAGGGTTGCCCCGGCCTCAGCGCCGACAACCGGCCCCAGGCCAATGCCCCAGGGCAGTGCGTCCAGCATCAGGGCCAGCAGGGGGACCAGCGCCAAACTGATGCCGACGGAGAGGGCCAGCCGCTCCGCGCCGTCCAGCGTGTTCCGGCGAGGGAAGAGGGCCATCTGGGCCGCGTATCCGGGACAGAAGAGAGCCACCGCCAGCCCCAGCAGGAGGCGCACCGCCGCCAGAGGAACCGGCAGAGGTCCGCCCGGAAGGGCCAGAACCATCAGGATGACAGCGCACAAGTTGACCAGAATAAGGGAGAGTTGGACCATAGGAATGACCAATGACAGAATGACCAATGACAAATGACCAATGAAGAAATGACCAATGACCAAAAAGGTATGCCCCTGTGGCGCAGGGCCGCCAGGCCTGCGGGATACAGGCTGACAGCCTGTGCTACAATAATGAGGTGTTATCCGGCGGCCAGTTCGGTGTAGACCCGCACGGTTTCCTGCGCCGTCTGCTCCCAGGTGAAGGCGCGGGCCCGCTCCAGGCCCCGCACGCGCAGTTCCTCCCGCAGGGAGACATCGGTGAGGGCCCGCCGCATAGCTTCGGCCCAGCCCTCCTCGTCCGATGGAGATACCCGCAGGGCCGCGTCTCCGACGACCTCCGGCAGAGAGGCGGCATCGGAACAGACTACCGGCGTCCCACAGGCCATCGCCTCCAGCGCGGGCAGGCCGAACCCCTCGTAAAGGGATGGGAAAACGAAGAGATCCGCCCGGTTGTAGAAGAGCGCCAGGTCCTCATCGGGCACCGATGGGTAATGAATCACGGCGTCGGGCAGGCCCAGACGCTCCATCTGCTCCTGCAGGATGCGGGCCTGGGGAAGGTACTGGACAGCCCCGACCCGGATCAACCGGACGTCGGTCAGGGCCTGGCGAAGGCGCGCGAAGGCCCGCAGCAGAAAGGGCAGGTTTTTTCGGGGATTCTCCGACCCCACGTACAGCATGTACCGGCCGCGGGGGTCCAGGCCATATCGGGCATCAAAATCGGGCGGGACCGGACGGGGACGGAAGAGGGTATGGTCCACGCCCAGGGGGACCACCCGAATGCACTCCGCCGGATAGCCCAGGGCCTGGACCACTGTCTCCCGCGTGTAGGCCGAATCCGCGATGAGTATGTCTGCGCGGGCCAGCGCCCGCGTCGCCAGGATGTCCAGCCACCGCTCCCAGATGCTCCCGTAGGCCTGCATACCCCTCTGGCGACGGGTAAGGTAGGGCACAATGTCGTGGACAGTCACCACCACCGGATGCAGGCCGGGGCGAAGCCAGAGCAGCGTCGCCATCTGCTGGGCGGTCAGGTGGGTCAGAACGCCCATCTCCAGGTCCGCCGCCAGCGGGTAGGTGGTGAAGAAGGTCCGCACGTCCCACCCCAGGGGCCGTAGCAGGCGGTGGGCCACCCGCACAGGCCAGGGATGGCGCGGGACGACCAGACGGAACGGGACCCCGGCCCGCTCCAGGGTCTCGCAGAGGGAGGCGGTGTAGCGGGCCAGCCCGATCCGATGGGCATACGGACGCACCAGCAACTGAACGGTCAACCCCCCTCCTCCAGCGAGGTGCAGGGGTTTGGGGGCGGCGGCTTCGCCGCCGCCCCCAAATCCCCCATCTTCCCCAAAGCCGCGCGCCAGTTCAGGTAGAAGAGGGCCGCACCGAACGCCGTCAGATAGCGGCCCAGCCTCCCGCCGGTGACCACCCGGGGATTCAGGCGCCACTCCCGGGCCGCCAGAAGGGCCCCGTCCCCCACCCCACCGGTCCGCCGGGCCCCGGCACGAAGTTGACGGAGAGTCCGCCCGTGCCCCAGAATCCAGAACATGGCCCGCGCTTTGGCCGCAAGCCCGGGCCATCCCCGGGAGAGTGCCAGTCCCCATTCCATCAGGTCCGCCAGCAAGAGGCCCGGCAACAGCAGGAGCAACGTCTGCCCTCCCCAGTTGCGCCAGACCGTCAGGGAGCGGTTGCGGAAGGAGTAGTACAATGCCAGCGGAGACGGACGGTCCAGACGGCCCGCATGGTAGACGATGGACGCCGGCACGTGCAGGCAGCGATACCCGGCCCGCTGCGCCCGCCAGGAGAGGTCTGTCTCCTCGTAGTACATAAAGAAGGTTTCAGAGAAACCACCCAGTTCCTCCCACACCTCCCGACGGATCGCGAACGCGGCGCCGGAGACCGCTGCGACGTCTGTGGGAACCGCGTCGGTGAGGGCCGTGCGCGGGGCGCCGAAGCACCGGGCAAAGACCAGCCCCGTGTAGTGGACGTCCTGGCCGCAGGACTGAACCCGCTCCGGGTCGTCCATCCAGAGGATGGTCGGGGTCGTCAGGCCCACGCTGGGGTCCTGGAACGGTTCCAGCAGGGCCTCCAGCCAGCCGGACTCCGCGCGCGTGTCCTGGTTCAGGAACACCAGCACATCTCCCCGGGCCTCCTCCGCCCCCTGGCGACAGGCGGCAGCGAAGCCCCGGTTGGTCGGGTTGACCCGCAGTCGGGCCCCGGGCATCCGGGCCCGGACGAACGCGGCACTGCCATCGGTGGATCCGTTGTCCACGACGATGACCTCCGCACCTGCCGGAAGGGTCCGCTGCAGCGAATCCAGACAGCCCTCCAGATAGGGCCGCCCGTTGTAGACCACGAGAATGATGCTGGCTCTGGGTCGCATCAAATATTTTTTGCCACGAATTGCACGAATTTCACAAATTAAAAAGAAAAAATTCGTGTCAATTTGTGAAATTCGTGGCAAATTCATTTATCGGCTATACGGGCTGCTGGCCCGGGGGCGGTAGACCGCCGCGAAATGGTTGTCGTAAATCCGGTTATATGGGAAAACCTCCGGCAACTCCATCCCGGTCCGCCATGCCCGCAGGGTCATCGTCTCGGAGAGGATGAAATAGACGGTCCGGTCGGTGGGCCGGCCCCACTTCGCCTTCAGGCGACGCGCCTTCCAGAGGTCATTGGCCTCCGCCAGCGCCACCAGTCGCTCGTCCACCCCCGTCCAGACCTGCGCGCCTTCTCCGTATTGGCCCAGCCACTCCACCGCCCGACGCTCCGGGTCGGCATAGAAAACCCAGTTGTGACTCAGGAGCGGCTCGTTGGTCACCTTCAGGAGTGAGGCCAGGGAGAACCCCATCACCGCCAGCACCAGCCCCCCGGAGAGAAGGGCCTGCGCTGCAGACCTCCCTGCGCGCCGGACGAGGCCCGTCAGCGCTTTCGCCGCCAGCGGAATCGCCACCACCATCAGGTGAGGGAAAGCCCGCACCTGCATGTTGGCCGAAAGGGCACCCGAGAGGTCCAGCACCACAGAAATCGCCAGGAACAGGCCGAAGCCGCCGTACAGCAGCCACAGGAACAGTTGACTGGCCGGAAGTTCGTCCCGCCCCTCCGCCATCCGCTTTGCCTGAAGCGCCCAATGGGAGAACGAAAGCGCCAGGATAGTCCAGTTGAACAGGGTCAGCAAAATGTATACCTGCTCGCTGACCCAGGCAACCTGGACATATCGGTACGGGTTCGTCGCTTCCTCCACCCCCAGGAGCAACATCGCGACCTGGTCCACGATGGAGCGCAGGATGGAGAGTTGCCCTCCGGCGGGCGGATAGATGTGGTAGATAAAAACGTACAGCAGGACCGAGCAGGAGAGAACCACATACAGAAGGCGCGTCAGGGGGGATCTCTGGCGCGCCTGCCGATGGCCCCACCGCCGCCACAACAGCCATCCCCCGAACGCGCAGGTGATGGCGAAGAGGTAACTGGACGAGAAGAACACGCTGCTGGTGGTCAGTCCGAAGGCGAAGAGGTAACTGAGCACCACCCACCGACCGATAGGCTTTCCGGCCTCCGCGCAGCGGAAACTGGCGGCAAGGGCATACAGCAGGCCCAGAGCCATCGCCCAGGTGAGTTTGGCGTGGCTGCTGCGCGCGGCCTCAAAGAGAAATTCCGGCTGCAGGAACAGCATTATGCAGGCCAGAGCGCCCGCTGCCGGGTCCCCTGTCAGGTTACGGTAGGCGGCAAAGGCCAGCGGGACCAGCAGGACGACCAGGAAGGGCTGGACGAAGACCTGCAAGGTACGGACCGATAGGCCCGTCTGATGGGAAAGGAACGCGTTGAGCGCGGGATAGGCGTAGCCGAAGGGATACGTCTCCGCGGGGACAATGGTTCCTTCGGCGTAGAGGTACTCCGCTGCGACGGTCAGGCGGGCGTCATCGGTAGAGGTCCAGTTCCAGAGGAACCGCGCGCCGATATACCCCGCCGCCAGGAGCACGTACCCCGCCAGCAGCAGGAGATGCAGATAGTTCGGCTCTCTCCCTCGTGAGTTGCTCATAGTGTTTTTCTCTCGTGGAACCACTGCTTGCAGTTGTCCTGCAAAATTCCAGCCATATCACCATCATCCCCCCTGCCAGAAGGACGATGACCGCCAGCAGGCCCGCCACTGCCGCCCGGGCGCGGGGCGGAAGGGTGAGAAACGAGTAGAGGTAGAGCAGGGGCCGACGGGCCACGCTCACCCCCGTCTCCCCTAACAGGACCGGCCCTCCCCGGGCCCCCTCACAGTCCGCCAGGACGGATACCCTCCACGTCCCCGCCGCCGATGGACGCCATCCCCAGAGCACTTCCCGCTCTCCCTCGCCCGGAAGGACGGAGAAGGTGGCCGTGAGGACCGGCCCGGCGCCCGTGGGCCCTTCCAGCCGCGCGCAGAGAGGGAACTCGCGGATGTCCTCCAGGCCGAAGTTCCGCAGGACGGCCCGGACCGTCGCCTCCTCCCCCTCCCGACCTGCCTCCACCTCCAGGGCCACCAGGCCCGGCGCCGCCGGAGTCAGCGGGCGCACAGACCAGCGCTCCGCCTCCCATGCGACCCGGTAGGCTCCGGGAGCCGAGGGCGGGGAGAACCCCTCCACCCCGCCGGAGAGGACCCGCGCGCCCGGGCCCACCTCCAGGATGAAACGAAACCCCCGATGGGTGACCTGCGGGTCCCGGACCGTCGCCCCGGCGATGCGCGTTTCGGGGCCCTCCCACCGGGCCAGGACGCCCTTCAGGTCATCGGCGGGCACTGGCGCCGGGAGCGCCTCCAGACGCTGCTGCAGGGCCTGCCATTCGGACCGGTTACGGGGCGGCTGGACGGAAAACGCCGCCAGCGCCACGTCTGCCCGTTTGAGGATGACCTCCCCATCCCCGGTGTACAGGAGAAACCCCGAGAGGACGTTCAGTTGCCGCATTGCCCCATCCGGCATCTGGACCTGCCACTGGTCCAGATATCCGTCCCGGTTCCGGTCCGCATAGCGGACGACGGTTCGCCCGTCCACGTTCCAGACGCCCCCCTGCGCGCCCCGCAGATGCAGGCGGCCGTCCACCGGACTCCAGTACAGCGTCGGACGGCCCACCCCTTCCGTCGCGTACTCCCCCCGCATCCCCCGGCGGATGTCGGCGTAGTTCTCCAGCGGCGGTTCGGGGATCAGACCCAGCAGATACAGGTCCCGCAGGCCGGAAGGCTCCACCAGTTTCCCGTCCCGGAAACCCCGGTTGACATTCCAATCCCACATCCCTTCGCTGCTCCAGTATCCGCCCTCCTCCGCCGCCACGAAGGTGGCAACCGCCCACTCCTGCTCCAGCACCCAATCGGGGACCCGCTCGTAGGGGACCGTCCGAACGGCGAAATCCGGAAAAGCGACCGCGTCGGTGACAGGGTGAAAACCGGCCACACTCACCTCGTAGTCCCAGCGCCCGTCGTTATTCTGGTCCCAGGAGTAGTCCGCCTGCGCAAAGGGCCGGGAGAGCCCGCCGGACCGCGCCACCTCCGGGGAGAAGGAAGAGTCTCCGGCGGCGAAGACCTCAAAGCGGACCATCAGTTCGGGACGGCCGTCGGCGTCCCCGGCCAGGTCGTAGTAGGCCATCGGGTTCTCAAAGTTGGCGTAGTTAACCTCGCCCTTCTTCCAGCGAGCCCAACTGTTGATGTGATACCCCTGTTCTATCGGGTACCCCAGGATGCCCACCCGGTCTATCTGGGCCCGGGCCCAATCCACCGCGATGGCGGGCGGGCGGTCAAAGTAGTTGTACGCCTCGTAGTTGTGCCGGCCCACCAAAAGGGGCCAGAAGAGGGCCTCCAGGTACGGCTCGGGCTGACGGGGCCTCCGGTTCACGTACAGGGTGGACCGGAAGATGTTGGCGTCCGGCGGGGAGAGGGCCAGAATCCGCTGGAGTTGGTAGTCGGCGACGCCGTCGCCATTGGCGTCCACCACTTCCAGTTCCCAGTCTACCCCGCCGTCGGTGGTGGCGCCCCGGCGGGCCCACCCGGGGGCCGGAGCGGCCTCCCCCCACTCCAGGTAGCGCAGGATGTAGCCGTCTATGTGGAAGACCAGGGATGGGTTCACTCGCCCGTCGGGGAGCAACCAGTCGGAACGGGCGATGGCCCGGACGTGCCAGTGGGGGGACTCGGTGACCTCCACCGCGCGGTAGCGGGCGCGGTAGGAGACCTGCCCGTCGTCGTCCCGGTCATCGTACAGGTCCGCTATCCGGCGGTCCCCATCCTGAGAAAACATCAGAATGAGTTGGGCCGTCCCGTCGGCCCCGACGTCAAAAATCCAGACGTCGTCGCGGAAGTCGGCGACGGCCAGGACGTCGGATCCCGTCCCCATATCCCCGGCGCGGTCCACGATCAGGATGCGGTCGCGAGGGGAAGCGAAAGCACATTCCACGACGGTCATATCCGGCTGGCCATCGCCGTTCAGGTCGGACTGGGCGACGCCGAAGACGGGGATACCCGCCTGCGCGCGGGTCGGTCCGGGCATCAGGGCCAGAGCGGCCACCACCCAGGCCGCTGCGGCCCATCCCCCGAGTTTCCGGAGCCAGTATCGCAGGGATCGCCACATCTGGCGCAACCCGTCTATCGGGATAACCCCACCCCATGCCAGAACAACGAAGTACGCGGAGAGCCCCAGGGCCCCGCAGGCAAGGGCGCTGGGACCTGTCGTTTCCCGAACGGGCCAGAGGAACAGGGCCATCGCGGCCGCCGCTCCCAGGAAGGCGGCCCAGGTCCTCCTCCGAATCGTCCCCGGCGGCCGGACCAGAACACTCCAGCCCAGGAGAACCGCCTGCATCGTCTCCCTGCCCAGGGCCGCGATGGCCGCTCCGAGGGCTCCCCACTGAGGGATCAGTGCCAGCGCAATCCCGGATGAGAGCACCAGACTGCCCGCCGTGATCCGGGCAATCGTTCCCTGTTCCCCCCGGGCGATCAACACCTGCCAGAAGTAGGTGTTGAGGAACATCGCGATGCTCGCTCCACCCAGAATCCGCAAGGCTGGGGCGGCGGGCAGGAAAGGAGCACCGTAGAGAAATCCCATTAAGAAGGGAGATAGAAGTCCCATCGCCACTCCGATCGCCAGGCCGGGGACCAGAATCCACTGCAGGCCCTGGTCGCGCAGTCGGGCGAAGGCCTCCTCATCCCTCCGGTCCAGGGCGGAGAGACGGGGCAGGAACGCGGCCGCCATCAGGCTGACAGACCGGGCCAGCATCATCAGGCTGACGGCGGCACTGTAGAACCCCACCTCCCCCGCGGGCCGGAAAAGGGAGAGAAGCAGGATGTCCAGCCGCAGGTTCAGCCCGATAAGGGTGAAGGTCAGCCCGATGGGGAGAGCGGCCAGAACCATCTCCTTCGCCAAACGAAATTCTCCGCCGCGCGGACGGGTCAACCGCCCCGTCCAGAATCCAGATAGGAGCAGCGCGAGAACCTCGGCGGTCAGGATAGCGACGGCAGCCCCAAGAACCGAGGGGGAGAGAAGAAGGACCACCCCGACGCCGAACAATGCCAGACCGTTCTCTATGGTCTGAACCGCCGCATCCAGGTCCATCCGCTCCAGCCCGCGCAACACCGACCGCAGAAGATTGACCAGTCCCCGGAGTGCTGTGATGAGGGCCGCCGGAAGCAGGAGCGCGCGGACGTCGGTGGGATACCCCAGGGCCCAGCCCGCGCCGAGGATGAGCAGGACCAGCCCGGGGAACCAGAGCAGGGCGGGGTAGAGAGCGCTGAGGGCAACGCGTCCGGCCGCGTGGGGATTCTGAGCAACCTCCCGGGGCACGATGCTATCCAATCCCATCAGCGCGGTGTAGGTGAAGGCCATAGCGAGGGAGAACGCGGTCGCGTAGAGGCCATATCCGTCCGGCCCAACCCCTCGGGCCAGGAGCAGGCCCATCCCGGCGGCCAGGGCCTGGGCAGCCAGGTTTCCCACCAGCAGCCAGAATATATTCCACAGAAGTCCCCGCTGGCCTGGATGGTGCAGAGGTTTCACTCACCATCTCCACCGCCGCCCGGGGAGCAGGGACTCCACCAGGCCCCACCCGCTGGCCGCCCAACCGACGACCATGTACGCCAGAAACAGTCCATACTGCCATGGGTGGGGAAGGCGCAACCCCTCTCTTCGGGCCCGCAGGGTGAAACGGACCTGGCTGAGGACCAGGTACCCCAGCGCCGCCAGCCACAGGCCCCAGAGCAGACGGCTTCCCAGGCCGCCGGTCAGCGGGACCGCCAGCATACCCAGCCCGGTCAGCGCCGCCCAGAGATGACCTCCCACCTCCCGCCAGTTCCGGTAGTGCAGACCGTAGAGGAAGCGGTTGCGGAACCAGCGGGAACGCTGGCGCACGTACTCCGCCAGGGTTGTGCAGTACGCCGTCTGCACCTGGCTCTCCGGGACGAAGCGGATGCGGTATCCGGCGCCCCGCAGTTGGCGGGAGAGCATGTAGTCGGTGCCGATGGGCGCCGGCACACGAAAACCTCCCACCTCCTCCAGCACGTCCCGGCGAACCGCCGCGTTGACGCCATCCAGAGTCTCCACGTACTGGGGCATCGTCCGCTGCATCCAGAGATGGTGGGACCACTGGTACGCGACCAGCGGGTGGTCCCGCTGACTCTCCAGAGGCCGACGGGAGCCCGTGGTCGCCACCTCCTCGCCCCGCAGAATGGGGGAGAGGGTCCGTTCAAAGGTTTCGTCGTCCAGCACGCAGTCGGCGTCGGTCAGGAAGATGACATCGCCCGTGGCCCGCTCCAGGCAGCGCTGCAGGGCCCGCTGTTTGCCCTCGCCGGGCCGTTGTTCCAGGATCACCGCGCCGGGCGGCGCCGCGCGCCGGGCCCGCTCCAGCGTGCCATCGGACCCGCCGGCGCAGAGGACCAGTTCCACATCCGGATAGCGCAGACGGCGGATGGACGCCAGGCACTCCTGAATGTACTCCGCCTCGTTCCAGGCCGGCAGAAGGATGCTGACCCGGGGAGCAGAATCACCAAACGGGGCCAAATCCGTGTTCATCCGTAATGGCCTACCACAAAGGTCACAAAAGGCGCACGAAGGACACCAAGTGTAACAGTCAGGGGTCAGGGGTTATAGAAAACAGACTAACCCCTAACAACTGACCCCTGACGGCGAAAATTCCTTGGTGGTTTCCCTTTCTCTGCGTTCTCTGCGCTCTCCGCGATGAAAGATGGTGACGGGCCAACCTCCGCCCAGGGAGTGCCCTTCACCCAGCGGTAGCGCCAGCCCCGCTCGCCGCGAATCTCTATGGCGGCCGTCGTCTCCTGATAGAGGCACCGTTCTCCCCGAAAGACGCAGTCCATCTCCACCTCCACCGGCGATTGCGGGTCGGGCAGATAGTGGGTTCCATGGACTGCGCCGGTCATGTAGCGGAAGGCCTTGTCGGCCCAGCCGCAGACCGGCAGCAGGTCGCGGAGGTCGGGGCGGTCCGGCGGACGCTGCTGGGATTCTACGGCCCCGAAGCCGTGGGCGGTGGCGACCCCGCCGTGCAGTTGCACCCCCCGCAGCAGCCAGGCCTGGGTCGGTTCCAGGCGGACCTCCATCCCGTACCGGCGGGCCTCCTCCATCGCCCGCAGGATGTCCCCCACCCCGGCAACCCACTGGGGGTAGCGGTTCATCCGCCCATCGCGGTATACGACCTGAGGGAAGGAGCCATCCGGGAACCGAAACCGCAAGATGAAGGAGACCGCCGCCAGGGCTGCGTCTTGATACGCGGTCCGCCCCGTCCGTTCGTGTCCCAGAAACAGGGCCGGGACGCATCGGGCGATGTAGAACGGGAAATACCGCCCTGTCCCCTTCTCTCGCCACACTCCCTGATCAATCGCCCCATCCAGCGGGGAACCCGGAGACCGGACCTGCGCGGCCAGAATTCCGTCCAGGGTCGGGAGGACGTATCGGTCCACGACCTCCGTCTCTCCGGTCAGGTCGGCCCAGGCCAGCAGGGCCTCCACAATGGTCGCCGCCTTGTTGGGGACGAAGGTCGGGTCGGCGGGGAGGTTGCGGAAGGCCCGACGGTCCTCGTCCCAGAGGACGGAGAGGATGTATCCCCGGAGGTTGCACCGGGCGGCCTCCGCGAAAACCTCCCAGGCCGGGTCGCCCTGGTTCCGCAGGGCTCGCGCCAGGCGGAGCAGGGCGACGTCGCAGGCCGCCTCGTGAGGGGTGCCGCCCGTATCGGGGTTCGCCTCAAAGCAAGAGGCGCGGAAGTTGCCGGAGAGGAGTTGCCCCCGGAGCAGGTCCTCCCCCGCCCGCCGGGCCCGGTCCAGCCAGCGCGGGTCGCCCGTACCCCGGTACAGGTTCAGATAGCCCAGGATGATCCCCTCGTACCGCCAGTCCAGCCCGGGGCCCGTGTAGAGGAGGTTATCTTGCCACCAGTGGACTACGGGTCCCCCATAGCCTTCGGGCCCGCGCATCGTCTCCAGCCAGGACTCCAGCCGGAGCGCGGCGAAGGCCAGGACCTGTCGGGAGATGTCTGCGGTCATCGTTCCACTCCATCTCTTTTACGCTGATGGAAATCGCCCTCCCTGGGCACTTCGTGCCAGTTGTCGGCCGCAGGCCCAGGAAGGGTGACTTCCGTCAGCGCTATTCCTGCCGATTGAAATCGTCCTCCCTGGGCACTTCGTGCCAGTTGTCGGCCTTCGCCGACATTCTGAGGTCGGCGAAGCCAATCACCGGCCGCAGGCCCAGGAAGGGGGACTTCGGTCAGCGCTATTCCCGCCGATTGAAATCGTCCTCCCTGGGCACTTCGTGCCAGTTGTCGGCCTTCGCCGACATTCTGAGGTCGGCGAAGCCAATCACCGGCCGCAGGCCCAGGAGGGGGGACTTCGGTCAGCGCTATTCCCGCCGATTGAAATCGTCCTCCCTGGGCACTTCGTGCCAGTTGTCGGCCTTCGCCGACATTCTGAGGTCGGCGAAGCCAATCACCGGCCGCAGGCTCAGGAGGGGGGACTTCGGTCAGCGCTATTCCCGCCGATTGAAATCGTCCTCCCTGGGCACTTCGTGCCAGTTGTCGGCCTTCGCCGACATTCTGAGGTCGGCGAAGCCAATCACGGCCGCAGGCCCAGGAGGGGGGACTTCAGTCAGCGCAGAGACCCGGTCGGCGAAGGCCGACCGAAGGCCTGCGGCCCCAAAAGGTATGAAGGCAGAATCCGCACCCGGCTGCCGGATTGGGCTGGTGCCCTCACCCCACCCCTGCCCCCAGGTTCATTGCTTGCACTGAATCATTCGTGCCCCTCTCCTGCTCGCCTTCGGCGGCAGGAGAGGGGAGGGGAAGTGAAGGGATTTTGCGGTGGGCGGTGAAGCCGCCCACCGCAAAATCCCCTTTATCCCTCTCTCGTGCCGGAGCCGATCTCCCCGGGAGCTCCGGTCCCTGAGGGGGAACGGCTTTCCCGACCCCAACCCAATGATACCAGCGTTCTGCTCTCCCAGTGCCTGCATAGACCCTCGGACGATGGCCAGGGCCAGGAGGGAGGTGCGGGCCTGCCTGTCCTCCACCAGGAGCGCCGACCGGGCCCGGGCGCGGAACCGGTCGGCCAGGTCTCCGCGACCCAGCGACTCCACGATCCGGGCCAGGCGGCTCCAGAACCGGTACCGCGGCCCGCCGATGCCGTAGCAGGCCACCTCCTGGAACCCCTGCACTGCCAGCCAGGAGAGGGCTTCCTCCAGCCCCAGCGGACGCCCTTCGGGAGATTCCGGACCCCCGGCGTTCTCCACGCCGAAGACTCTCCTCCACCCGGCCCGCCCCCGGGCCAGGACCACCACGGCGCCCCCCGAGAGGAACGCCCCCAGCGAATCCGCCACCTCCGCGCGGGCCTCCAGGCGGGGGTCGGCCCAGACCAGAACGGGATGGCGGCCCTCCGCCTCCCCGTCCGGGCAGAGTTCCAGCCGCCGGGCCAGTTCCGCCCGGTAGAAGGGGTTCCCGGCGATGAGGCGCGCAGGGCGGCCCCAGAAGCAGGCCAGCACCGCGCAGAGATTAAAGGCCGTCTGATGGAGCAGGTCCGGGAGAACGCCCGGCCGAGATGCCTGGTCAGCGCGCGGTGACGGGATAGTGCCAGCCGTAGAGATGAAATCCGTGTCCATCCGTGTCTATCCGTAGAGCGAGTTGCTGGTAGTGAGCCACGAAGCGAAGCGGAGAGGCGCCCTATCCCAGCGCTTCCTGGTAGGCCTGGACCAGCCGGGGGATGATCCGGGGCCAGGCGTACTCCGCCTCTACCCGCGCCCGTCCCTGCCGCCCCATCTGCGCCCGCCGCTGCGGGTCCTCCAGCAGCGCCCGCATCTTCTCTACCAGGTCATTCATATCCCCCGGCCGCGCCAGCAGGCCGTCTTCCCCATCCCGGACGACGGAACGGACACCGGGGATGGAGTGGGCCAGGACGGGACGCCCACACGCCATCGCCTCAATCAGGACCATCCCGAAGGACTCCGGGGGAAACGACGGCAACACCACCAGGTCGGACGCCGCGTAGCAGGGCGGCAGGTCCCGATGGGGGACCGTCCCCACAAACCACACCCGCCGGGCGATGCCCAGCGTCTTCGCCAGGGCCACCAGCGATGGTTTCAGGTCGCCATCTCCAACCAGCATCAGCCCGGCCCTCTCGTCCCCCATCCGGGCGAAGGCCCGCAGCAGGTACCCGGCCCCTTTGAAGTGATGGGCGCGGTCCAGAGAACCCACAAACAGCACCAGGCGGAGCGCCTCCGGGATGCCGTACCGGCGCCGCACCTCCCTCCCGTCCACGTCTGGGTGGAAGTGGTCGGTGTCCACCCCGTTGGGAACTTCTATGACGTCGGACGGGCAGCGGAAGAGAGGCGCCATCCGGCAGGACGCGGCGTGGTCCCGGGAGACGACCAGATATTTGCGCGCGCCCCGGAAGACGAACGGCGCGCAGACGGCGGTGTAAAGGTCAAAGAGATACCGCCGGGCCCCGTCGCCGATCAGGTCATTGTGGTGGGTCAGGACGTACGGGATGCGGCGGAGGGCAGAGACCAGGCGAACCATCTCCGCTCCGAAGATGAACGGGTAGTGCAGGTGCAGGATGTCAAAATCCCGGAGGGCGAGCAACCCCGGCAAAAAGGGGGCGTTCCCCATCCGGAAGAGCGCGGGCAGGCGGCGCACCGTCACCCCTTCAGGAGGGGGTACATCTCCGACAGGGCCGGCGGCGGTGAAGACGGTGACGGAATGGCCCAGCCGGGCCAGCCCCTGAGCCTGGTAGCAGCAGACCAGGCCGGTCCCGGCGTAGTAGGGCGGAAACGTGGCCGTGATGTGGGCGATGCGCATCTTGTTACCACCGGACCAGGGCGAGCGTCAGCCGGTACAGCAGGCAGAACAGGGGGTCCAGCCACCGGTGGGCCCAGCGGGCCGCGGCTGCGCGCCCCGTCTGCTCGTAGGCCAGATGGGGGACGCAGATGGTCAGCAGATCCCGGTCGCGGGCCCGGCGAATGGCCTGGACCGCCCGTCGGCGGGCCCGGATGGCCCGCCAGTTCTCCATCACCCAGAGGTATGCCCGAACCTTCTCCCGCCACCGACGGGGATAGTACCGGAGCAGGAACCCCCAGGTGACGACCTCCGCCAGCAGAAGGGACGGGAGAAGGACCAGCAGGGTCCGCCAGCGCAGGTTTTTCAGGAGCAGGAGATACCGGTTGCGCTCCTGAAGAAAGAACTTGTCCTTCCCGAAGCGAAAGGCGTAATCGTGGTGGACCACCGAATGAGGGACGTAGCGGCACCGGTATCCGGCCAGCCGGGCTCGCCAGGAGAGGTCCGTATCTTCCACGTAGAGGAAAAAGGCCTCGTCCAGCCCGCCCAGCGCGTCCCAGGCCTCCCGGCGGACGGCGAAGGCGGCGCCGGAGACGGCCACCACGTCCCCCGGGTCCGCCAGCGCCGCCGGGGGCATCCCGGCCCCCCGGCAGAAGGCCAGGCCGGTCAGGTGGACCTCGTTGCCCGCGGCGTTGATCCGCGCCGGGTCGTCCATCCGCAGGATGCAGGGGGTGGTCAGGGCCACCGAGGGGTCGGAGAGGGGGGCCAGGAGTTCGTCCAGCCAGCCCGGGTCCACCGTCGTATCGGGGTTCAGGAAGACCAGGTACTGCCCTCGCGCCCGGCGGGCACCCAGGTTGCAGCCGGACCCAAAGCCGCCGTTCTTCGGAGACCGGACCCGGACAACGTTGGGGAATCTCTCCGCCAGACGGTCCAGGCTGCCGTCAGTGGAACCGTTATCCACGACGATGACCTCGTCCTCCGGGCGGACCGTGGAGAGGACAAAGGGGAGACAGCGTTCCAGGTGGGGCCAGCCGTTGTGGTTGACGATGATCACGCTGGCCCGCACGGAAGCGGCGGCCTCCTGCCCGGCAGGGGAAGACATAGCGGGCAACGGCACCCCCGGACCCCCGGTTTCCGACCGACCGACGCCTCCCTCGCCCATCACCGGCTTGTGCCCTGGAGGAGGTTCAGGATCAGCCCGCGCAGGGAGTGCAGGATGAAGCCAGTAGAGATGCAGATGGAGCCGAGGATGGTCAGCATCACGCAGATCAGGGCATAGCCCACGGCCAGCATCTGGGTTCGGCGGTAAATCTCCACCACGCAGAACCCCCAGCCCATCCCGATGAGCAGGAGAAGGGAGCCGATGAGGCTGAAAACCAGCAGGGGGCGATGCTGACCAATGTAGCGGAGGATGCCATCCAGGACCATCAGGCCCTGGAGGAAGGCGGAGCGCTTGGGCTTCCCGTCGTAGAGGACCGTCACCGGGACTTCTTTCACCCGCCAGCCGTGCTGCCGGGCCAGCATCTGCATTTCGGACTCCACAGAGAAGCCGTTGGAGTGGAATTTGAGGGAGTCCAGGACACGCCCGGAAAAGGCCCGGAAGCCGTTCTGGGAATCGGTCAGGTGGACACCCGAAGTGTGGTTGGTCAGGAGGTTAAAGAACCGATGCCCCCACACCCGGGCCAGGGGTACCCGCGAGGATCCGTTCAGATAGCGGGTGCCGACGACCATATCCGCTTCGCCGGCCCGGATGGGCGCCAGGAGGGATGGGATTTCCGCCGGGAGATGCTGACCATCTCCATCCAGCAGGACGACCGCCCGGGGACGGAGACGGCGGGCCTCGTTCAGACCGGTGCGCAGGGCTTTGCCTTTCCCCTGATTTTGCTCGTGGCGGACTACGATGGCGCCCGCTGCACGGGCAATTTCCCCCGTACCGTCGGTGGAGCCATCGTCCACCACAATGACCTGATCCACCAGGGCCCGGGTCTGCAGGACCACGCTGCCGATGAACCGGGCCTCGTTATACGCCGGGATCACGGCGACCACTTCGGTTTCCCCACTTTTCCATCCCATTCACCATCGCTCCTCCCCGCCCGTGCCCCCGACTTTTGGTGTAACTATCAGCCGATTGAAATCGTCCTCCCTGGGCACTTCGTGCCAGGTGTCGGCCTTCGCCGACACCTGGAGGTCAGCGAAGGGCGACCATCGGCCGCAGGCCCAGGAAGGCTGACTTCCGTTGCGCCTGATAGTTACCTTATTGATTGGTTTAAGAATTCTCCAACCCATTTCCAACCTGATTATAACGGGCACAGGGTCGTGCGTCAATAGGAAAAATAGGGGAAACACGTTCCCGTAACAAACCTGTAACAGAGAGCCAACAGGGGTTGGGAGCGGACATCCGTGTCTGCCCGCCGCCAACCCCTGTCGTTGCGTCGCGCGGAGAGGGGACACCTACCCCATCCCGACCATCGCGCCGACCGGAGGAACCGCCCGGCTGTGGACGATGACGGCCCCGAGGGTCTCCTGAGCGCTCAGTTGCGGCTGAACCACGGCCAGCCAGGCCAGGCGCGGGGCATAGAGGCGGGCCAGCGCCGCCCAGAGGTAGAGGGGAAGTTTCCCGCTGAGGATGAGCCCTTCCGCAGGCGGGGCCGGGACCACCGTCCCCTCCATCTCGGTAATATCCAGATAGGCCTCCGGAAGGGAGAACTCCAGCCGGGCAACGGACTGCCCCTCCTCCCATCCCACCTGCACCCGTAGGGGGCCGGAGGAGGGAGTCCCCATCTGAAGGCCCGGCGGCGCCGTCCACCCCAGCCGGGCGTCAAAGAGGTAGAAGGGAGCAGGGAGCGCGTGGACGGCCAGGGCCGCGTAGAGCCAGTTCGGCCCCCGGCCGTAGAGGGCCAGCGGCTCCCCCGCCGGGAGGTAGTCCAGGGCCCACCCCAGGTCCTCCGGAAGCCACCGGTTGGGGTCATGGCCCCGCTGCCGGGCCAGCCGCTCCAGGTCCACCGCCAGTTCCGCCGGCGCAGCCTCCATGTGGCGGCGGTAGAGGTCCGGCGCGAAGGGCCGGAAGAGGGCCTCCAGCCGCTCCACCAGCGCGTCAAAGGCCGGTCCCTGAGCCACCCTCCCCCGTTCCAGCCCCGCCAGAACCCCCCGCACCACCGGCTCCACCGCGTCCAGACGGTCCTCCCCCCACAGGTCGGAGCGAAGGTCCGCCAGGAGGACCAGGCCATGGGCGGCGAAGCGGTCCGCCCAATCCTGCCGGGCCTCGTCGGATGGGGTGAGCAGAATCCCGTGGGTGCACTCGTCCAGGATGGACTCCTGCTCCCGCGTCGGGAGACCTCCCATGTCCACGATGAGGGGGAGGTGACGGCGGGCGATGTCCCGCCGCAGCGGGTCCAGCCAGCGGTCGCTCACGGCTCCCTTGACCCGCAGGTGACGGACCAGGTCCTGCTCCCCCTCGTGGAACCAGTCCCCCTCGCCATCGGGCGGGTAAGCCCGCAGGAGGTAGTGGAGGACGCCCCGAGCGCGCAGGGCGCGGGTCAGGCTGTAGGCCAGGACCGATTTGCCACTGTGGGGCGGCCCTCCAATGGCAACGGCAGGCAGAGGATTATACCACTCCATTTGCGTCCACTCCGTTCTGGCCTATAATTCAGGGAGCAGGTCGCACGTCGCAGGTCGCACGTCGCAGGGTCGCAGGTCGCACGTCGCAGGGTCGCAGGTCGCACGTCGCAGGGTCGCAGGGAGCAGGGTCGCAGGGAGCAGGGTCGCAGGTTTCATGCCTCTTTCCGGGAACATCGGATGCGGACGGTCGCCTCTTCGCCAAGCGGGAAGGTCGCGCTGGTGACAATGGGCGGGCAGGCCCAGGTGGTCACGTTCGCCGTGGACGGCCTGCTGGCGATGGGCGAATCGCTTTCCAGAGTACTGGTCCTCCATCTTTCCCCGGAAGACCCCCGGGTGCGCCGGGCACTGAGTCAGTTGAGCGCCGAATTTGCGGGCGGGCAGTACCAGGGTCGCCCCCTGGAGTTCCGTCGCATTCCCCTGCAGGCCCTGGGACGACCGCTGACGGCGATTACCGATGGTGCGGAAGCGGAGGCGGTCTGGGCGCTGGCGCGCGACCTGCTGGCGGAGTTGAAGGGGGAAGGCCGGTCGCTGCACCTTTGCATCGCGGGCGGCCCCCGCCTGCTGGCGCTGACGCTGACCACCGCAGCCATGCTCCACTGCGATCACCAGGACCGCCTCTGGCATCTCTACACGCCCCCGGAGTTCCTGGAACGGGCGCGGGAGGGGGCCATCCTCCACGCCCCGCCGGAGGCCGGAGTCCGCCTGATCCCCGTCCCCCTGGTCCCCTGGGGGGCCTACTTCCCCGCCCTGCGGGCCCTGGCCCGTCCCCCCGCCGCCGCGCCGTCTCTCTGCCCCGAAGACGCCGCCTGCTGCGCCGCCGTCTGGGAGCATCTCACGGAGCGGCAGCGGGAGGTTCTGCAGGTACTGGTCTCCGCCCCCTCCCTGCAGGACGCCGCCGAGCAGTTGGGCTTGACGTTGAAGACGCTGGATAGCCATAAGAGTCAGATTCTGGCGGAGTGCCGTATCGCCTGGGGCATGCCGGAGGGCACCCGTCTCACATACCATTTCCTGCGGGAAAAGTTCGGCCCGTGGATTTCGGTAGCCGTCAGCCGTTGGCAGTTAGCCGTTAGTGGTCCGTGGTCCGTGGTCTGTTGTCCGTCGTCCGTCGTCTGTCGTCTGTGGTCTGTCGTCCGTCGTCTGTCGTCCGTCGTCCAGTATACACCGATTTGCTCATTCTGGCATCCGAGAAAACTCTGAGCGAAATCAGAAATTCCTCTGTTGACCTGTAACCCTGAATGGGTAAAATGGAGGTGATATGCTGACCAGTCTGGTCCTGATGCTTCAGGCGGAGGAGGAGGCGGTCCTCCCGCCGCATCTGGGACGGGCCAGCCACGCGGTCTTTCTGCGGGGGGTGGCCGGGCGGGACCCCGTCCTGGCCGAACGGTTGCACGCGCCGGACGAGCGACGGCCGTTCACCTGCTCCTCACTGGTGGGGGTGCGCCTGGAGCGGGTAGAGGGGGAGCCGAGAGCCGTCGCCGCCCCGGGCCGCCCCCTCTTCCTGCGCTACACGGGGCTGACAACGGAGATTTCGGAGCATCTGGCCCGCTGGGCCGAGGCGCCGCCCCCGGTGGTGGAGATAGAGGGGGCCCGGCTGACCGTCCAGGGGGCGACGCTGGACCCGGCGGTCCATCCCTGGGCGGGCCAGACAACGTATCAGGCATTGCTGAGGAAAGCCCTGCCGACGGGGGAGATGCTGCCCCGTCATCTGGAACTGGAGTTTTTCTCCCCCACGGCCTTTCACTCCGGTGGGCGGAACGTGCCCCTGCCCCTGCCGGACCTGGTCTACGGGAGTCTGCTGGAGAAGTGGAACGACTTCTCGCCGGTGACAGTCTCGCCGGAGGTGCGGCGGTTCGCCCAGGAGTGCATGGCCATCAGCCGGTACGATCTCTCCACCCGCGCGGTGCCGGGGAAGGGAGACGGGATGCAGATCGGTTTTGTGGGCTATTGCCGCTATACCCTCCTCCGGGCCGACCCGTACTGGGTGGGGGTCCTGCAGGCGCTGACGGACTACGCTTTCTACGCCGGAGTGGGGTATCAGACGACGACAGGGATGGGGCAGGCGAGGAAGGTGGTAAAATTAAAAATTAACAATTAACAATTAAAAAAATTAACAATGGGGGCTGTCCGGTGGCGCGGGTGGAGGCGCACCGGGCGGCGCACTTTAACAACTTAAAAGGCACGAAAGGCGCGAAAGGCACGAAAGGCACGAAAGGCGCGAAAGACGCGAAAGGCGCGAAAGGTGTCCTTCGTGGATGAATACCGGCGTCTATGGAGGCGGGCGCCGGGTTGCGAACACCCCCCCTTCCGGGGGCCCGATTTGGGGCCTTCCGGAGGGGGGTGTTCGCAGGAAACCTTAAAGTGGAGTGCTTATTCCATGCTGGAGTTGACAGAATCGGGAAATGGGTGTAGAATAAGAATGCAGAGGCGGGCAGATAGAATCTGGAGAGGGTGGAATTCCCACAGGGTTTGGCAGGTCTGAACGCCTCCAATGCCCGACAGGGCATTAAGACGCAATTTTACCACGTTGGTAAAAGTGGTACTTGGTACGTCTGAACGCCTCCAATGCCCGACAGGGCATTAAGACTCTTCCCCTCTACGACGCTTACGGGCCAGATGGCGCTGGGTCTGAACGCCTCCAATGCCCGACAGGGCATTAAGACGCAGGCGGGCAATCCGCCCGCGGATGGTGAGCCAGTGGCGTCTGAACGCCTCCAATGCCCGACAGGGCATTAAGACGTACAAATGCCCAGAGCATGGTGTCCTGGAACGGCATTTCGTCTGAACGCCTCCAATGCCCGACAGGGCATTAAGACCGTCACATCAAAATGCTGCACGCTCCCGGGGCAACGATGGGTCTGAACGCCTCCAATGCCCGACAGGGCATTAAGACGTACTCCATCACCCGTGCCAGCGACATCATCGACCGGTACGTCTGAACGCCTCCAATGCCCGACAGGGCATTAAGACCTACTGGAGACCCTCTTCCCCCTCCAAACGCGCATTATGTCTGAACGCCTCCAATGCCCGACAGGGCATTAAGACTTTTTCTCGCTTCTGCAGTGACCGTTCCCTTACGGGTGCGTCTGAACGCCTCCAATGCCCGACAGGGCATTAAGACTCCATCCAGCAGCCCCGGAGGCAGGTGCTACTGCTGGGTCTGAACGCCTCCAATGCCCGACAGGGCATTAAGACGATCTACCTGGCTGAGGTGGTAGGCCAGATCGTCTTCGTCTGAACGCCTCCAATGCCCGACAGGGCATTAAGACATCATTGCCTGCGCCTCTACCACACCCAGATCGTTGGTCTGAACGCCTCCAATGCCCGACAGGGCATTAAGACCCACCCTTCCGCATCTGATACACGGCGGCAGGAGAGGTCTGAACGCCTCCAATGCCCGACAGGGCATTAAGACGATGCTGACTGTCTCCATCGGCAGCACGCCAACGTACGTCTGAACGCCTCCAATGCCCGACAGGGCATTAAGACTGAATACCGCCACCGTTGTGGCGGACCCGAGAACTTGAGTCTGAACGCCTCCAATGCCCGACAGGGCATTAAGACGCAGGTCTCCAAAGTCGTTGTCCTGGACGAAACGGATGTGTCTGAACGCCTCCAATGCCCGACAGGGCATTAAGACGAACCCGCTCACGGTGACTCCGCCACGCGGCCCAGAAAGTCTGAACGCCTCCAATGCCCGACAGGGCATTAAGACGCAGGGCGACGGGGCTGGAAAGCGTGTTGCTGAAGAAGTCTGAACGCCTCCAATGCCCGACAGGGCATTAAGACTGCCCCGTCGTGCGGGCCAGGGCGACCCGGTATACGTTGAGTCTGAACGCCTCCAATGCCCGACAGGGCATTAAGACTGGCGGTCACGCGACCAATGAGTTGCTCATAACCAATTACGTCTGAACGCCTCCAATGCCCGACAGGGCATTAAGACTCAGGTTCGGAAAAGGAACCTGGCCAGCCGCCGAAGTCTGAACGCCTCCAATGCCCGACAGGGCATTAAGACACACACAATCGGCGTGTCTGACCGCTCGCCTAAACTCCGTCTGAACGCCTCCAATGCCCGACAGGGCATTAAGACCCATTGGGAGCGCTTGCCATAAACTGGTCATAGATGGGTCTGAACGCCTCCAATGCCCGACAGGGCATTAAGACGTAGAGGCCGCCCTTCCCCTTCCGGCGTAGGGGAAGGTCTGAACGCCTCCAATGCCCGACAGGGCATTAAGACTTTATCACCACCCCACCACCTGAAATTGTACCAGAGAAGTCTGAACGCCTCCAATGCCCGACAGGGCATTAAGACTTAGAACTGCGGCCGCCTGCCCCGGCCGCAGAGTCTGAACGCCTCCAATGCCCGACAGGGCATTAAGACGCTATCGGAAGCGCTATCGGAAGCAGTGGCCGGGGCGCTAGTCTGAACGCCTCCAATGCCCGACAGGGCATTAAGACCATTACTGCCCGGCACCTCCCCCAATTGCAGTGGTATGTGTCTGAACGCCTCCAATGCCCGACAGGGCATTAAGACTTCCTTCTACAGTATCTTCATTATTCAGCGCATAAAAAAGTCTGAACGCCTCCAATGCCCGACAGGGCATTAAGACGTGCCAGCACGTTGTAGAAGTTCTGGTGCATAGCCTCCGTCTGAACGCCTCCAATGCCCGACAGGGCATTAAGACGTACGCCCCCATCAGTGAGGTGTGGAGGATGTCACGAGTCTGAACGCCTCCAATGCCCGACAGGGCATTAAGACTCCACCGTCCAACGTTGAGGCCAGCACACACCCCTGAAAGTCTGAACGCCTCCAATGCCCGACAGGGCATTAAGACGCCGCAGGCCAACCGCCAGGGAGTTGAACCCTGACTCCGTCTGAACGCCTCCAATGCCCGACAGGGCATTAAGACTTAAAGACTGTGCGCACCTCCCTGCCGCAGTATGGGTCTGAACGCCTCCAATGCCCGACAGGGCATTAAGACCCTGTAGTAGTGGATTAGCCCGACGGTCTCGGGCTTAGGTCTGAACGCCTCCAATGCCCGACAGGGCATTAAGACCAGCCAATTAGGGGCCTGCCCTGGCTGGCGGTGACAACGTCTGAACGCCTCCAATGCCCGACAGGGCATTAAGACGCCGGGTGTCCGCTGGTCCACCCGCTGGCGCGACCTGAGTCTGAACGCCTCCAATGCCCGACAGGGCATTAAGACCCATGACTCTGTGCACGGTCCGCCGTCAGGGATTTCGTCTGAACGCCTCCAATGCCCGACAGGGCATTAAGACCCATCCCGCTGGTCGCGAGAAGCCTGGATGAGTAGTTTCTCAGTCTGAACGCCTCCAATGCCCGACAGGGCATTAAGACTGAAGAAAGCCGTGCCTTTGCTCATCGCAGCGGTCGGTCTGAACGCCTCCAATGCCCGACAGGGCATTAAGACCTGCTCAAAGGCCTCCTTAAGTTCGTGATAGGAGGCCTTCGTCTGAACGCCTCCAATGCCCGACAGGGCATTAAGACTTTTCCACCTCCGTTGGTATATTGGGGGCACGGTTCATGTCTGAACGCCTCCAATGCCCGACAGGGCATTAAGACGAAACTGAATAAGAGAGCCGCAGCGGCGCAGGCGTGGGACGTCTGAACGCCTCCAATGCCCGACAGGGCATTAAGACGGAGGGTGAGCCAGTGACCGCCCCGCGTGGCGGCCTCGTCTGAACGCCTCCAATGCCCGACAGGGCATTAAGACGGAATCCGTAGCGGCGCTCTCACGGTATCCCCGCCTCTGTGTCTGAACGCCTCCAATGCCCGACAGGGCATTAAGACCTAAGTCTTGGGCCCAGGTATAGCGCATCGCGCGCCGAACGTCTGAACGCCTCCAATGCCCGACAGGGCATTAAGACACACAATCGTTATGACGAACGCACCGGCCAGGGCGGTAGGTCTGAACGCCTCCAATGCCCGACAGGGCATTAAGACCTGCGAGCAGTCTGGAGGAGCTGAATCTCCTCCGGCGACAACGTCTGAACGCCTCCAATGCCCGACAGGGCATTAAGACGGACGTGGAGGTCCGCCAGGTGCATCCGGCGAACGTCCGTCTGAACGCCTCCAATGCCCGACAGGGCATTAAGACCAGCCTGCTGTGCTATGCGGATCAGGATACGCCGATACTGGGTCTGAACGCCTCCAATGCCCGACAGGGCATTATTGATCTTCGCTTTTTCAAAGTAACAGTCACCACTCCAATCCGGTATATCGGAAGCAAGAAAGCAATAAGGCAGTCTCCGTTTCCATTCGTTCCAGAGAAGCGCTGACAGCTTCCCGGAGATG
>Ga0209809_1000692_pt1 | contig 29694 bp, 24 predicted proteins | sample YNPMSTMetaG_FD_186172 | JGI IMG/M metagenome (GOLD analysis project Ga0209809, IMG submission 186172) | Anoxygenic and chlorotrophic microbial mat microbial communities from Yellowstone National Park, USA - YNP MS-T MetaG (SPAdes) (version 2) ...
TTTTTATTCGCAATACATCGCAAGATATTACACAAGAATACAGTTCTCTCTAAAGTTCAAGCGACATGGATAGTCAACTGCAAGCCCATATTGAACAGCTTGCCGCATTGACCACAGAGGCGCTGCAAGCTCATCCCAAAGCACGGGAAGTGTTCGCCGAGTTCAAGTATAAGCTCAACCTTGGTCACATTCGAGCCGCAGAAAAGCTCGATGGCGTCTGGAAGGTGAATCATTGGGTCAAGCAAGGCATACTATTGGGATTTCGCTTAGGGGAAATGAAGCCTATCATGAGTGCACCCCCGTTCAGTTTTGTCGACAAAGACACCTATCCCACACGGCAGTTTAGTTTGAACGACAAAGTGCGAATTGTGCCGGGCGGCACAACCGTGCGCGATGGCGCCTACCTTGCACCAAGCGTAGTAGTAATGCCGCCAGCTTACATCAATGTCGGTGCATTCGTGGACGCTGGCACGATGATAGATTCACATGCTTTGGTCGGCAGTTGCGCGCAAGTAGGAAAATACGTGCATCTGTCGGCAGGGTCGCAGTTGGGCGGGGTCTTGGAGCCTGTAGGTGCTATGCCTGTCATCATTGAAGATGGCGTGATGATTGGCGGCAACTGCGGCATCTACGAAGGCACAATTGTAGAAGAACGCGCCGTTATCGGCACTGGCGTCATTCTCAACGGCTCAACCCCTGTCTATGACGTGGTGCATGAACGCATTTTGCGCAAAACTGCCGAGTCGCCGCTGATTATTCCGAAAGGGGCAGTGGTTGTAGCTGGCTCACGCCCCATCAACAATGCCTTTGCACAAGCACATGGACTTTCCATCTACACCCCAATCATCATCAAGTATCGTGATGAAAAAACCGACAAAGCCACAAGTCTGGAAGAGCTGCTGCGCTAAAATGTGCTATCAAATCGGCACGAAAACACACCCAAAACCTGCTGCATAGAGGGATGCAGAAAAATACTAACCCGAACTATAAGTGATTATGAATTATGAAAGACCTAATTAAAAAAGTGCTGTATTCAATGGGGGTATGAAATTAGAAACCTCAATGTGGCGCCATGCTCTATAAGCAGACCAGTTGGTAATTTTAAGTTTTTGTTAGAAGACCTGAAGGCACGTGGCTTGACTTACCAAACTATTTTGGATGTAGGAGCAAATAGAACAATGTGGAGCAGAATGGCGAAAAAAATCTATCCAGAAGCAAATTTTGTGCTGATTGAACCTCAAATAGAAATGAAAGATGATTTAGAACAATTTTGTAGAGAATTTAAAGGCTCAGTTTATTTCTTAGCTGGAGCAGGCGCTGAAAAAGGTAGACTTACGCTAACAATCTGGGATGACTTAAATGGCTCAACTTTTGCACTCGAGCCAGATGAGAATCTTAAAAAAACAGGGAAGCAGAGAGAGGTAGAGATAATTACAATTGACGATTTAATTGACTCGGGAAAAATAGATAATCCAGAATTAATAAAACTTGATATTCAAGGATTCGAACTTGAGGTGCTAAAAGGTGCGCAGAAGACATTTGGCTACACAGAGGTCTATATTTTAGAAGTGTCTTTTTTCCAGTTCTGGTCATCAGACACGCCGATATTCTCTGACGTAGTGAATTTTATGTTGGAACGCGATTATGTCGTCTATGATTTTGCAGGTTTTTGGAGAAGACCCTTAGATGGGGCTTTAGGACAATGTGATGTATGCTTTGTAAAAAGAAATGGATTTCTCAGAAGTTCGCAAAGTAGCAGCTAAGCATGAGTGATTGGAATAGGTCGTGCTGCAGAGACTCCTGCAACGGTGAGTAGCCCTCATCAAAGCTTGTGGCTACTAGGAGCACCGAAACCTAATGTGATTCCTCTGCCCGGCTATGCACCGAGATTTCAATTTCTTTGCCACAGTGCGGACAGACACACTTAAAAGATTCTGGAGAAGATGAGCTGGATTTCTGCTTCAAACTTTCCTTGAAATTGCGCAATTCTTCGACAAACCCTACACTGATGATGCCCGTCGGAAGCGCCACAAACCCGATGCCTAAGATGGCAATCAGACTGGCAATTACTTTACCGATAGCTGTAATAGGAAAGACATCGCCATAGCCGATGGTTGTTAGGGTAATAACCGCCCACCACATTGCCGTAGGAATGTCAGGAAATTTATCGGGCTGCGCCTCATGTTCGGCAAAAAACATGAGCGTAGAGGCAATAATTAGCACAAGAGACATCAGAAGTCCAGTGGCTAAAAGTTCAGCGCGTCGTGAGCGGATAGTCCCACCTAAGAGTGAAATTGCCACAGAATAGCGCTTCAATTTGAGCAACCGGAAAAGCCGCAAGAATCGAAGCATCCATAGGATGCGCAAATCCAGATTGGCAAGCGAGAGATAGAAAGGCAAAATAGAAATGAGGTCAATAAGCGACCCCGGCGTCAGGGCAAAACGCAAGCGTCCCACCAAAGGTGAAGCATACTCTGGCACAACCACGCACGACCACAATCGCCCAAGATACTCAAGAGTGAAAAGCACCACCGAAATCGTCTCAAGTGTCTCAAACCAGAGCATGTAGCGTTCCTTGATGGATTGAACGGTCTCGAGAATAATGCTGGCGGCATTGAGAAGAATGAGGCAAAACATGAAGATACTCTCGGCTTGGCTGACCCTATCATTTTCTGGGGCAACATCCAAGATTTGCCATACACGCTGGATAAGCATAAGTTATCATTTGGGAACGATAGCGGCAGAGCTGGCTTCCAGATGCAAACGCTCATCACGAAAAGCCTTGGCTTCTGCTACGAATGCATTGAAGAGCGGATGAACTTTATGGACACGCGATTTTAGTTCAGGATGAAACTGCACGCCGACAAACCAGCGATGAGATGGCAACTCGATAATCTCCACCAGCTCACTATCGGGCGAAAGCCCAGCCAAGACCATGCCCTTCGACTGCATGAGCTCACGGAACTGATTGTTAAACTCATAGCGATGTCGATGGCGCTCCGTAATCAAATGTTTCCCATATGCTTGAAATGACTTGGTGCCTTCTTCCAACACGCACGGGTAGCTGCCTAAGCGCATAGTGCCGCCTTTATTAGTAACAGTCTTCTGCGATTCCATCAGATGAATGACTGGGTATTTCGTTTTGCGATGAAATTCCGTGGAGTTTGCCCCTTCAAGTCCGCAGACATGGCGGGCAAATTCAATCACGGCGCACTGCATGCCAAGACAGATACCAAAGAAGGGGATATTGTGCTCACGAGCATGTTTGATGATAGCAATTTTACCTTCAATGCCGCGATAGCCAAAACCGGGCGCAACCAACACGCCAGAGACATCGCGCAAGGCTTCGTCTGCAGAGAGCTTGCCATCTTCAATATCTTCGGAGCGAACCAATTTGACGAGCACTTTTACATCGTTGGCGGCGCCAGCGTGCACGAAGGCTTCAAAAATAGATTTGTAGGCGTCGGGATATTCAGTGTATTTGCCAACGAGAGCAATGCGTACCGTGCCATCTTTTGGAAACTTGACCTTGTGCGAAAAGGCTTGCCAATCGCTCAAATCGCATTGCTCTGCACCACGAATGCCTAACTTTTTCAAAACCAAGCGGTCAAGTCCTTCTTCGTGAAGCAATAGAGGCACTTCGTAAATCGTCTCGGCATCGCGTAGCCCGATAACATCGGTATCGGAGAGGTTACAGAAGAGACCAATTTTGTGTTTGATTTCTTTGGAAAGTCCTCTTTCGCTGCGGCAGACGAGAATATCGGGCTGAACACCCGTTTCCAAAAGCATGCGAACACTGTGCTGGGTCGGCTTGGTTTTGAGCTCCATTGCCGATTTGATAAACGGCACTAGTGTCAGATGAATGTTGATGAGGTTTCTTGCGCCAAGTTGCAACTTTAATTGACGCATGGCTTCCAAAAACGGCGACGCTTCGATATCGCCGACGGTGCCACCCACTTCTGTGATGATAACATCATACTTACCCGTATGAGCCAATTCCAGCATGCGGTGTTTGATTTCATCAATCACATGCGGCACCACTTGGACGGTTGCACCGAGGTAATCGCCTCGCCGCTCTTTATCAATCACATCTTTGTAGATGCGCCCCATCGTCACATTATTTGCCTGCGAAGTGACTACATCGAGAAACCGTTCGTAGTAGCCCAAGTCCAAATCGGTTTCGGCACCGTCGTCTGTCACATACACTTCGCCATGCTGATAGGGCGACATGGTGCCGGGGTCGACATTGATGTAGGGGTCATACTTCTGAATTGTAACCTGCAAGCCGCGCGCCTTGAGCAATGCACCAAGCGATGCGGAAAGAATCCCTTTGCCTAATGAAGACACCACTCCACCTGTTACAAAAATGTGTTTGACCACTTTAGAGCGCGACATAGCTTGAGAAAGTTTGTCGTTAAAATCTTAAAAATTCTCAGCAAAATTAACCCCTACGGCAAAAACTTCCACATTCGTAAACCATTTCTTGACAACAGAAGAGACAGTCTGTATCAAGGCAAAAGAAGGCAAAAAGCACTGGGGAAAAATTGGGCACTCACGCTATGCGAGTTGGCGCAAGTGCCCGAGCATTTCAAGAAAGACAAGCAACATGCGTCGTCTGCATGCTAAACTGCAAAGCCAGTTGCCAATCGCTGGTGGCGATAGCCTTGCTGCTTTACTCTTCTTCTTCCTGTTGGCGCAATTTTTCGAGTATCGTGAAATCTTCCAGTGTAGTTGTGTCGCCAGAGATACTGCCGTTAGCGGCAAGCTCACGCAGCAAGCGACGCATGATTTTGCCGCTACGCGTCTTGGGTAATCCTTCTGTCCAGCGAATTTCGTCAGGTTTGGCAATAGAGCCGATTTCGCGGGCGACATGATTACGCAATTCTTCACGCAGTGCCGCGCTACCTTCATAGCCTGCACGCAGCGTTACAAACGCTACCAATGCATTACCCTTCACTTCATCGGGGCGACTCACCACGGCAGCTTCAGCCACGGCGGGATGAGAAACCAAGGCGCTTTCAACTTCGCTGGTGCCCAGCCGATGTCCGCTGACATTGACCACATCGTCGACTCTGCCCATAATCCAAATGTAACCGTCTTTGTCTTTGCGAGCACCATCGCCGGTAAAATAGACGCCTTTGATTTCAGACCAGTAGACTTTTTCGTAGCGAGCGTTATCGCCATAAATGGTGCGTAGCATAGAAGGCCATGGCTGCTTGATGACAAGGAAGCCACCTTCGTTGGCTTTGCACGGCGTGCCATCTTTCCTGACAACATCGACAATGATGCCAGGCAAAGGACGCGTGGCAGTGCCCGGCTTCAGTGGCGTGGCGCCGGGAAGCGGTGAAATCATAATGCCACCTGTTTCAGTTTGCCACCATGTATCGACAATCGGGCAGCGCTTTTTGCCAACTTTGGTATAATACCACATCCATGCTTCAGGGTTAATCGGTTCGCCGACCGTACCCAGCAAGCGTAGCGAAGAAAGATTGTGTTTATCGACCCATTCATCCCCAGCGCGAATAAAGGAGCGAATGGCGGTAGGTGCTGTGTAGAGAATGCTGACTTTGTGGCGGTCAATCATATCCCACAAGCGTCCCCAGTCGGGAAAATTCAAGGCACCTTCATACATAAGTGATGTGGTGCCGTTGCACAAGGGACCATAGACAAGGTAGCTGTGTCCGGTAATCCAGCCTGCATCGGCAGTGCACCAGTAAATGTCTTCGTCTTTGATATCGAAGACCATCTTGTGTGAGGTTGCTACATGCACCATGTATCCGCCTGTGGTGTGTAGAATGCCTTTGGGTTTGCCAGTGGAACCGCTAGTGTAGAGAATGAAAAGTGGATGTTCAGCATCGACGGGTTCGGCGGGGCAGTCATCTAAGGCAAGGCTCATGAGGTCGTGCCACCAGTGGTCGCGCCCATCGACCATGTTGATAGTAACATTGCTATCGTGCTTGAGGCGTTGATAGACAATCACATTTTCAACAGAGGGCGTATTGACTAAGGCTTCATCAATAACGGCTTTGAGATTGAGAATATTGCCGCGCCGATACACTCCATCGGAGCAAATCACCATTTTGGCATGAGCATCATTGATGCGGTCGGCAACTGCATGTGCAGAAAACCCGCCGAAGATAACGCTATGCACCGCGCCAATACGCGCACAAGCCAGCATGGCGATGACCAGTTCAGGACACATGCCCATGTAGATAGCAACACGGTCACCTTTTTTGATACCACGCTTCTTGAGCGCATTAGCAAGTTTGCAAACTTCACGATGAAGTTGAGCGTAGGTCAGCACACGCTGCTCGCCCGGTTCGCCTTCCCAAATCAGTGCGGCTTTGTTCCTGCGCCATGTATTGAGATGTCGGTCAAGAGCATTGTAGCAGATGTTTGTCGTGCCGCCAACAAACCACTTAGCATAGGGCAGTTTCCACTCCAATACCTTTCGCCATTTCTTAAACCAATGAAATTGCGAGGCTAAATCAGCCCAATATTTTTCAGGATTTTTTTCGGCTCCTTTGTAGAGCCGTTCATACTCTGCCATTGATTTAATGTGTGCCGCTTGCGAAAAGGCTTTGCTAGGCTTGAAGACTCGCCGCTCAGTAAGCACAGAATTGATTTCAGGCGCAGAGCTCGAGGAGCGACCCAGTGCAGTAGCTCCATTGCTGTGCGTGACACCATTTGACGAGCTACCCGAAGATTTGACGGTTTTGGAAGAAGATTTCTTTTGAACGGTCTTGGCGGTTGGCATAGCTTTACTCCTTTGAAGTTTGTCAGTTAATTGGAACGTTGCATGACTCAGGCGCAACCTTCACGAAAGGGAAGATAAGGAAAAGAAATTTCTTCTGAAATGTAAGTCTGGCTCATGCATAGCCAAACGCCTTGACAGAAGTGCGACTAAAACGGTATCCAAACCGCTCGACTTGAAGCCACTGATGAAAAGCGTTATATTCCAACCTTTTCTTGTGTGCTAACTCTATAACTCAAAAGTTATGAACAAGCGCGGCAGACAAGTAGCCAAAAAGCATCGCAAAGCTATTGCGCGCATGAAAGCAAAGCGCAAAGCGCTTATGGAAAAAGCTAAACAAACTCAGCAATCAACAAAACAGCAAGCCACAAAATGATTGACTACAAAAATTTGCCCGTCGGTAAGCATCCGCCAAAGGAAGTCAACGCTGTGATTGAAGTGCCAAAAGGACAGCGCAACAAGTATGAGTTCGATCCAGATTTGGGCGTCTTCAAGCTCGATCGGGTGCTCTATTCGTCTGTGCATTATCCCGCCGCCTATGGTTTCATTCCCAATACGCTGGCTGAAGATGGTGACCCGGTCGATGTATTGGTCCTGACGCATGGCGAAATCTTTACTGGCTGTCTCATCGAAGTGCGCCCCGTTGGATTGCTCAAGATGCGCGACGACAAAGGCATGGATGACAAAGTGCTTGCTGTGCCCATCAACGACCCAATTTACAACAGCATTCGGCGGTTGGCTGATGTCCCGCCTCACTTACCAAATGAAATTGAGCACTTCTTCAGCATCTATAAAGAGCTGGAGGGCAAACAGGTTGAGAGCTTCGGCTGGCATGATTTCTTTGTAGCAGAGCGGGCAATTTTGCAAGCTATCGACCGCAAGAAAGAACAGCAAGCAGAAGAGAGAAAAAGTGCAACAAACGGTAAAGCAAATACCGCATCCAAAGCCAAATCCAAAACTGCAAAGGTAACCAAACTAAAGCAAGAGTGAAGTTGCTTTGCACATTACATTGAAGTATGCCAGAAGAGCCTGACAACGAAAATGCCCAAGTAAGAGAGCAAACCCCACTTTCGCCCGAAGAGCAAGCGCTGTATCAAAAGTTTCAACGCTTGCGTGCAATGGCTTTCTTTGCCGCACTGCTCATGATGTTATTCGGATTCAGTCATGCATACGAAAGCCTGGCAACACTCTTTGGAGATAGCGAAACCCTGACGCAAATTTTTGGCTACAACAAAGAGCGCGTCCAATCCGCTGCATTCGTGACCTTGGGCTTTGGCATTTTCGAAATTCTCTGCGCATTTGGAACCATTCGGCTCAATTACTTGGGCTGGCGCGCTGGCTTTTTTGTAACCGTAGGAATGATGCTCAATAGCTTTGTTACCAGCATGGTATTGTACAATACCGTCATCAGTCTGCGCTCGGCGGTGGCAGTGGTGCTGACGCCGCTGATATTGCTGCTGCTCTACAAAGCCAGAGCACTTTTCCCGCCGCCTGAAACCACTTAGCACAGAGGGGCGTTAGTCTGGCAAACTTTGATAAAATCGTGACATCGAGCGCTGAGACATGAAATATCTGGTTTATGTCTGCACGAACTTGCGCGCAGAAAATCACCCAAGGCCAAGCTGTGCCAGACGAGGCTCAAGAGAACTGCTTGAAGTGCTCAAAGAGGAACTGCATAAGCAAGGTCTAAGTAATGAGGTCGAGGTGGAAACAGCAATGTGCTTAGGCGCATGCGAAAACGGTTGCACTATGCTGGTGCATACCGACACGACATGGTATGGCAGCGTAACGCCCAGCGATATTCCCGAATTAGTAGAAAAACACTTCAAAAATGGTGAGCCAGTGCCACGGCTCTTCATCAAACGCTTGATGAGTCGATATCTAACTGGCAGCTAAAAAATGCATGCAAGCAAGAGTTCTGAACATGCAATCAAAAACTAAACTCAAAAACTAAACAAAAGGAGAACTAACCATGCTCAAAGTGGGAGATGAAGCCCCAGATTTTGAACTCGATAGCACCGACGGCACAAAAGTAAGGCTATCGGATTTCAGAGGTAAGCAGAACGTGTTGCTCTCGTTCTATCCGTTAGATTTTACACCCGTGTGCACAGCACAGAACTGTGGCTACTCTCAAGATTATGCACAGTTTGAGCAGCTTGGCGTGAAAGTCTTGCCTATCAGTGTAGATTCAAAATTTGCCCATGCGGCTTTCCGTGAAAAATATCAGCTAACGCATCACTTGCTTTCCGACATCCACCGCGATGCCACCAAGAAATATGGTATTCTCTACGAACCACTCAATTGTAGCAAACGAGCCTACTTTTTGGTAGACAAGGAAGGTAAAATCAGATGGATGCATATTGAAAACGAACTCAAAGACAGCCGTACCAACGAAGAACTGCTTGCGGCAATCAAAGCAGCACTCTAAAAAAGCAGAGCTCTAAAAGAATTGCCAACACAGATAAGCAAAGGCGCGAGCTTAGAGGCAAAAAACAGACCGAGAAAGCAACTAAATTGCTTGGAATATTTCAAAGGGGATATGCTAGTTAGTGCTTAGCTTTTGGCTGTGCAGGTGAAGTAATGGATGATTTGCGAGCATGTTTAGCGGCTTTGCGGCAGCGTTCGGAGCAGTATTTAACATTTTCCCAATTTTTCGCCCACGCCTTACGCCACGCCATTGGTCTATGGCAGTGTTCGCAAAGTTTTTCAGGCAAATTTGATTTTTGATATCGAATGCGTTCGGTTTTCATGGCATTGCGCCGTAACTTAATGCAAGCGCTGCGAACATAACAGCACCATCAGTTGTTTGGTTCTGTGCACGAGCAAAAGTGCAGTAAGCAGCGGATGTAACTTCAACCAAATCAACTTATCTGAAGTATGCCGAGTCTGTTTGATTCTATCATGCCGATTCACGAAAAGTTTATTGCGAATTTTTTGCCAAGAGCCAGCGTGCAAATGTTCCAGATTGGTGATGTAGCACCTGACTTTGAATTGCCAGACAGTGAGGGACGCATGCGACGGCTCTCGGAGTTTCGTGGCAAACCCCTGCTGTTGGTTTTCACGCGCATTTTCACAGATAAAATTTTTTGCCCTGTGTGCTACCCACATTTGCTGGCGCTACGCAACGACTATGAAAAGTTCCAAGCACTTGGCGCAGAAATTGTAGTAGTCAATACCACGCGCGTAGAAATGACGAAAATTATCGTCCAAGAGCAAGATTTCAAGTTTCCCATGCTAAGCGATGCTGAGTGGAAAGTCTTTCAGCAGTATGGACTTGGCGCGGCATTAGGCGCACCCATGCCCGGACAGTTTCTGCTCGATAAGCAAGGCGTTATCCGATTTCAATTTGTGAGCGGAATGGAATTGCCCAGCCCATTTTTCCGTCATCCCGATAATCAAGATATGCTGGCAATGATTTCTCAACTCTGACCATGCGCCACGATGCCAAAAGGGCAAGAACATCTTGAGCCGCAAAATCAAGCTGAAAAGAAAGACTTGACCCAAAAGCGGCAAATGCAACTGCAAAATTCAGACTTTGCGCTCGATGAACGTTTGGCACGCACCTCAGGCATCAGAGAACTCAAAGACCACACCAAAGCCGTTAAACTGACCAAATTTGAACTGCTACTCAAATTCCTCAAGCCTATCACGTGGATTCCCGTTATCTGGAGTTTTGTATGCGGCGCAGTTGCCAGCGGTGCCTTTGGATGGGCAAACCTAATGGATGCAAAATTTTGGCTGGGCATACTGCTCACAGGACCGCTGGCTACGGGCGTCTGCCAAATGCTCAACGACTACTTCGATCGCGACCTTGATGCCATCAACGAGCCGACACGACCCATTCCCGCCGGTGATATTTCCCTCCGCGATGCCACTATTCTCATCAGTGTCTGGACACTCATCACGGTCGTGGTTGCCGCGCTCTTGCATCCTTTTGTGTTTGCTCATGTCATTTTGGGCATTATCAATGCGCATTTGTATAGCGCTAATCCCATCAAGCTCAAAAAAAGGCTGTGGTGGGGAAACATCATCGTAGCGTTTTCCTACCTTGTCTATCCTTGGCTATCTGGCGAAGTGATTTATCGTGGCAGCCTGACCGTTGATTCCATCATCATCGCGTTATGCTATGCGTTTGCAAGCACAGGCACCATGACGGTCAATGATTTCAAATCTATTGAAGGCGATAAGCGCGTCGGCATTCGCACATTGCCTGTGGTCTATGGCGAACGCAAAGCCGCCATCATTGCGGCGCTACTGATTGATGCTGGACAAATCTTGGCGGCACTTTACATGTTTGCGCTGGGCAAATGGGTCAATGGCGTGCTTGTCATTGGGTTCATCTTGCCGCAGGTGTGGCTACAAGTGCATTTTGTGAAATCGCCGCGCACACGTGATGTGTGGTATAATGGCATTGCGCAAAATTTTCTGGTAGCAGGCATGCTGGTTTGCGCGCTGGCAGTGGAAGCCTAAGCGTGTGGTTCAGCGATGCTGGGCAGAGTCGGGCAAAGAAGCAAGGACTTTTTCTAAAGCATCGGCATAGAGCTCATGCTCAAGAGCAAGCACGCGTGCGGCAAGCGACTCTGGCGTATCGTCGGGCAAAACAGGAAGCGAGCGTTGCAAGATAATTTCGCCCGTGTCGTAGTCGGTATCGACAAAATGCACAGTGGCACCACTTTCTTTCTCGCCAGCGGCAATCACGGCTTGATGCACACGCATACCATACATGCCCTCGCCACCGAACTTCGGCAACAGCGCAGGATGAATGTTCAAAATTCGCTTCGGATAAGCCTGCACCACCGCTTTAGGAACTTTTTTCATGTAGCCTGCCAGCAAAATCAAATCAATCTGATGTGCCTCAAGCACTGCCAGCATGGCTTGAACAAAATCCTCTTCCTTGGGATGGGTCTTGGAAGAAAGATGCACCGTCGCAATGCCTTGCTCACGAGCAAACTGCATGGCGCCGCATTGCGAATTGTTCGAAAGGCAGAGCACGATTTGACAAGGCAACTGCCGCTCGTGAATATGCCGATGAAGTGCTCTGAAATTGGAGCCGTTGCCTGAACAAAACACGGCAAGTTTTTTGATGCTCATCGTTGCTGTAAATTTGAAAAAACATGCGACAAATCTACGGCAAGATGAGCACACGCTCACGCTCAATTTTAACCTAACCGTCTATGCCAAAAAATCCGAAGATTCAGCGCGCCCTCATTTCCGTCTCTGACAAAACAGGGATTGTCGACTTTGCCAAAGCTCTCGAGAGCTTCAAAATTGAGATTTTCTCAACAGGCGGCACCCTGCAAACTCTTTTGGATGCAGGCATTAAAGCAAAATCTATCTCAACGCTGACAGGATTTCCAGAAATTTTAGATGGCAGAGTCAAAACCCTGCATCCGATGATTCATGGTGGATTGCTTGCCATTCGTGGCAAGGCGGAACATGAGAAGGAAATGAAGAAAAACAAAATCAAGCCAATTGATTTGGTGGTGGTCAATCTCTATCCCTTCGAGCAAACGGTTGCAAATCCAAAGGTCAAACTCAAAGATGCGATTGAAAACATTGATATTGGCGGACCGGCGATGCTACGCAGCGCAGCAAAAAACTACAAGTTCGTTACCGTCGTCACAGATGTGGGCGATTACGCCTGCGTGATTGAAGAGATGAAGAAACGCAAAGGTTCAACCAGCGAAAAGACCCGTTTTGAGCTGGCAAAAAAAGCCTTTGCACTTACCGCCCGCTACGATAGCGCTATCGCCGCTTATTTTGACAGACTCTCGCAAGAGAAAATGGCTGAAGCCGAACCGCAGCCAGCGCAAACTTATACCCTGACACTCACCAAGGAAATTGACATGCGCTATGGCGAAAACCCACATCAAAAGGCAGGCTTTTACAAGCTACGTTCTGAAGAAGGAGAAGTCGGTTTCGGCGAGTTCTTCGAAAAACTGCATGGCAAAGAGCTATCCTACAACAACATGTTGGATATTTCGGCGGCAGCGGCACTCATCAATGAATTTGAAAACGACCCACCAACGGTAGCTATTATCAAGCACACCAATCCGTGCGGCGTGGCACAGGCACTAAGTTTAGAAGAAGCCTACCGCAAAGCCTTTGCGACCGACACTCAAGCGCCCTTCGGTGGCATCATTGCCGTCAATCGTCCATTGGACATGAAAGCGGCTGAAGTCATGAATGAAATTTTTACCGAGATTATCATCGCACCTGATTTTGATGAAGGTGTGTTGGATTTTCTGATGAAGAAGAAAGACCGTCGCATCATTCGTCAGAAAAAAAGTGTGCGTCGCCCAGGTTGGGAGATGCGCGGCACAGCGATGGGCGTATTGCTACAAGAGCGCGACGTCAAAACCGTGCTCAAAGATGAACTGCGTGTGGTCACAAAACGGCAGCCAACCTCGCAGGAACTTAACGATATGCTCTTTGCATGGATTGTCTGCAAGCATGTCAAATCTAATGCAATTGTCTATGCGAAGAACTTGCAGACGCTGGGTATTGGAGCGGGGCAAATGTCGCGTGTAGATGCTTCACGCATTGCGCGCTGGAAGGCTGAAGAAGCAGGATTTGACCTCAAAGGAGCAGCGGTGGCAAGTGATGCCTTTTTCCCATTTGCCGATGGACTAATTGCTGCGGCAGAAGCTGGCGCCAGCGCCGTCATCCAGCCCGGCGGTTCGGTGCGCGACGAAGAAGTCATCAAAGCCGCTGACGAACACAATTTGGCAATGGTCTTTACTGGCACGCGCCACTTCCGACACTAAATCGCTCAGCACACATACGCTTACCATGCTTTATGGACCAAGCAGAAACGAATATTTTTGCAAGGCATGTTCGACATCAGAGAGAACAAACCGTTAAATATGGGTTCATCTTCACGCGCCGCGTTGCCTTTGCGCCTTGCAGCAATTGACCTGGGCACTAATTCCTTCCACATGATTATTGTGGAGCTTTTGCCCGATATGAGCTTCACCATGATTGACCGTGCCAAAGAGATGATTCGAATTGGTGCAGGTAGCATGACTACACGGCAACTATCGCCCGCGGCAATGGAGCAAGGCAAGGAAACGCTGCTGCGTTTCAAAAAGCTGGCTGAACAGCGCGGTGTGGATTCACAACACATCATTGCCTTCGCCACAAGTGCTATTCGCGAAGCCAAAAACGGTGTAGAGTTCATGGAGATGATTGCCAAACATGTCGGCATCCACACGCGCATCATCTCCGGTGAAGAAGAAGGGCGATTGATTTACCTTGCCATTCGGCGTGCCATAAACATTGGCAAGCGCAAAGCCTTGATGATTGATGTCGGCGGCGGTTCCATAGAGTTCATGGTAGGCGATGGACAAAACCTATACTTTGTCGAAAGTAAAAAGTTAGGTGTGGCGCGGCTCTTGGAGCGCTTTGTAACCACTGACCCGATTAGCGACCGCGAGCTTAGTGCCTTGGAAGGTCATTTAGTGGAAGAAATCCGCCCCGTGGCAAAAGCCGTGAAAGCCATAGGCTACGATATGGCGATTGCCTCCAGCGGAACGGCAGAAAACATCGCCGCCATGATTTTGCTTAATGAGCGCGGTCAGGAATTTGAAATGCTCAATGGCAGCAGTTTTTCGCGCCGAAGTTTTCTCAAGCTCTATGAAGTTCTGCTCTCTATGCGTAGCGAAGAGCGGCGTGGCATGCCCGGCTTAGACCCGCAGCGCACCGAACTAATTGTGCCCGGTATGGTCGTCTTTGATGTCATGATGCGACTTTTTGAGCTCAAAGAAATCATCATCTCTGAATACGCCCTGCGTGAAGGCATCGTGTTGGATTACCTTGCCCGACATTTCGAGCCGAATGCCACTGGCGTGGATGCTGAAAACCCGCGCCTGCGTAGCGTCTTGGAGTTGGCGCGCCGCTGTCAGTGGGATGAAGTGCGCTCTCGGCACATTGCCAATTTATCGCTCCAGCTCTTCGACCAACTGGCAGGACTGCATGAACTGGGCAAAACCGAACGCGAGCTCTTGCAATATGCCGCCTACTTGCACAACATTGGCTACTTCATCTCACCGTCGGCGCATCACAAGCATAGTCAGTATATCATCCAAAATGCAGGGCTCAAAGGCTTTTCGCCTGAAGAGATTCAAATCATGGCAAATGTGGCGCGCTATCATCGCAAATCGCCGCCGAAAGTGGAGCATACTGCCTTTCAAGCACTTTCGCCACGCAATAAGCACGTGGTGCGTGTGCTTGCCAGTCTCTTGCGAGTGGCTAATGCTCTCGATAGGGGGCATCGTCAGAACATCAAACGCATCAAAGTAGCCATCACGCCCAAAAAAATTGAACTGAAACTAACTGCTGTGTCTGACCCCGAAATTGAAATTTGGGCAGCAGAGCAAATGAGCGATATGCTCGAAGCGGTTTTTGGTCGCAAAATCGTCCTAAGCGTTGAGCAAAACGCTGACTAACCTTATCTTCCAATTCAATTTACTTTGAGCCAATAACTATGCAGACCGATACACCTTCCAAAACCAGCGTCTCGATTGCGCATCTCAAAGAGCATGTAGGCGAAGTAGTTACCATCAAAGGATGGCTCTACAACATCCGTTCATCGGGCAAACTTATGTTCCCAGAATTCAGAGATGGCTCTGGGATTGTGCAAGGCGTGGTTGCTAAAAATGAAGTCAGTCCAGCCGTCTGGGAAGCCTGCGAGAAGCTCACGCAAGAAAGTGCCGTGATAGTAACCGGCGAAGTTGCCAAACATCCAAAACTTGCCGATACATATGAGCTACATGTCAGAGATATCGAAATTGTGCATCTGTCGCGAGGCTATCCGATTACGCCCAAAGAGCATGGCATTGAGTTTCTCTCTGACCATCGTCATCTTTGGTTGCGCTCTAAGCGTCAGTGGGCAATTATGCGCATTCGGCATGAAGTCATCAATGCAATTCGTGACTTTTTTAACGCCAGAGAGTTCATCTTGGTCGATGCGCCTATCATCACTCCCAATGCCGTCGAGGGCACGACCACACTGTTTGAAATGGATTACTTCGACCTTGGTAAGGCATATCTGACGCAGTCAGGGCAACTCTACGCCGAGGCAGCAGCGATGGCCTTTGGCAAAGTCTATACCTTTGGACCAACCTTTCGTGCAGAAAAATCTAAAACACGCCGTCATCTGACAGAATTCTGGATGGTCGAGCCTGAAATGGCATACTACGACTTGGAGATGAATATGAACCTTGCCGAAGAGCTGGTGGAATATGTGGTGCAGCGCACAGTGGAGCGGCGTAAAGAAGAGCTCAAAATTTTAGAGCGCGACATTCAAAAACTGGAGCGCATCACGCGACCTTTCTACCGCATGACCTACACCGAAGCGGTCAAGTGGTTAAATGACCATGATGTCAAGCTCATCAAGAAAGCAGAAGATGGCACAGAAATCCAAGTAGATTTTCCATGGGGCGAAGATTTTGGTGCACCGCAAGAAGAAGCACTCATGCAGCAATTTGATAAGCCATGCATCATTCATCGCTATCCAGCAGAGGTCAAAGCCTTTTACATGAAGCGCGACCCCGAAAATCCAAAACTGGCATTGGCAATGGACATGCTGGCACCGGAAGGCGCAGGCGAAATCATCGGCGGCTCGCAGCGTGAGGACAGTTACGAAGCCTTGCTGGAACGACTGCGCGAACACAACTTGCCCCAAGAGCCTTTTGAGTGGTATTTGGACTTGCGCCGATACGGCAGTGTTCCGCACTCTGGCTTTGGCTTAGGCTTAGAGCGCACCGTCAAATGGATTTGCGGTCTGGAACACATTCGCGAGACTGCACCTTTCCCAAGAATGATTTATCGCAATACACCCTAATCGTGAGCCTCGATATCGCTCAAAGAAGGCTGGCTGGATTGCTGTGCTTGATTGCGCTTTTGGTCGAAGTAACGGCGTAAGGTCTCTGCGGCTTTTTTGCCAACCACGGCAGCAAGTGCTTCAAGGCTGGCGGCTTCAATCTGTGCGACTGACCCAAAGGTCTTGAGAAGTTTTTCGGCTTTGATTTTGCCAATGCCCTCAATCTCGGTCAGCTCAGTAGAAAGCGTGCGCTTGTCGCGCAATTGCCGATGAAAAGTAATTGCAAAGCGATGCGCTTCGTCGCGAATTTGTTGCAAGAGCTTAAGCGATGAAGAAGTCTTGGGCAAATTGTGCGGCAATGACTCATTGGGGAAAAACACTTCCTCCAAGCGTTTGGCAAGTCCGATGATGGGAATTTGCAAGCCTAAGCGAGTTAAGGTAGCGTATGCGGCTGAAAGCTGACCTTTGCCGCCATCAACGACAATCAAATCGGGCAGTGGCAGTTCCGTAGCCAGCGAGCCAGAATAGCGTCGCTCAATGACTTCAGCCATGGCGGCAAAATCGTCAATGCCTTCAACAGTTTTCAGCTTGAAGCGGCGATAATCTGACTTCTTCGGGCGACCATCGACAAAACACACCATCGCCGAGACACTCTCAGAGCCTTGAAAGTGAGAGTTGTCAAAACACTCGATGCGGCGTGGCAAGCGCGGCAGGCGCAAATCGCGCTCCAGAGAATAAACCCCACGCGCAATCGATAAGGCTTCGCCACGCTTTTCCTTTTGAGCCAAATACTCGCTTAGCAAATGACGCGCATTGGCTTCGCACATCGATAGAAGTTTTGCCTTGTCGCCAATTTTCGGCACAACAAATTCAATCTTCTTTTGCTCTTGCTGCTCGGCTAAACGCTTTTCAAGCAAGGCTTGCAATGCCTCAAGATGTGTTGGCGTTTCAGCGGTGAAAATTTCATCAGGCAAAGTATCGGTGGTTTCCAGATAGTATTTTTCCAAAAGTCGTGAAAGCAAATCTGCAGTGGTAGCGCCTTCGATGTTGGAAAAATAGTAGTGAAGCGAGCCAATCAGTTTGCCATCACGCACTTTGAAGACCACCCCGCATGCTTCGTCATCTTGCGTGGCAAGAGCAAAAATATCGCGGTCAATTTCATCGACCGTCATGACGCGCTGTTTTTCCGTGTAGCGTTTCAGCGCCTCCAGTTGGCGTTTGAGTGCGGCGGCTTGCTCAAATTTGAGTTCTTGGGCATACGCCTTCATGCGTGCTTCCAGCGAGCGAATTGCCTCGCGGGTTTTGCCAGAAAGCAACTTCTTGACCTCGCTAATCATGGCATCGTAATCTTCCTGCGACTGCAAGCCTTCGCACGGACCTTGACACTTTTTGATATGGTAATCCAAACAGACCTTAAACTTCTTTGCCGCAATGTTTTCTTCTGTGAGTTTCAGCGAACAGCTGCGAACTTGGAAAATTTCGCCGATGGCGTGAAGTAAGGCGCGCATCTGCTTGCTATCCGTGTAAGGTCCAAAATACTTTGAGCCATCGCGCACCACCTGACGCGTGGGGAAGATGCGCGGAAAAGGCTCATTCGTAACCACAATGTAAGGATAAGTTTTGTCGTCACGCAGGTTGATGTTGTAGCGCGGCTTAAGTTGCTTGATGAGATTGTTTTCAAGAATGAGGGCTTCAACTTCGGATGAAGTCAGAATCAATTCAATGTCGGCAATTTTGCTAACCAAAAGCTGGGTTTTGCGGTTGTGCTCCGAGTGCGCCCGAAAGTAAGAGAGCACACGCGCACGCAGGTTTTTGGCTTTGCCGACATAAATCACTTGCCCAGATTTGTCTTTGAACTGATAGACACCACACGAGGTCGGCAAGTGCTGCAATTTTTCACGCAGCGTATCGCTAAGGCTCTCGGTTGAAAGTTCGGTTTCCAAGCTGGAAAAGCTATCGGACATCGCACAGCAACATTTTGCCAAATTTACAACCAAGAAAATTCTTGCCGTAGAGGAGCCACCTGCATTGGCTTACTTGACAACAGCAACCTTCAAGCGCACGGACTCCGACTCACGATTGAGCGGCGTAAGGACCGCATAATAAATACCGCTTTGCACATCGGCAAGATTCCATGTTACTTCGTTGTCGGTGCCGCCGCGACCGTCTACGGTTTGCTCCCAGATTTTCTTGCCCGTCAGCGAAAAGACCTGAATGGTAACGCGTGTATTTTCTCGCAAGAAGAATCGGAAGTGCGTCTGCTCTCGTGCAGGATTGGGGTAATTATAGACCGACTGCGCTGGAAAAAACTCGCTAATGGTCACGGGCTGCCAATTCGGTGTGCGTTGCGTTTGCAGCGTGTTGCTATTGCGTGCATTGGCATACAGTGAAAACCAAGCGACATTGGCTGATGAGCGAGGAAGCTCAAAGCCTTGTAAGAATCCATTGCGGTCGAGGCTATAAAGCCAGAGACGTGTGCCGTCAAGCGAAAGTGAAACAGCGGGTGTGGTCTCGGTATTTTCGGCGATGGCTGTTGCAAAAAGCAGTTCGCCGCGTCGGTTGTAGCCAAGAAGCCGACCGTCTGTCGTGTGGAGAATGATGTCTTCAAATGTGTCGCCATCAAGGTCAGCAACGATTGGGCTACCAGCTAAAGGTTTGGCAGAAAAGGTGCGAATTGGGAAGTTGGTCACCGGGATGCCGTCAGGCGTGTAAGCGAAAATTTTGTCATCGGCGGCAACCAGCACGGCGAGCTCGCCACGGTGCTCCAAATCAGCAAAGACTGGTGAAGCCTGAATCGGTGCTTGAGCGGGCACGGCAAGGCGCAAGGTTTCGCCGCCTTCGCGCAGAAAAAGCAGGGTGTTGTTTCGCAAAATCACGGTGCCAATCCAGCCGCGTGATAGACCAGTTGCGGCAGCCGCCTTGGCAGGGCTCTGACCAAAGGTCCAGCGTGTGGTGCCAAACTGTGCCACATCTTCCGCCACTTGCAGCGTTTCAGTGAGGCTAACAATCGGGCGAGATGAGAGTTGCACGGAATCGAGAATGCGGATGCCGTCGGATGAAATTACGCCGCGAAAAATGGTGCCCGCCGCTGTGCCGATGCGGCAACGCACTTCAGGAGAAGTGGCTGACTCTAAGCTCAAGGCGGTGATGGGTGCGCTGAAGCGACGCTGCAGCACTTGTGAAGTCGCACGAAGAAAAGCCATGAGCGTATCGCCCGAAGCACCCAAGATGACATCGGAGCGAGCGGCAGGTTTCAATCGACTGGAAAACGAGGCGAGACGCACGCCATTTACGAAAACTGCGCCAGATGCATTTTGCACAATGACGAGAGAGTCGAGAACCGTTGGTGAGGCTTGCCTATCAAAATTGCCAGAAAGCTGCAGAGGAAAATTAGGCAAAGGACGCAGGAATGCCGAGCCGCGCTGAACTTGTGCAGTCATGATAGGCGCTGGTGCGGAAAATAGGCTGAAGCGAATTTGCGTAGGAGCGTTGCGCGCCGAGCGAGTGCTTGGTGCCGTGTTGTCGTCAATGAAGTTACGGTAAAATGGGGCAATGTTGCCTTGAAAGAAGGCGTCAAACACCACACCAGATTGGGTGCCGTTGCCGGCATCTTGAATGCCGTAGTTTTGCCCAATGTCTTGCGAGCCGTCGGCTTCCAAGAGAAACACGGCGCGCGGTTCTAAGGCATTGATACGGTTCGACTCACGCCGTTCGGCAATGAGGTCTTCGCTAATGCGCCAGATTAGCACGCCGCCATCGAACTGCCGATTGCCAATGGTGGCGCCGGGCAGTGTCCACTCGTAGTTGCTACATGCAACGATTTGTCCATCCAGTTTGGAGATGCTGCCAAATGAAAAGCCGGGCTCATCGCGTGTGAAGGTAAGTTGCCGCAGTTGACCACGCTGGAAGAGTGTCAGCGTAATGCCCTGACCGCGTGCATTGCGCTGGCGATTTTCAAGCAGGAAATACTCCCTTGAAGAAATTGGCACGCGATAAATGACAGAGTCGGGCTGTTGATGCAAGCCTTGTGCATAGAGCCGCAGGGTTTGATTGGTGGCAAGCACATCTACAGGTGTAGCCCAGCCCAGCACGAGTCGTTCCCACGCTGAAGGTTCAGGTGGCAGGGCACCATTGTAGTTGAAAAACCCTTCGCCATCGAGCAAGCCGAAGCGACCGATGCCGCTGCGTCCATTTGTCGTGTTGAACAAATCGGGCACGCCCAAGAAACTGGCAAAGCTGGCACAAAGCAAGCCGTTGGTTGAAAGCTCAATCAGGGTGCGACCGCCGACAACTTCAACTTCGCGTGTCTCTGTAGCAGGCAGAAGTGAAGTGTTGGTAATGCGCACACCGCCACGCACCGCAAAGCCATTGAAGGCACTGCCAAACACACGCCGAAACGAACTAAGGTTAAAGGTCAGCGACGGCAAATCAAATGGCGTAGGGTCGGCACCAAGCAGCGAGACAAGGTCAATGTCGCGACCGACGCCAGCATGGAAGATGATGAAGCAATCGAACTGCGAGAAATCAATTTCAGGGCTTTGGGCATCAACAAGCGTCCAGACCTCACGAACGAGTTCTGCCAAGCGTCGATTATCTTCACCGCGGCGCGGAGAGTATTCCGACATCACCTTCGAGACGCGATAGATGCGTTCAGGGATGCTGTAGCGAATTTGTGTTTTGCCATCGCTGCAGGTTTCAAAATAGTTTTTGAGAAACTCCAACTTGCGCTGAAAGTAAGCACGGTCGTGTGGCAAAGGGTCAATGACCGTGTCGCCAGCGGCAACAAGGTAAGGTAAGCCGCCAAACTGTCCATTCCCTGTGGTGCGTGGGTCGGTATCGGCTTGAAACTCGACCATGACGGCTAGGATGCGAAAGGTGCCAACGCCCAAGCGCTGAAGCGGAAAGTGAGCCGGCTCGCTACCTTCGGCAGCAAGTGGATGCGAGGCACGCAGCAGGGGAGCCAGAGTTTGTGCGCAAAGCAATGCAGGTAGCCAGAGAAAAGCAAGGGCAAGAAAAATGCGTGAATAAGCCACCAAACGCATACAGATAAAATTTGAATCGATAGGCATGCAGATACAAAAAAGGGCTTGTGTGCCAAGCCCTTGTCACTGAACGCTTATTGCCTTGATGGCTGTCCTAATGTCGGGAAATTTAGCACAAGCGAGACGCGCACTGTGCCTGCCAGCGGATGGTTTTGTTCAATTGCTTGCAAGTAGCTAAAGTCCAAGCCAAATGAGGAGTAGCGAAGACCGGCACCAAAGGTCAAGAATTGGCGTCCGCCAGAGCGTTGGTCTTCGTAGAAGTAGCCGGCACGCAGCGCCAGAAGTGAGGGCTTGCCATACCAGTATTCAATGCCAACGCCTGTGGTAAAGGTGCGCAAAACGGCTTCGACGCCCCATGAAGTAAAGAGAGCTTGCAGAAATCCATCCGTGCGCACACGCGGCAAAGCAGTATCGCCACGCTGCTCAAACTCTATGGTGCGGCGAACAAGCAAACGACTGACATCCGTCGTAATGGTCATCTTGTTGTAGTCGTCGTTGAGCAGGCGGAAGGCAAAGCCAGCGCGAAAGTTGGTGGGTAGCGGGTCAGCTTGTGCGGCGTCAATGTAGGTCATGGCAGGACCGATGTTGGAGATATTGAGTCCGAAGCTGAAGCGGTCGCTAAGCCAGCCGCCAAGTTGCGGTCGCCACAGTGCCGCCAAATCGAAGGAAATGCTATTGCCTTGTCCTGCGCTGCGTTCATTGCCGACTTGTACGCTAGCAGGAGAGAGTGAGCTATTGATGTAGCGGATAGATGTGCCGAGCGCAAGCTCAGGTGTGACTTTGACCCCGTAGTGGAGTCCAATTGCAAACTCATAGCTACGGAAGGCGCCCAAGTCGTTGCCTTGTCCATCCGTAAAGCGGCTTTCGCCAAGGTTAAGGTAGATGACGCTCAAGCCGAAGGTGCCCCAGCCCGGCACATAGTATTTGCCTGTCAGAAAATTGTAGAACAAATCGGCGTTAAACGCTGGGAGCCAGTTCGAGTAGGTCAGATTGACATCCAAACCTTTTTGGAAGCCCAAGCCAGCTGGGTTCCAAAATACGGCACTGGCGTTGTCGGCAATAGCTACGTTGGCATCGCCCATGCCTGCCGCACGTGAGTCAGGGCTAATGAGCAGGAAAGGCACAGCCGTGGTGACGACGGTAGAAGAGGTTTGCGCCCCTGCATGGTGTGCTACAAGTATCATTAGAGCAGCAAGTGCTATGTATCGAGTGCGTGCAAAGAGACGGTTGCAGAGCATCAGAGATCACAGTTAGTTATCAAAAATGAGAGCCGAATATACAGCCTGAACCCTGTCGAGTCAATACCACCTGATGCGCCCTTGGGGTTTTACCATATCAAGACCGTTTTGATGGCATCGGCACGGTTCAAGGCAACATCGTAAGCCTGCTCATACTCTGAGACAGGAAAACGGTGAGTGAGAAATTTCTCGGCTTCTATAGCAGATTCAGATAGCAGATACTTGGCTTCAAATAAATCATCATCGCTGGTGTGCACGGAGGTAATAAAAATCGGCTCTTTATCTTGAATGAGTCGATAGTCGAGCTTCATTTCATCGTAGTTGCTAAGCAAAAGAAAAGCGCCGCGCGGTTTGAGCAGTTTGACTGCCGGTTCAAGAATGAGCAGTCGCCCTGTGGTTTCGACAATAACATCGTAGGTGTCGTAGTAGTCGGAGGTGAAATCCAAAATGTCAAACGCGATATCTTTGGCAGCTGCCAGCATGCCGCGCACTTGGTATTTTTCACAGGCATCGACAGCCGTAAAGCCCTTGTAGCGTAGGTATTCAGCAAGCATCAAGCCTACTGACCCCAAGCCAAGAATCAGCAAGCGCTCAATCTGCTCAAGCTGAAGTTTCTTGACTGCAGAAATCGCATAGCCCAGCAAGCCAATGAGCAAATCGGTCTCCTCCGGCTGGCGACGAATCGGCACAACATGCGATTGATGCGCAATGACCATATCGGCCTGACAGCCAAAGAGCGGAGTCAGTTCCTGCCAATTTTCTGACCGATGCACAAAAACATAATCACCAACTTCTACATCCACCACATTTGCTCCTACCTCCAACACCTCGCCAATGAGCTCACTGCCAGAGAGCACTGGAAACTTTATGACCTTCGATGTGATGGATTTGCCAGTAAGCAAAAAGCGCTCCACACCGGGCGTAATAGAAGTGGCAATCGTGCGAACCCGCACATCTTCGGCGCCTAATGGCAACGGCAAAAGTTCCACAAAATTGATGCGATTGGCTTTGGGGTAAATGATGCCTCTAGGCAGCTGACGCATAGTCAATAAGGCAAAAGTTCAAAGTGCATCTTAGTAGCGCAAAAATAAACAATTCTGAACGCAAAGTCACAGTGCCCAGTGTGCTAAAGGCACAGATATTTTGCTTATACCGCACGCTCTCTTTTGTGTCATTCTGAGCCAGAGCGAGGAATCCAGTGTGGATGCTGCACTTCGCTACGCTCCGTTCAGCATGACAGAATGGGAACATAGACGCTGCGCTCAGCATGACAAGGGCGGTGTCATTCCGATTGCTCTTTTCTGTCATTCCCGAACACTTTTTTTGTCATTCCGAACGCCAGTGAGGAATCCACAGCATGGATGCTTCGCTGCGCTCAGCATGACAGGATGGGGACAGCAAACCTCACCCTCTGGTCCCTCTCCTTGCAAAAGGAGAGGGATGTTTTGGCGAAAGCCAAAACAGGGTGAGGTCGCACGGTCTTCCGAGCACTTTTTTGTCATTCCGAGCATTTTCTTTTGTCATTCCAAACGCTCTTTCTTGTCATTCCGAGCCAGAGCGAGGAATCCAGTGCGTGGATGCTTCGCTTTGCTCAGCATGACACAGTGAGTATGATAAACCTCTCTTTTTGTAAAGGAGAGGGACGTTTTGGCATCGCAAAACAGGGTGAGGTGTTGGATGCTTCGCTCTGCTTAGCCATAACAAGTGCGGTGCGGCGGCAGGATTAAAAGACAAAAAAAGTCAAAGATGAAAACAACAGACCCAAAAACGAATGCATCAAGTGCAAAATCGGAATTAGCGATTATAACAGGTTTTCTCGTGCTCTTTCTGGTGTTTGAAAAAGTGTGGTTGCTACATCTGGCACTGGTGCTGGCGATAATTTTTTTGGTGTCGGAAAAACTCAGTGCATGGATACTGGCAGGGTGGTGGAAGGTAGCCAACCTGCTGGGCACGCTCAATCGCTGGCTGCTCCTGTCGCTGGTGTATGTGGTGGTGCTCTTGCCGCTGGCGTTAGGGCGTCGGCTCTGGCATCGAGATGAGCTGGTCTTGCGTACGCCACCGGAGACCACTATGTTCAAAAGCCGCAAGCAACCCTATCGAAAAGAAGATTTTGAAAAACTCTGGTAAAGCGTTTTTGCAGAGGTCAGCATGGCGAATCCAGTAATCATTGTGCCCGGGTCGGGGCTCTGGAGTGGGATGTTCGAGGAAATGCGATGGCACTTATCGGCGTATATGCCTCGAGAGAAGATTTTCATTGTGCCGCTGTCGGTGCTGGATTGGATTGGTGTGCCCCCATCGCCAGAGCGCTCGACGCAGCGTGTCATGCGTGCCTTGCATCGCACTGTGGAGCAAGTCTGTCGCCAGTATCCCAATGAATCCATCACGATTGTTGGGCATAGCGGTGGCGGCACCGCTGCGATGATTTACCTCTTGGGTCAACCCTTTGAAGGCGAGTGCTATCCGCCCATGCCAGTCAATCGCTTGCTGACACTAGGCTCGCCGTTTCAGAGCACCGAACGCTACGGAAAAATTAAATCGGACTTTATTGCCGCGCATCTACAGCCAGAGTTCTTTACGCGTGTAAAAACCATTTCCATAGTAGGCAAAGCCCGCTGCGGCAACGCCAACGGCTCATGGGCAGAACGCACAGCGCTCGAGTTCTACAACAACACCTTTCGCACCGAAAAAAACGGTCCAGTATGGGGCGATGGGGTGGTACCGCTGGAGGCCTGCCGACTCCAAGGCGCACTTAATGTAACACTCGAAGGTGTAGAGCATCTGCCCACACCGTTTAGCGTCTGGTATGGCTCACGGGCAGCAGTGCAGGCGTGGCAAAAATTTTTAGAGACCGAGCCATAGCGAACCCTCAAAAAATGGCAAAAAACGCTATCGTTGTGACCTAAATCAAAACCTGTGGGGGTAAACTTGCTTTTCTCAAAATTTTCGTGTATTATCACATCCGAGGTTTGCACCTAAAAGTTAAAAAAACCAATGCCTACTGAAGATAGAGTCTTTGCTTGGGTCAGAAAAGACCGCTTGAGCAAGAAGGAAGTCAACGCGCAAGAACTAAGCCAGCGTTGGCAAACATTACGAAAGCAAGCCGCGAGGCTATCAGCGTCGCAAACCCATAGAGTCCACACACATCACTCATCAGAGTTTTCCACGCGTTGCTTAGAAGCATTGCGCTTCACTGCTGCTTGTTTGCGGCAATTGAAAAGTTGCTGGCTCAATAACCTAAAAAGACAAATGCATATGCGACAATCATTTTCTCTCAGAGCAATCTACCTGACGCTGACCGTCTTGGTCTTAGTGACAGGAAGTGCCTTGGCGCAAAGCCCAAGCATGCGAGGACCGCTATTCAAGATAAAAGTCTATAGCGGCGCATCAATTCTGCCCTATTTTACCTCGGGTCTTCGTGATGCGCACATCACCTCGTTCCCGGGCGGATTTTTCGGCAGAGCAGAAGAACGGCTTGCAGTGCCGCTCTCTGAAGGCATCAGCGAAAATGTCCGCTTCGGTGGCTTGCTCGGCTTGGAAGTCTCCAACCTTGGCGGTTACAGACGGCTGAGCTTCAACCTTGAAGTGCAAGGTATGCCCGGCGAAAATAGTCGCTACTTCAATGTCGCTGGCGGTTTCGGCTACAAAGTCTTTGACCTCAAAGAAGATGCAAAGCAAGACTTCCCACTCACCATCGGCTTACTGGTCAAAGGCGGCTATGCCTTCGGTGTAGCAACGTTTGCCCAAGTGCAAGCGCTACCTGACCGCCCCTTTACCACTACCGTGGTAACTGACGGCGGACTCTTCCAAGTCGGCGACCGCATCCAAGGCGATATCCTCGGCGCAACCCTGCAAGCCGCACTCACCATCGACATCGAAATCATCAAAAACCTCGACATAGGCTTGCAACTTGGCTACAACGGCGCCTGGCTCAACTCGCTAACCTTGACCTCTGGCAGCGGCGGTTCGCTCAATCCGCTCTCGCCACACGTGGTCAACCCAAATACCACCGACCGCACGCAAGGCTTTGCACGTGCCTTTACCGAAGCGCCAAGCATCTCGCTCAATGGCTTCTTTGCGGCCTTGCAACTCGGTCTAACAATCTATTAAAAACACTAAAGAACTTTAACCAATGCAAATTGCAGTAAAAAGGTTGCAGCCTGCAGTTTGCAATCATGTAAGCAACCTTAAACCTAAACTTAACCAACTAACTAAACTCGAGAAAGCCATGAACAGAACATACCGATCGTTCATAGCGTCTCTCGTGCTGCTGGTGCTCTTCGGAGTCATAACCGGATGCCGAGAAACGCCCATCAACACCAATCCCGTCCCACGAGGTTCGCAAATTGTGGGCGAAATCAACGGCGTTGTCCGTGATGGCAACACTGGCGCACCACTCTCTGGTGTGACCCTGCGTCTGATTGGTCCCGATGGTGACCTGACCACTACGACCAATGCAGACGGTATCTATGTGTTCCGTAACCTGCAAGTCGGAACCTACAAAATCACGGCTGCTGCGCCATCAGGCTATGCCCCAACCCGCACACGCAACGTGGAAATAAAAGCGCCGGCTAACCCAGGCACAGGCGTCAATATCGTCCGAGCCGCCCTTGACATTCGCTTCTTTACGGCAAACGCCAGCCTGAGCGGAACCTTGCAGTATCAAACGCCGGGCGGACAGCTCCTGCCCGTACCTGCAGGCACACCCGTGTTCATCAACTTCGTAAAGCAAGCGAACCCAGAAGAAACTGTGGGCGATGTGCAAGTGGCGCTGGTGCGTGACTCCGTCCGTGCAAACGGCGCCGTCAGCATCTCAGGATTGCCCGCCGTTGGCGCATTGTCTCAAGCTGGCGAAGCCCCGTTCTTCATCGTGCCTACCTTCACCGTCGGCGGTGTAACATATGGAGATCCTAGCACGGGTAGGGCACTCGAGTATCGTATTGCAGGCTTGCGCCCAGGCGTAACATTTGTTCTGCCACCTGCTGCGACAACCATAACAAGCACGGCTACGCTCCCGCTGGCGCTGACCGCCACCAACATGAACAGCCGCACCAACTTCGGCACCACCGATACCATCTTCGTGGCGTTCAATAAACCTATCAGTACCTTCAGCTTCTCCCTGTCTCGCACCCGAACGCCTTACATTGGATTTGTGTCGACAGAGGACCCCACTGACCCCACTAGAACATACATTGCAAGCACGGCAGAAGGCTCACTCATTGCAACTGCCCTGCCCGCTGGCGCTGTGCCGCAACTCGGCGGCCTCATCGTGGGCGCAAACCAAGCCTTCGCCATTCGTCTCAACCGACCCTTTGTGACAGGCTCTGAACATCGCCTTGACCTGAATGTAACCGCCGCCGATGGCACCACACTGTCTCTTGGACCAGCTGGCGGCGCCGTGGGCGCACGCACCTTCACCACCGTGCCCGGCATTCGCTTGCTCTCCGTTACTGCTGGCAACGTAACCTTAAGCCCAACCACAACCACCGTGGGCGTGCCAACCAGTGGCACCATCACCTTTACCTTCGACCGCCCACCCGTTGGACAATACTTTACTCGCGGTCCGCTACGCAATGTGCGCTTCGCCAGTGGTAGTAGTGCTCCTAATGGCGGAGCTGATGAAATTGGCAGAGTGGGTATTCGAGGTGAACCCAACCTCATTGACTGCGTGGGTGTCATTACCGGCAATAGCCTGAGCTTTGGCTATCGCAACTTAGTTGGTCCGGCCCCAAATGAGGCTGTCGGTATTATCTATCAAATCCATGCCTCTGTGGTAAATCCACAAGATGACCAGCCCATATTAACCAATATGGTGGACGGTAGGATGGTACAGACGCTGGGCAACTTCCGCTCCGCCATCCCCGGTGATTTCGGCGTAGTGGCTGTTCTGCCGAACCGCGCTTCGGAGTTTAGCAGTTTCCGCGCCTTTACCGCCGCTGTGAGAGACATTAACATCCCGCGCATCGTCTCGGCTGCTGTGCCAGCGAACCCTGACGATTCTGTCCGCATTACCTTTACACGGCCAATGAATCTACGCGTTGGTCAAACATTGTTTGGTGGCAACATCCGTATGTTCCGCACTGCTGGGACGACTGTGCCGCAGCCCTATGGCTTGCCGACTGGGCCTGCAAACCCGATCCCGCTGAGGATATCGTCAATATCGTCTTCAGGGGATACTACGACATACTTCCTTGTGCGTAACGAGCGCAGAGATGTCGATGGCGCCGCCATTCCCTTTGAAGGCAATACCGCCTACACCCTTGTAATTAGTGCCGACCTTACCTCATCAGATGGCGTCCGACTCGGAGGTGATCGAGACACGCCAGAATCCTTCACCTTCTCAGGCAGGACGGCAGGACAGCAATTTGCAGGCGCAACGGTCGGCGGCGTAACCATCGTTGGAGCAAATACACGCGTGCCTACCTCCGGTAACATCGAGCTCCGCTTTACAAGACCTATCCGACAAGATGTCGAATACAGAACCCGAGGATTGAAACAAAACTTTGAGTTGGTGAGAATATCAAGAGTAGGTAATCCTGATGTACCTCCTGATGTATCTGAGCGCCCGCAAACCGACCTCGGTCCTAACCCCACGACTGTCTTTATTGATGCGACGGGGGCAACGACCACAAATACCATCACCTTCGGCTATAGAGGGCTATACCGCAACACGCGTTACGCCCTGCGTGCCATTAGCCCGCCGCCCGCAGATTTCTTCCGCACAGATGTAACCCTTGCACAGATTCCAGAAGCGTTCTACAATGTGCGCTGGGCAGACTTCCCAAATGATCCGGGCGTCGGCTTCACAACTACAGCAACAGGTCTAAATGTGCAATACAA
>Ga0209809_1000693_pt1 | contig 29682 bp, 35 predicted proteins | sample YNPMSTMetaG_FD_186172 | JGI IMG/M metagenome (GOLD analysis project Ga0209809, IMG submission 186172) | Anoxygenic and chlorotrophic microbial mat microbial communities from Yellowstone National Park, USA - YNP MS-T MetaG (SPAdes) (version 2) ...
GTTTTTATTACTATAATGCAAATATAATAATTTTACATCATTAAATATCAACAAGTTGTAAAAAGTTATTAACAATAATATGCTGATTTATAAACAATTAAAAAGGCTGCCCTTTTGAGACAGCCTCTTTTATGTCATTTCATTTTAAAAATTATTTTATCAATTCTTTGTATCTGCGAAGAACTTCTTCCCAATTAACAACATTCCAGAAGTTATTAATATATTCGGCTCTTCTGTTCTGATATTTCAAATAATATGCATGTTCCCATACATCAATTCCCAGAATAGGATATCCTTTTTTTTCTACGACATTCATTAACGGATTGTCTTGATTTGGTGTAGAACTTACAAATAGTTTTTTATTCTCGTCAACTGATAGCCATGCCCATCCACTGCCAAACCTGTTTTTTGCTGCATTTTCAAATTCTTCTTTAAATTTTTCGAACGAACCGAAATCTCTTTCTATAGCTTCGAGCAATTCGCCAGATGGTTTACCTCCGCCATTTGGCGACATTATTTGCCAAAATAATGTGTGGTTAAAATGACCACCACCATTGTTACGAACTGCAACAGGATATTCATTTATTTTCTCAAATAGTTCGATTAATGTTAAGGATTCCATTTGAGTTCCTTTAATGGCGTTATTTAAATTTGTAACATAGGCACCATGATGCTTGTTTAAGTGAATATCCATTGTTGTTGCATCAATGTTTGGTTCTAATGCATTGTAATCATAAGCCAATTTAGGCAATTCATAAGGATACTTTTCTTGTAATTCTTTTATTTTTGTTCTCATAATACTTTTATTTTGTTGGTTATACACATTATTTAATACAAAGTTTAAAATCATAATTAACATTATTATTCTTCTCATATAAAGTACTTTTTTGCAAAAATATAAACAAAATTATAATTAGACTATGTCTAAATAACTATTTAACAATTTTTAAATTTTGTCTATTTATCATATAGACTTTATATTGTTATGTTTTTTTAATATTTTTGCAATTAAGTTTTATTTTAGTTTTTTTAATGCTTAAAATAATCCTATTTTTAAAAATGAGTTAATTAAAAAAATGGAATCAAGTAATTTACGTCCTATATTTTCTGATTTAATAGACAGAAAAGCAAAAGAAAAACTTCTTCAGCAAAAAAGCTTATCAATATGGTTTATAGGATTGTCGGGAAGTGGTAAATCTACTTTAGCTTTTTCTCTTGAAAATTATTTATTCAATAATGGTTTTAAAACCGTGATATTAGATGGTGATAATGTTAGAACAGGATTAAACAAAGATTTAGGTTTTACTTTAAACGATAGAACTGAAAATATAAGACGTATTGCAGAAATAAATAAAATTTTGCTCGATAATGGACTTATTGTAATTAATTCGTTTGTTTGCCCTACAGAGTCGTTGCGAAAATTAATTTTAGAAATTTTAGGTATAGAGAATGTTTACTTGGTTTTTGTTAAAGCATCTCTCGAAACATGTGTTAAACGCGATGTAAAAGGTTTTTACAAAAAAGCTTTGAATAACGAAATAAAAAATTTTACTGGCATTTCTGATATTTTCGAGGAACCTTCGTACTATAATTTGGTTTTAGATACAGAAAATTTGAGTAGAGAAGAAAGTTTAAGTAAACTTATTTCGGAAATATATCCAAAATTAAAGTTATGAATATTTTAAAAACATCGCATTTATTTGAACTTGAAAACGAGGCTATTTATGTAATTCGTGAGGCAGTAGCGCAGTTTGAACGTCCAACTATGCTTTTTTCTGGTGGTAAAGATAGTATTGTAATGTTTCATTTAGCTCGTAAAGCATTTTGGCCAGCAAAAGTACCTTTCCCTCTGTTACATATAGATACTGGTCATAATTTTCGCGAGACATTAGAATTTAGAGATTATTTGATGGAAAGAACAGGTGCAACTTGTATTGTACGTTATGTAGAAGATACGATTAAACAAGGAAAAGTTTTTGAAGAAACAGGTTACAATGCAAGTCGTAATGTTCTTCAAACTGTAACACTTCTTGATGCTATAGAAGAGTTTAAATTTGATTGTGCTATGGGTGGAGGCAGACGAGACGAAGAAAAAGCTCGTGCAAAAGAACGTTTTTTTTCGCATCGTGATGAGTTTGGTCAATGGGATCCAAAAAATCAACGTCCCGAATTATGGAATCTTTTTAATGGAAAGAAAAGAATTGGTGAACATTTTCGCGTTTTTCCTTTAAGTAATTGGACAGAACTCGATGTTTGGTTATATATTTTAAAGGAAAATATTGAAATTCCATCAATATATTTTTCTCATATTCGTGAAGTATTTAATCGTGATGGAGTTTGGCTTGCTACAGCTCCTTTTATGAAGTTAAAGCCTAATGAAAAACCTGAAATTAAAAATGTACGTTGTCGGACAATTGGCGATATTACATGTACAGGTCTTGTATTATCCGAAGCAAAGACGGTAGAAGATATTGTTGCCGAAATTGCCCAAACCAGAATAACCGAAAGAGGTGGACGATACGACGATAAGCGTAGTGATACAGCTATGGAAGACAGAAAAAAAGAAGGATATTTTTAATATTACAAAATAATATGAACCAAGAAATAACGCAAGCAAAGGTTAATACTATTAACGAAATTATTAACAGTTATACGCAAATGGAATTGTTGCGCTTTACTACTGCAGGTAGTGTTGACGATGGAAAGAGTACTTTAATTGGACGTTTATTATATGATAGCAAAGCAATATTTGAAGATCAGTTAAAAGCACTTGAAAAAGCTAGTTTACTTAAAGGTGAGGAACAGATTAATTTAGCTCTGTTAACCGACGGATTAAAAGCAGAACGCGAACAAGGAATTACCATTGATGTTGCATATCGCTATTTTCATACACCACGACGTAAATTTATTATTGCAGATACTCCTGGACATATACAATATACACGGAATATGGTTACAGGAGCTTCAACAGCTAACTTAGCTCTTATTTTGGTTGATTCTCGTAACGGAATAGTAGAACAAACTCGTCGTCATGCTTTTATTGCAAGTTTATTACAAATTCCACATATTGTTGTTTGCATTAATAAGATGGATCTTGTTCAATACAGTGAGAACCGTTATTACGAAATTACTTCCAAATTTCTTGAAATTGCAAGTAAACTCGATGTAAAAGATATTCGTTTTGTTCCTATAAGTGCATTGCACGGCGACAATATAGTACAGCGTAGCAAAAATATGAGCTGGTACGAAGGACCAACACTTATGTGGTTACTCGAAACTATCTATATTAGTAGCGATATAAATTATATTGATGCACGTTTCCCGGTGCAGTATGTTATAAGGCCAAATTCAGACAAATATCACGATTATAGAGCTTATGCTGGAAGAATAGCAAGTGGTATTTTCAGAAAAGGCGATAAAGTAAAAATATTGCCATCAGGTTATACATCTACTATTGAAGATATTTATGTTTATCAAAATACTATTTCAGAAGCTTTTGCCGGGCAATCGGTTTCTATTTGTTTAGCCGATGATATAGATGTAAGTCGTGGCGATATGATTGTTAAAGAAAACAATGTTCCTATTGTATCACAAGATATAGAAGCTATGTTTTGTTGGTTCAACGAAAAACCTATACAAATTAAAGGGAAATACATTTTGAGGCATACCACAAACGAAGTTAAATGTATTGTAAATGATGTTCGTTACAAAATTGATATGAAAACTTTACAAAGAAACGAAAACGATAAAAATATAAATATGAACGATATTGGTCGATTTTCTTTACGCACTCAAAAACCTATTTTTTTCGACTCTTATAGAAAAAACAGAGCTACTGGTAGTATTATTTTAATTGATGAAAATACTTTCGAAACTGTTGCTGCCGGAATGATTATATAAGTTTTAAAACGAGTTATTATTTTAATCAGTTAACAACTGTTTTATATTTTTTTACATCTTTGCAGAAAAATTATGAATCCTTTTTTCTTATTAACAGTACTTTTAATGTACTTTTCGTTATTGATGCTTGTAGCTTGGTACACCTCGCGAGGTGCTAATTCACATACTTTTTTTATTGCAAATAAACAAAGTAAATGGTATTTGGTAGCAATAGGCATGGTTGGTACTTCATTATCGGGTGTAACTTTTGTATCCGTACCAGGATGGGTTGGTAGCACTAATTTTTCTTATATGTCTATGGTTTTAGGTTATATAATGGGCTACATTATTATTGCTTTAGTTTTGTTGCCTTTATATTATAAATTGAAATTACCATCTATATACACATATTTGTATGAACGTTTTGGTTTATATTCGTACAAAACGGGTGCAATGTTTTTTATTATTTCGCGAACTTTAGGTGCTGCATTTAGAGTATTTATAGTAGTAAAAGTTTTGCAAATTTTTGTTTTTGATGCTTGGAATATACCGTTTGCTCTTACTACTTTACTTTTTCTTGTATTAATGTTGTTATATACATATAAAGGTGGAGTTAAAACGCTTGTTTATACCGATACTCTGCAAACATTTGGAATGATTCTTGCCGTTGTTATTACTATATTGTTTGTTGCAGAGGCTTTAAATACATCAATTAGCGATTTGATTTCGGAAGTTAGAAAAAGCGAATATTCAAATTGGTTTTATTGGAACGATTGGAGCGATAAACGCCATTTTCTAAAGCAATTTTTGGCTGGAATGTTTATTACTTTAACTATGACAGGCTTAGATCAGGAAATGATGCAAAAAAATTTAAGCTGTCGAAGTATAAGCGATGCACAAAAAAATATGATTTCTTATAGTTTAATAATAGCAATAGTAAATTTATTATTTTTATTTCTTGGAGCTTTGTTATATTTACTTGTACAGAAAGAAGGCTTAATTATGCCAGAGAAAAGCGACGATTTGTTCCCTACAATAGCATTGAATTATACGGGAGGAATAGTTGCAATTATTTTTTTAGTAGGTATTATATCGGCGGCATTTCCAAGTGCCGATGGTGCCTTGACTTCTCTTACTACAATTTTCACCGTTGATATTTTAGGACTTACGCGAAAAAATATTAGCGAAGAAAAATTGCGTAAAAAGAGAATAAAAATACATATTTGTTTTGCTTTATTATTATATATTACAGTTGTAATATTTAGCTTTATTAATAACGAAGCTGTAATAAGCGAGCTGTTTACAGTTGCGGCTTATACTTATGGTCCACTTTTAGGACTTTATGCTTATGGATTGCTCACTAAACGTCATATTTTTGATAAAGCAACACCGTGGATTGCTGTTTTTTCGCCACTTATTTGTTATGTTTTAAGCAAGTTTTCTCATCAATGGTTTTCTGGTTATAAATTTGGCTTCGAAATTATTTTATTAAATGGTTTTATTACTTTTGTTTTAATAGGAATTTTTTCTTTTTATAATAAGAAAAAGTAAACTAATTGAATCACAAATTCTTAATTGATTAACTAGTTAAAATTGTATATTTTATCTTAAAAAGAATTTATTAAAGACTTTTTAAATTGCAACATATATTGCATTTTATAGGTTTATATTTCCTATTATAAGACCTTTGCAAGGCAATTAACAATGTTTTTGTTACGTCATTGCAAGTCTGTAGCCCCACAACGTCATTGCGAGCGAATACCCCCTTTCGTCATTGCGAGCCTGATGGTAATCAGGCGAAGCAATCTCCTCAAAACACTTAACACCAACAGGAATGTGCAATAGGGAGATTGCTTCACGCCAACACACTTGCCAACCCTTCGGTTCGCAATGACGTGAAGGAAGGAACTCGCGATGACGAGAAAGAGGGAAAGGCTTTTTGTAATCAAAAAAAATTGTAATTAAAAAATCTTTAAGTTTTTCAAAGGTCTCATTATATTGTATATCTGAATGTTGCATTAGATTGTAAAATTTATTTTTATAACTTAAAAAATTTTTTAAAACAGGGAAACCTTTCAGTATTCTTTAAAAGTCTTAATAAAAAAAAGAGCCATGAAACCAGAAATTCAAATAGCATCATCAGCGTTGTTTTGGATAGCTGTATCAGCAATGGCTTTTTTATTTAGTGTTATACTCATGCCTTTAATTATTAAGCTAAATAAAAAATTAGATTGTTTCGATGTTCCAAATGATAGAAAAATTCACAAACAAAAAACAGCAACATTAGGAGGAATAGGCATAATAATTTCGTTGTTATTAACTTATACTTTTTTAGGTAAATATAACCTTTCGGGTTACTTTTGGATATCATTACTTTTACTTACCAGTGCAGGTATATTCGATGATATTTATGGTTTAAGTTGGAATAAGAAGTTATTGTTGCAATTCATTGCTGCCACTGTTTTTGTATCAACAGGTTTCAATTACACAATACTTTTCGACAATACAATATTTTCTTTTATTCCTGTATTCATGCAGCCAGCTTTAATTGCCATTTTTATTGTACTATATATTAATGCATTTAATTTAATAGATGGTATGGACGGTTTGGCGGGAGGTTTGGCTCTTATTAATTTTTTAGTTTTTGGAACTATGAACTTTTATTTTGGCAATTACTCAATGGCTTGGTTGTGTCTCGTTTTAAGTGGAGCATTATTTGGTTTTTTGGTGTATAATGCACATCCTGCAAAAATATTCATGGGCGATACAGGATCTATGTCAATAGGTTTTTTATTAGTTATGGTTTCGTTTTATACGTTTCAGTATCATTATCATATACCTGAGCTTTCTTTAACTAGCAAGCAAATGTTTTTATGGGTTATAATTGGGATATTGTTTTTACCTTTTGCCGATGCAAGCCGTGTTTTTATTGTTCGTTTATTAAATGGAAAACTACCATATTTGCCTGCAAAAGATCATATTCATCACATCTTAAATCGCAATGGATTAAGTCATAGAGATACAGTTTTACTTTTGTACGGCATAAATCTTCTTTTTGTATTAACAGGAGTTATAATTTATTTAAATAAACCTATTTCTTTAATTGTAAGTGTTTTATTATTAAAAATGTAATTATTATGAAAACAATAGTTTTAGAATATTTCGATATTTACAACAAAAAGCATTGCATTAAATTGCCTTATGAACAAAAAGGAAAAATTTTTAAAGAAGGTTTGAAAATTGATGCATCAGATGTATTAGGATTGTTGTTTGTATGCGATGGCGATTTTACGCTTTATCCTGTAAAGCATTCGGTTAGGGAATATGCTGATAAAGAAGTTTACTTGTGCCGTGTTTACGATGAAAATAATCAGTTGCTCGATTCTATAAAAGAAATATTGCTAAAAAAAGCTAGCGAAGAATGGTATCGTTTAGGTGAATTTTTTATAGGTCAAGAACAACTGTATAAAAAACTTAGAGTTCAACCAATAAATGTTGTGTAAGTATGTTGCAAGCTATTTTTGATACTATATTTAGTGCAGGAACTATATTCGGAATATTTTTCATTCTGCTTGGAGTAGTTGTTTTTTTAAAAACAATAGAAAAAATGCTTATCTTTTGGTTTCAAATGAAACAAAAATCTATGAAAAAACGAGTACCCCATCATGAATGAAAAAGAACTTATAGAACGTTGTTTGAAAAACGATAATTTAGCACAAAAGGCCTTATACCAGGCTTATGCATCGAAGATGTATGCTGTTTGTTTAAGGTATGGGAGCAAAAGGGTAATGGCAGATGATATTTTACAAGATGCTTTTATTAAAGTGTTTAAATATCTGCCAACATTTAAACACCAAGGTTCTTTAGAAGGTTGGATAAGAAAAATTGTTGTTAATACTGCCTTAGATCACATAAAGCGCTATGCCGAACCATTTGAAGATATAGAAGAAAATTTACCTGATAACTTTATGGTAAATGCAGATGAAATAACATCAAATTTGTCGGTTCAGGAATTAATTGATTTGATTCAGGAACTACCCGAAGGCAAACGAATTATTTTTAACTTATATGTTTTTGAAGGGTATAGCCATAAGGAAATATCTGAAATGTTAGGTATATCAATAATGACTTCTAAAGGGCAGTTATCGAAAGCAAAAAAAATTTTACAAGATAAATTGTTAAAAATTAAATCTAATATAATATGAAAACAAATGAACACATAGACGTTTCAGATTTTTTTAAACGTCAACTCGAAGGTCAAAGTATAGAACCACCTGCATATATATGGGAACAGGTTAGGCAAAATATTCCTACATACAATGTAACATCAATATGGAAAAATTGGTGGGTATATAATTCCATTGCAGTAATTGCAATTTTATCTGTCGTGGTTTACTTGTCTTATGAGCAAAATATAAATAATTCAAAAAAAGGAATATCTGCCAAGCAAAGTTTTACAAACATTACTATACGCAATCCTGTAGTTTCTAATAATCAAATACAAGCAAGCATTAAAAATGAAGTTAATTTACCTACAAATTCTAAAAATCAGAACAAAATCAGTTCAAAAGTTCAGGATGCTATTTATTATGTAGAATTTTCGACGGTAGGAATTTTAGAAAAAGTTGAAATATTTGATAGTTTAAATAATAAAGTAAAAATTTTTCAAAATATTATTTCTAATGAATTTGGTTATTACGAATTGAATATTAAAGATCTTAGTCCTGGTAAATATACTATAAAATTGTATAAAAAGGACGGAGGACAAATTATTCGTGAGGAGGAATTTCGTTAAAAATCATTGTAGGCTAAAACGGTATGTTATTGTTCCTCTTTGTAATTCTGGTGCATCGGGTTTAGGATCGAATTTAGCTCTCATTGCGGCATTGTAAGCAGCATCTAGATATTGTTTTGTTAGTATGGTTGAACCTTTTATACCTGCATTAGCTTTTACTACGTTACCTTGTCTGTCAACAAATATTTCTACTACTACTTTTCCTTGTTCGTTGCCAGGATATATAGGGCGAGGTAATTGTCCTTTTAAACCACGTCCACCTAAATTGTAAGAATTACCACCACCTTCTGGACTACCATGATGGCTAATTGCATTAGGATCTCCATTAGGATTTCCTTGATTTCCTAATCCCGAACCTTCTCCTTCGCTTTGGCTATTATTGTTCTGATTTCCGGGGAATAATGCATTTTGATTTATTGTTTTATGTTCTTCGGTTTTTTGATTTTGTTGAATTTTTTGTTCTTCTTGTTTCGGTTTAACTTTTTCTTTTTGTGATATCACGGGGGCTTCTTCAAAATCTTGTGTAAGGTTACTTTCTTCTGTTTTTTGTGTTATAGTTGTTTTTGTTTGTTTTTCTTGATTAGGTTCTTGCAAACCGCTACCTTCTTCGGTTGTTCCAAAATTAACTAATATGCCTTTTTCTCCAGGTAATGGAAGCGGTGTGCGTAGAGCTAAAATAAGCAATAGAAAGACTAGAATAATATGATAAATAATTGTAGCTACTAAGCTTTTTTTATTTATAGAAGAAGTGTTCATTATCGTGGTTGTGTTGCTAATATTAATTTATATTTATTATCTTTTGCTATATTCATAACCTTAACAACGTATTCAATAGGTACGGTTCGGTCGGCATGTAACGATATGGTTGGTGCGTTTTCGGGGTCTGTAACTGTGCCAAGTTTTTGTTGTAAAACTCTTTCCAAGTTTTCGAGTCCAACGTTTTCGGTTTCTACATAATATTGCAAATCGGCAGTAATAGAAATGGTTGTAATTGGTTTTGTAGCATGAACTTGATTGTTGCTACGTGGTAGCAATAGTTTAAGAGCATTGGGCGATATTAGTGTTGAAGTAATCATAAAAAATATAAGCAATAAGAATACCAGGTCGGACATTGTGGATGTACTAAACTCGGTACTTATTTTATTTCTTGAACGTATAGCCATATTTATTTATTTAACAGGTTCGTTAAGCAAATCCATAAATTCTGTAGTATTTCTTTCGAGCGTATATACCAGATTTTCAATTCTTACAACTAGGTAGTTGTATGTGATGTAAGCAATAATACCAACAATTAGTCCTCCAACAGTTGTAACCATAGCTTCGTAAATACCGCTCGATAGCAATGTTATATCAATATTATTTCCGGCGTTTGCCATGTTGTAAAATGCTCGAACCATTCCCGTTACAGTTCCTAAGAAACCGATCATAGGTGCTGCTCCTGCAACTGTTGCTAAAATAGCAATACTTTTTTCGAGGTTCGATATTTCAAGCTTTCCAACATTTTCAATTGCTGCATTAATATCGTTTAGTGGGCGTCCTATACGACTGACACCTTTTTCTATCATTCGTGCTAAAGGGTTATTTTGTGCTTTACATAAAGCCTGTGCATTTTCTAATTTGCCGGCAATTATGTATTCGCGAATGTTATCCATAAATTTATGGTCTATTTTGCTTGCATTTTTAATAGCAATAAAACGATCAACGAACACATAAATGGTTACAATGCTTAATAATCCTAAGAGAATCATTATCCATCCACCTTTAAGAGCAAGGTCCCATAACGATAAAGTTAGTTCTTGTTGAACTAAATTGTTTGTTTCATTAACAACTTGAAGTAATAACATAGGTCTTATCTTTATAATTTATTTATCTGCTAAAATAGATTTTATGTAATAACGTAAAGTTAAAATAGAATATTATTTATTAACAAAATAATGTTAAATGTTAGCTTTTGTTTAGTTCTGTGATTTGTTTTTTAAGTTCTTGAACCTCTTTTGTTAACGATTCAATATTGGAAATTATTTCGGGTAAATGCTTAAAATGTATGTACGATTTTTGATATTTTTTAATATTAAAAGCAGGTGATCCTTGAATTATTTCGCCTTTTTGATTGATGTTAGAACCTATTCCCGATTGTGCAGCAATTTTTACCTCGTCGGCTATATGTAAATGTCCGGCAATACCTACTTGTCCACCTATCATACAATATTTTCCTATTTTAGTAGAGCCCGATATTCCGGTTTGAGATGCTATAACAGTACCTTCGCCTATTTCGACATTGTGTGCAATTTGAATAAGATTGTCGAGTTTTACTTTTTTACGAATAATGGTACTACCTATTGTAGCTCTGTCTATGGTTGTGTTAGAACCTATTTCTACAAAATCTTCTATAACTACGTTGCCTATTTGTGGAATTTTTTTGTTCGAGTGGTCGGTTGATGCAAAACCAAAACCATCGGCTCCAATTACGGTATTGGCATGAATAATGCAATTATTACCAATAATACAATTATTATAAATACGAACACCGGGATATATTATTGTATTATCGCCAATAGTTACATTTTCGCCTATGTATGAATTAGGATAAATTTTAACATTAGTTCCTATTACAACATTTTTCGATATATACGCAAAAGCTCCTATATAAACATTACGACCAATTTTTACATTAGAACATATAAAAGATGGATATTCTATTCCTGTTGGGTGTTTGTCAAAATCGTTAGAGCAAATTTCTAAAAGTTGTGCAAAGCTTTTGTATGCATTTTCAACTGCAATAAGTGTTGTATTTATTGGTTTTGATGGTTTAAAATCTTTATTAACTAATATTATACTTGATTTGGTTTGATAGAGATATTTTTCGTATTGACGGTTTGCTAAAAATGACAAAAATCCAGGTTTCCCTTCTTCTATTTTAGCAATACCAGAAACTTCAACGTTTTCGTCGCCAATTATTTCGCCGTTTAATAATTGTGCGATTTGCTTTGCAGTGAACTTCATTAATTTTTTTTTGCAAATTTAGAATAAATTTTTGATTTTTTTAATTCATACATTCAGGAACATAGCAAAAAAAGTATTTTATAACATTTTTCGATAAAATTTTTATGTTAAGAATATCTGAAGCATCGGCAATATCTATTAGTTTGCCATCTTTAAATAATATATTTATCCGATTATCGTTAATACTATATGCTTGATTTTCTGCTAAACCAGAAAAAACAAAATATTTTGTTTCGTTGTAAGATATTGAAAGGTGTTTCATAAGATTTTTGCGATAATTTTCTATTATATTTTTATCTATTGCTTGCTTAAGCATTTGAACCTTAAATAGTTGACGTGTTATAAAACGTGATGATAAAATAGACAAGACCTTGTCGTTGTGATTAGACCAATTTTTTATCCAAACCATAATATCTGAATCGTCGAGTTGAGCAAAAGTGCTTAGCAGTTGTTCATTAGAAAAAACATCGTCTTTTGTCCAATTTTTTTCCCATAAAATATTTAGCGGTGTTGGTAATATTATTTTGTTTAATTTAAATAAATATTCTACTCGTTTAAATATGGAAATAAGCATGAGTTCAGCAGCTAATACTGTTTTATGTAAATAAACTTGCCAATACATCAACCTACGGGCAATAAGAAATTTTTCAATTGAATAAATCCCTTTTTCTTCAACAGCAAGGTCTTCATTATTTGTAACAGTAAGCATTTTAATAATTCTTTCTGTTCCTATTATTCCTTCAGAAACGCCTGTGTAAAAACTATCGCGTTTCAAATAATCGAGTCTATCCATATCTAGTTGACCAGAAATAAGCTGGTGCAAAAATTTTTTTTGATAAGTATTTTCTAATATTTGAATGCAAAGGTTTAAATGTCCATTGTATATACAATTAAAATATTCGATAAAAGCTCTTGTAAGAATTTCGTGATGAATATTGCGAAAAATAATTTTTTCTAATGTATGCGAAAAGGGACCATGTCCGATGTCGTGTAATAGTATAGCAAGTAATGTTGCTTCAGATTCTTCTGTTGTAATATTAAATCCTTTTGAGTTTATTACTTTTAAGGCTTGTTGCGTTAAAAAATATGCTCCCAATGAATGTTGGAAACGTGTATGCATAGCTCCAGGATAAACATAATGAGCCATTCCAAGTTGTTTTATGTGTCTTAAACGCTGAAACCATTGATGACTAACAATTTGGAGACCTATTCCTGATGGCATTTGAATGAAACCATGAACTGGGTCGTTTACGATTTTTATTTTTTCAAACATTTTATCTCTATTATATGCAAATGTACTAAATTTATGAAATTTTTATGTTTTAGTTTTTATACTATACTCAAACAACGCAAGGTCATATTTTATTGGATCGGTTAAATCTATTTGTCTTAATTTATTTGTTAGTTCTAAAACAGCTATCCAGTCGTTACTTTTTCTATTCAATAAATTTAATTTTCTTGCTGCAAAAGCAACATGAACATCCAAGGGGATGTATAAATCGGAAGGAGATATATTGTTCCATATACCAATATCAATTTTTTTAAAATCTTTTCTAACCATCCATCGTAAGAACAAATTAAGGCGTTTTGCAGCAGAGTTTTTATTTATGTTTGATATGTGTCGTAAGCTGTGATTGTCGGGAATAAATGATGAAAATAAGTTATAGCAGTTTTGTAGTGAGTATTTTAAGTTTCGATATTGTAAATAAGGGGTTAAAAAAATATTTTCTAAACCGCCATGTTCTGTATAAATGTATTTTAATGTTATACAGAAATTAAACATATCTGTGCCAGTTATAGTTCGGTGTTTAAAATTATTAAACTCTTTTTTGTGTTTGTTTGTAATTTGAATTATATAATTGTATGGAGAGTTATGTAATATTTTTAACAAATTATAGGCATTTTTAATTATTTGTTTTCTATTTCCCCATGCTAAAATACTTGTTAAAAAGGCAATTATTTCAATATCTTCTTTTTTTGTGAATAAATGTGGTATTTGAACGGGGTCGTTTTTTACGAAAATTTCGGGCTTAATATTATTAATTATGCTGTCGAGTATAGTTTTTATATCGTAATTAGTCATAAGCAAAAATAATGAAATATTAACAATTTAATATTTTAGATTTTAACTTTTAATTAACATCTTTGTAAAATGAAATTAATATAGCTTATGTCTCTTATTTCAAATAAAGAAGTTATAAAGGCTATTTTTTCGAATATTGGTCAAAAAGGTTTTTTTAGATTGCTTATACAATCAACAAGAGTAAAGCGTATTAATCAGTTTTATACTCGTCATCAGTACGATGATACAGAAACTTTTATAAATGCTGTTTTTACTAAAAGCAACTTACGTTTTACTTTTAATACTCAAGAATTACAACGTTTTCCGAAAAGCGGAGCATGTATTGTTTATTGTAATCATCCTTTTGGTGGGATAGATGGTTTGATAATTTATAAAATTCTTAGTACACAACGTCCCGATATAAAAATAATGGCAAGTTACACTTTAAGGAAAATAGCTCCGTTAAAAGATATTATTTTACCGATAGATACAATAGACGAAACTGCCCCTAAAGAATATCGTTATAAAAGTACAAAAACAGCATTTCAGCATTTGCAAGACGGTGGATGTCTTATTATATTCCCTGCTGGCGAGATAGCATCTTTTCAGAAGCATGTTAATATGGTAACCGATCCTCAATGGCAACCTGCTTTAATAAAATTTATATATAAAGCTAATGTGCCTGTTTTTCCTGCATTTTTAATTGAAACGAAGAAACCATGGCATTTTTCTATACTAAAGCATTTTTTGTATTTGAGTGAGTCTAATAATTTGCCTCAGGAATTATTTTTTAGGAGCAACTTACAAGTAAATTGTCGTATAGGAAAACCTATTAAACCAGAAGTAATTCAAACTTTTGATAGTATTTCTCAATTAGGACGTTTTTTAAGAGTAAAAGCTTATGCTTTAGGCTCACCACTTGATGTTAATCAATTTTATCCTTTCATTAATAAAAATGCCGAACCAATAGCACCTTCAATAGATAAAGCTATTATAGAAAATGAAATAAATTCGTTAGGAAAAGAATATCAACTTTTTAAAGTCAATCAGTATAAAGTATTTTGTGCTCCTGCTATTGTGATTCCTTCTGTTTTGAATGAAATAGGTCGTTTAAGAGAAATTACATTTCGTCAGGTAAAAGAGGGAACAAATAAAAGTATTGATATAGACGAGTTCGATTTGTATTACCATCATTTATTTATATGGGATGAAGAACAAAAATGCATTGTAGGTGCATATAGAATTGGGAAAGGTAAGGAAATAATGGCTCAATACGGCATAAAAGGTTTTTATATACAAACTTTATTTTTTATAGAAGAAGCATTTTATACTGTATTAAAACAGTCGCTTGAATTAGGACGTTCGTTTATTGTTAAGGAATATCAGCAAAAGCCAATGTCGTTATTTTTATTATGGAAAGGAATATTGTACTTTCTGCTTAAAAACGAAGAATATCGCTATTTAATTGGTCCTGTGAGTATTAGTAGTAGTTATAGTTCTGCTTCAAAAGCTTTAATTATTGATTTTATTAAAAAACATTATTTCGAAAACGAGTTTGGTTATTATGTTAAGCCACGTACTGCTTTTAATCCAAAATTGCCTGAAATAGATACTTCTGTTTTATTAGACTCTACTGATGGCGATATTAATAATTTAGATAAACTGATAGAAGAAATAGAAGTTAATAGTTTTAAATTACCGGTACTATTAAAGAAATACTTAAAACTAAATGCTCGAATTCTTGGTTTTAACATTGATCCGAACTTTAATGATGCTCTCGATGGGTTGATTTTACTCGATTTGTATAATGTTCCTCAGGATGTTATTTTATCATTATCGAAAGAATTTGATGACAAAGAAATAATAAAACGGTTTGAAGAAATAAAATATTGAGCAAATCTTTAGTTCATATACTTTTTTAGTTATTTTTGTTTCGTGGAATTTACATTTTTATTAAATGGCTTTGTTATAGGGTTATCGGCATCTATTCCTTTAGGTCCGGTTGGGTTAATATGTATTCAGAAAACATTAAATGGTCGTTTAAAAAACGGTATAGTTTCGGGTTTAGGAGCTGCAAGTGCCGATACTTTTTTTGCAATTGTTGCAGCTTTTGGTATTAGTGCCGTTTATAATTTTATAGAAGCACAACAAATTTATCTGAGAATAATGGGTGGAATTATACTTATAGGTTTAGGTTTAAAATTTTTTCTTACAAATACAGCAATCCAAGTTCGAAAACAACGAAATAGAGGAAATTCAATATGGGCCGATTTTGTCTCGGTTTTTGTATTAACTTTATCAAATCCTTTAACTGTCTTTGTTTTTGGAGCTGTTTTTGCTGGTTTTGGTATTATTCCTGCACATAGTAAATGGTACGAAATGCTTGAATTAGTAACTGGTGTGTTTTTAGGAGCTTTTGCTTGGTGGACATTTTTAGTATCCACTGTAAATATATTTCGTAAAAAGTTTCGTCTTCGCCATTTGTGGTGGATGAATAAAATAATGGGCGCTATTATTACTTTGTTCGGATTGTTTGCAATTGTAAGTTTATTTTTTTTAAAATTGTAAATTATACAGGAATTCTCACAGTTATTTCTTTGTCTATTTTTCCATCGGACATGTATAATATTCTATCAGAAATGTTTGCTAATTCGGTATTGTGTGTAACAATAACAAATGTTTTTTTAAAATGTTCGCGTAATGATAAAAAAAGAGAGAAAATATCTTGTGCATTTGTAGAATCGAGGTTACCAGAAGGTTCATCGGCAAAAATTACATCTGGGTTGTTAATCAAAGCACGAGCAATAGCAACCCGTTGATTTTCGCCACCAGATAGTTCATGCGGTTTATGATAAATACGAGATGTTAAATTCATAAATTCACACAATTCTAATGCTTTTTTTTCAACTTCTTTTCTCGGTTTACCAGAAATATATCCAGGAATGCAAATATTTTCGAAGGCTGTAAATTCTGGTAGTAAATGATGAAATTGAAATACAAAACCTATTTTACGATTTCGGAATTTTGCCAAAGGAATTTCTTTTAATTTGTGAATATTAACTCCATCAACTAATACAGTACCACTGTTTGGTTGTTGTAAAGAACCAAGTATTTGCAAAAGAGTTGTTTTTCCGGCACCGCTTGCTCCAACGATAGAAATAATTTCACTTTTATTGATAAGCAAAGAAACATCTTTTAATACATGTAAAGAACCGTAATATTTATTGATGTTTTCTGCAATAATCATATTTGCAAAACTACATTAAAAGTATCTAAAAAAAAAATTTATTTAGTTGACCCTTAAAAAGTGATTTTTATTTTTTTTGAAGATAAAGGGTAGAAAAGAAAATGAAAAAAATTGCATCTGAAATTGAAAAAATAGCGTCTGAAAAAAGTGAAAAAATTTTTTCTTCCACTTATTCATCATTCTTTTGAAGTTGAATGCTGCCGCAGCCAACATGATATTGATGTTATCGCCAAATACTCATTTGAATTTTATGACCTAATACAAAAGTGAATGTTTAGTATGCAACGTATTTCTTAATGAGAAAAATAAACTTCCCTGTTTTTGATCTTTTTCCTTTGGTGCCATTTTAAAAAAAATTGCAAGGTTTATGCCTCTAAAGTACAAAATCTTGCAGAATTTTTACTAAAAAAATCTTATTAAGTTATTAACAATCAATCGTTTATTGTGTTAATAAGGGGCGACTATATATTTTTTTTTACTTACTTCGAAAGAAACACCAGTTAAGCTTCAAGCCTATTTTGTTTGACTAAGATATTTTTTTAATTAAAAAAATCTATACTTTTATTTATAAAAATATTTCGTAATTTTGCTATTTATAAAAATATTTCGTAATTTTGCGAAATATAAAAAACAAAGATTATGGAAATTAAAGTATTAGGAGCAGGTTGTTCAAAATGCCATCAATTAGAACAAGTTGTAAATGAGGCTATTAGTGATATGGAAATTAAACCCAATGTAGTAAAAGAAGAAGATATAACTCGAATTATGAGTTATGGCGTTATGAGAACTCCTGCATTGGTTATTAACGAAAAAGTGGTTCTTAGCGGTAGAGTTCCGACAGTTAAAGAAGTCAAAGAATTGATTGAAAAAAATAAGTAATGTATGTCTGATAAAAAAGATTTTAGCGAGAAACACCAACAAATAGCTCTCATAGCCAAAGCCTTAAGTCATCCTGCAAGGGTATATATTGTAGAAAGATTAAGCAAAATGGATTCTTGTTGCACTAGTAGTGAAATGATTGATGATATACCTATTGCTCGTTCGACATTGTCTCAACATCTTAAAGAATTGAAACTTGCAGGATTGATTCAAGGAGAAATAGAACTTCCTAAAATTAAATATTGCTTAAATAAAGAAAATTGGGAAATTGCTAAAAAATATTTTTTAGAATTATTTAAAGATTAATAGCTTATGAAAAAGTTTGTATTTGTTTTTCCTTTAGTAGCGTTGGTATTTTTCTTCTCATGTAAACAAACAACTGAAAACAAAGCAAATAACGATGTAAAAGACATAACTATAGATTCAAGTTCAAATGTACCGACCATTTTAGTTTATAATTTTTATGGTAAACATAGATGTCCTTCATGTATAGCAATAGAGAAGGCTACAATTAAAGCATTAGATAGCTTATATATAAATGAAAAAAAACAAGGAAAAATAAAACAATATAGTATTAATATTGATGATCCTGTAAATTCAAATATATGTGAAAAATATCAAGTTTGGGGTTCAGGATTACTTATTACCAAAGTATATAAAGGACAGGAAAAAACAATTGACCTTAGCGGAATTGGTTTTAAATTTGCTTTACATAAAGAAGATGAATTTATTGAAATTTTAAAATCTAATATTGATGAACTACTAAAAAATTAAGGTTATGAAAAAAATAATTTTATTATTAGGTATTTTGAGTTTTAATGCAATTTTTTATGCTCAAAATGTAAAAAAAATTGCACCTAATACTAAACTATTAATTTACTATTTTCATATAACTCACCGTTGTAATACCTGTATAAAAATAGAAGCTATTACAAAAAAAATTCTTGAAACTTATTATGCTGATGAATTAAAGAAAGGTGTAATAATTTTTCAAGCTTTTAACTGCGAATTACCTGAAAATAAAGCCTTAGTTGATAAATATCAAGCTTATGGTTCAACACTTGCTCTGACTCCTATAGTGAATGGTAAAGAAGCTGGTATTGAAGATTTAACAAGTTTTGCCTTTTCTAAAATTAATAACGAAGAAATATTTACTAAAGAATTGCAAGAAAAAATAAACAGTTATCTGAGGTAAATATGGAAATCTTGCAACAATGGCTCGATTCGAGTAATACACCTTTACTGTCGGCTCTAATATTGGGAATTATGACATCTATAAGTCCGTGTCCTTTGGCAACCAACATTACAGCCATAGGGTTTATTAGTAGGGACATTGAGAATCGACGTCACATTTTTTTTAATGGTTTATGGTACACTTTTGGACGTGCTATTAGTTATACTCTTCTTGCCACAATTTTGTATTTAGGGGCAAGTACCTTTCACATTGCCCGTTTTTTTCAATCTAATGGCGAAAAATTTCTTGGACCGTTGCTGATTTTAATCGGCATTTTTATGCTCGATATTATTAAAATCAACTTTCCCGGTTTTAACAGTCTTACCGAACGTTTCGAGAAAAAAGAAAAAAAGAACAATTGGTGGAGTGCTTTACTGTTAGGAATTGTGTTTGCATTGGCATTTTGCCCATACAGCGGTGCATTGTATTTCGGTATGCTTATTCCACTTACCATTAGTAGCTCATCTGGTTTAGTTTTGCCTGTCATATTTGCAATTACTACAGGTTTGCCTGTGATTATTGTAGCTTATTTATTGGCTTTTAGTTTATCGAGCTTAGGCAATTTTTATAAAAATGTAAAAATTTTTGAAAAATGGTTTAGACGCATCGTTGCTATTATATTTATTCTTGTTGGTATTTATTACGTGTATATGTTTTTTATTAGGTAATTAAGATTTAAATTTTTTATGGAAACTAAAAAAGAAATAAAGATCCTTTTATGGATAATTGTTGTATTTGCTACAGCTTTTTTTCTACCTATCGAAAGTGAGCGATTTAATACAGCGGTTGCAGCAACCTTCGATTTAGTAAAATGGTATGCCCGAGAGCACGTTATTTTATGCTTATTACCAGCTTTTTTTATTGCTGGTGTAATTTCAGTATTTGTAAGTCAAGCTTCCGTTTTGAAATATTTTGGAGCTAATGCTAAAAAATGGTTAGCCTATACGGTAGCAGCAGTTTCTGGAACCATTTTAGCCGTCTGTAGTTGCACTATATTACCTCTTTTTTCGAGTATTCATAAGCGTGGAGCCGGATTAGGTCCTGCCATTGCTTTTTTATATTCTGGTCCTGCCATTAATATTCTTGCTATTATTCTAACTGCACGTATTTTAGGTATTGAAATGGGCATCGCACGAATTATTGGAGCTGTTAGTTTTAGTATAATTATTGGCCTAATAATGGCATTTATTTATCGCAAAGAAGAAAAAATAAAAAAAGAAGAGCAAATGAGTATAACACTACCTCCCGAAAAGCGTCCGATGTGGCAAACAGCATTTCACTTTTTTACACTCGTTTTAATTCTTGTTTTTGCTAATTTGGGAAAACCAGCAACCGACGATTTATATAGTGCTTGGTATTACCTTTGGGTTTACAAGTGGTATATTACCAGCTTTTTTGCGTTACTCCTTTGCTATTCTTTAATTAAAATATTAAAAATAAAATGGCAGTGGGTTTTGGCTGCTGCATTAGTAACAATTGCTTCCGCATTTGCAGCACATTTTATCGAAAATCCTAAACTTGCTCCGCTTTTACCTATGATTGTAGGCATTGCATCGCTAAGCATTATAACTTTAAACGATAAGCAAGATGATGAAAATAAAGAATGGACAATTGCCTCGTGGGAATTTGCTAAGCAAATACTACCATTATTAGCAATAGGGGTTGTTACTGCTGGATTTTTACTTGGTTCCACTCACGATGGAAAAACCATTGCCGGAGTGATTCCAAACGAATGGGTACAAGCTTTGGTAGGTGGTAATTCTATTTTCTCAAATTTCTTTTCATCTGTAGTGGGGGCATTTATGTACTTTGCTACCCTCACCGAAGTTCCTATATTACAAGGACTTATTGCAGCAGGTATGGGTAAAGGTCCTGCTTTGGCTTTGTTATTAGCCGGTCCCTCGTTGTCATTGCCAAATATGTTGGTAATTCGTAGTGTGCTTGGTACCAAAAAAACGATAGTTTATGTAATTTTAGTAGTTGTAATGGCAACTATTACAGGAATGATTTATGGAGCCATTTTTTAAAAAAGTAAATGAAGCTATGGGATATAGCTTTTATAGTAGAACATACGACAGTAATAATCCTACTTTATTTAATGATTTCAAATTTTAACAAACATTAATATCAAAAAAGATATTGTATAAATACATTTCGTAATTTTGCGAAATATAAAATTAAATAAATATGAACACTATAAGATTTCAAATTGTAAGCTGTAGCGGAGCATCCAATACAGGCAAGTTTGCCGATGAAACGGCTCGTATGCTAATGAGTGAAGGTAATGCAAAAATGTTATGCCTTGCTCGTTTTTCAATTGATAAAGAATTTGCAAAAAGCACAAAAGAAGAAATAACCGACTTGGTTGTTTTAGATGGTTGCTCAATAGACTGTGCAAAGAAAACAATGAACGAAAATGGTATTGAAAAATTCTTACACTTACATACCACCGATTTTGGCATTATAAAAGGACAAACACCTTTTAGCAAAGAAAAAACTAAGGAAATAGCAGAATACATTAAAAATTTAAAAAATAATAAAAATATCTAAATTAGGGTTTGCTTAAAAATTCAAACTGCAATTAAGTAATAATTTTTCAAATTAATTTGGAAGTTTTCTTTCTCGCTTTCTGTAATAAGTACGGGAGATTTTAATAGTTTTATCCAACGATTGTTCGGATTCAGGTTCATCTCAAAAGGAGTGATGAATATTTCTATTTTCTGCTAATCATTCAATTTATATCGTATTATAAATGCAAGATTTTTTTAACAAATATACAAATTTCATTGCATTTTATGGTAAAAAATACAACATAAGTTATTAACAATCAAATTGTTGATAATTTTTCAGCAAAGCCTAATTAGAAAAAAACTTCTTCTATTAAGTGAGCAATTGACAGATAAGTTTTATTTTTAATTTCGAACCATTTTTCTTTATTTATCCACTCTACTTTTTCAATATTTTCGGATGATTGTGGTTTTAGTTGCTGATTTTTGTTTGTAAAAAACATATACCAGTATGTTCTTTTCAAAATTCTTTTGTTATTCTGTTCGTAAATATGATAAGTAACATTTAAAAACAAAGCATTTTCTTTCGATACAGAGACATTACATTCTTCAAATATTTCTCTAATAGCTGTGTCAATAGCATTTTCACCGTTATCAATTTTACCTTTAGGCAAATCCCAGTAACCAAGTCTGTAAATCATAAGCCATTCATAATTTTGGTTTACAACAATCCCACCAGCAGCCTCTATTACAGTAAAATACGAAGAAAATTGAAAAAAAAGCTTCTCAGGTGATGGTGTAAGAAAAATTATTTCATCTAAAGGATTGCTAAATAAAGCCTCTATATCGTTAGAGTTGATGTTTTGCTTATTTTCTGATTTATTGTACTTAAAACAAATTGTTTTTTCTTTATAGAAAACTTTAAATTTCTTTGGCATAACAAGTTAAGGTGTTAATATTTTTTTGTATTCGTCTTGGTTTGTAATAATTTCTTTAGCTTTAGCAAGCACTGGATCGTCTCTTAACATAGCAAGTATTCGTCCTTTCTGGTAAAAAAAACGATTTGCTATTTCTTCTAATAGTAATTGTTTTATTTCTTTTTCAAATAGTTTAAAATCTTGTTCTTTATTATGTTGAATTTGTTGTTTTAATTGTTCGAGATTTTGTTTTGTAAGTTCGTAATATTTATCATTTTTTAGCGATTCTTTTAAGTTTTCTAATGCTTCTTCGCTTTGAGTTTTATAATCAAATTTATATGACATAGCAAATTTTATGAAATCTTGGTAAGTTTTTTCACTAATAAATACGTTATTTATACCTTCGATGCTTTTATTTTCATAGTGATATTTATTAGCATAATCGAAAATTATATAGTTCTGAACTAAAGCTTCTGTTAATGGACTTATATTTTCTGGTTCTATAACTACATCTGGCAAAATTCCACCTCCGTCGTAAACTGTTCTTCCTTTGGCTGTTTTAAAAGGCTTTACTAACGAATCGGGTATTTTACCTATACTTCCGTCGGGATTTCGGTGTGCATAATCAATTGCTTGAATACATCTGCCAGAAGGAGTATAATATTTGGCTGTTGTTACTTTAAGTTTTGCATTATAACTCAAATCTCTTGTTGTTTGTACAAGTCCTTTCCCAAAAGTTCGTTGTCCGATTACAATACCTCGTTCTAAATCTTGCATAGCTCCAGCAAGAATTTCTGAAGCTGATGCCGAAGAACTATTTACAAGAACTGCAATTGGTATATTAATATCTAAAGGTTGTATATTAGAGCGATAATCTTTTTCCCATTCTTTTATTCTTCCTTTTGTGCTTACAATAAGTGTTCCTTTTGGAACAAAAAGGCTTACCATTTGAACTACTTCCGTCAGCAAACCACCAGGATTACCTCGCACATCAATAATTAATTGTTTCATTCCTTGGTTTTGAAGGTCTATAAAAGCTTTAGTAAATTCTGAAGCTGCATTTTCGGTGAAATTGGAAAGATATATATAACCAATATTTTGTTCTATTATTCCGTAAAAAGGAATATTGTTAATTTTTATTTCTTGCCTTGTAAGCGTAACAACCTCTATTTTATTAGTTACAGCTTTTTTTATCTTTATTGTTAATGTTGTATTTGGTTGTCCTTTTAAAATTTCCGAAACTTCATCAACTTTTTTTCCCTTAACCGATTTCCCATCTATTTCAAGTAAAATATCACCTGCCTGAATTCCACTTTTTTGTGCCGGATAATTTTCATAAGGTTCGCTAATCATAATATTATCACCACGTTGTTGAACAATAGCACCTATTCCTCCATATTGTCCTGTTGCCATAAATCGCAAATCTTCTATTTGTGTTTCTGGTATGTAAACAGTATATGGATCTAATGAACTAAGCATTGCATCTATACTCTTTTTTATTATTTCTGATGGATTTATTTCATCAACGTAATAAACATTTAATTCGCGAAATAATGAATAGTATATATCAAGATTTTTTATTATTTCGAAGTTTACTTTATCGTCGAAACTAATAAAAGAAGTAATGCTGATTATAAAAATTATTATCAGCCATATTTTTTTAAGTTTCATAAATCTCGTTTTCATAAATTTTATAATTTTTAAGGTACAGGGTCGTATCCACTACCACCCCAAGGATTACATCTTAAAATACGTTTAACCGATAACCAACCTCCTTTTACAAAACCATATTTTTTCAAAGCTTCGATAGCATACGACGAACACGTTGGATAATAACGACAAGAGTTAGGTAAAACAGGCGATAAGATCCATTTATAAAGTTTAACAATTATTATTAGTATCGTTGTGAATAATTTCATTTTTTTCGTTATGTTGAAGGTATTTTTCGCTTATTGCTTGTAAAGTTAAACATAAAGTTTTTTCTAAATTAGCATAAGTATATTTTTCTTCTGTTAAATAAATAAAAGCGATAAATATATTATTTTTTTTAAGATTTTTGATTATAATGTGCTTGTTTTTTCTGTATGCTTCGCGCATAATTCTTTTTATATAATTTCTTTCAACAGCTGTTTTAATTCTTTTTGATGAAACAGAAAAAGCGACTTTTACTTCACTTGTTGTTGATTGCGAATCAATAAAAAGATAATGTGCTTTTATTGGAAAAAACACAATTGTTTTTCCTTCGTTAAAAAGTTTTTGAAAATCTGATTTTTTACAAAGTCGTTCATTTTTTTTAAAAGTGGCTCTCATTTAGTTGTACAATACTACTTTTCTTTTTGACACTTTTTTAAAAAAGCATCAAGAGCCGCATTTATTGATGAAAATTCTTTTGTAGGCGATTCTATTTGAACATTTATGCCAGCTTCTCTTGCAGCCTGAGCAGTTAAAACACCAGAAGTTCCTATAATAATATCGCCTTGCTTAAAATCGGGAAAATTTTCAAATAAAGATTTTATTCCAGCAGGAGTAAAGAATACAATTATTTGGTAATCGTTAAGATTTACATCTTTCATATTATTGCTAACAGTGCGAGAAAAAACAGCTGTTTTATATTTTAGTTGAAATTTATTCAATGATTCTAATGTAGATGCTTTATGCGGTTCAGTAACAGGTACGAGATAATGGCAATCTTTGTTTTTTAAAAAATAATCTTTCAAGTCTTCGAGTTGGTTGTTTCCGTAAAAAATTTTTCGTTTTCTAAATACTACATATTTTTGGAGATAAAAAGCTGTGGCTTCGTTTATACAAAAATATTTCATAGTTTCGGGCATATTAACTCTCAACTCTTCGCACATTTTAAAAAAGTTATCTATATGCAACTTGCTTGTAAATACAATTGCATTATAATCGCTAAAGTTAATATGCTGTTGTCGAAATTCTCGCGTAGTTAAAGGTTCAACTTGAATAAAAGGTTTAAAATCTATTTTTACATTATATTTGTTAACAAGCTCCGTATATGGAGACTTTTCTGTTGTTGGTGCTGGTTGAGAAATTAATATTCTTTGAATTTTCAAGGCAACTATTTTTTACAACACCCACATATTCAGCATTTTGACGCTGTATATGATAGGTAAAATTTCAATGGTGCAAAGATATAAAAAAAAATAGTAAAATGAAAAATTCATTTGATAACTTAGTATAAAAGCACGATATATTCTAATAACAGAAAAAATAATTATAATTAAAGCAACAAATACTAACCAATAAGGCAGTATAGAATTATGAATAAAAAAACTTATTATTGATAATGGAGGAAGAAATATGGCAAGGTTGCGGTAAAAAATTGTAAAATGATTTAAAATAAAGTTTGTTGCTTCAAGCGTATCCGATAAATAAGCTATTAGTTTGTATAAAAAATATTTTAAAAAATAAAATAATGCAGTTAAGCAAGTAATTATTAAAAAGTTTATAACAGAATATGCTGAGAATTTTATAGAAAAATATTGTGAAACAGAAAATAAAAAAAGAGACATACTTAAAATGAATAAAATCATTAATAAAACGGATGCTTTTTTAACAATTCCACTTTTTTCATTTATAAATTGCCTAGCTACTTGAATTTTAGTTAGAGAAATAAGAAGCATTCGGTAAACATTTGCAAAAGTGAGCTTAATATAAGTTAAAAATGCAAGCAATGCTATTGAATACAAAACAATAAAATCAGTTCCATTCATTAATTTTGAATATTGTTCGTTTTGTTTATAAATCATTTCAGGAACCTTTGTATTTTGATATTGTTCTGTATATAACTTTGTTTCGTTAAAAATTTTTTGTGAGAAATAATTTAAAAATATAGAATTGTTTTCAATTAGCGAATCTGGGGAATTTAATGATGGTTTTATAAAACTATTAAATTGCATTGTTTTATAAAAAATTTACAACAAAGATAGTAATTTTATAGTTTTTCTTGAACCTGTCAATATATAGTTCATTTTCTTATGCTAATAATTAGAATCGTAATATTTTTTTCGTATTTAAAATTGATTTGATGGTTTGTGATATTTTTTTTATCTTTGCATAAATTTTGGTCTCTTGGCCGAGTGGCTAGGCAACGGTCTGCAAAACCGTGGACAGCGGTTCGATTCCGCTAGAGACCTCACATAAAGGTTGCTCAAAGCAACCTTTATTATTTAGAAAGATCTTTTTTGTTTAAAAAGTCATGAATTCTTTGCTCCGCATCTTTTATTTGAGTAATATCCATAATATTACCAACAATGTAAGTACTATCGTCTTGGGCAATTATTTGATATTTATCGCTTAACCATTTATATTGACCATTTTTATGACGAAACCTGTATTCTACAATAAACTCATTGTTCATTGTGTCTAAATTTTTAATTAGCTTTGCTACAATACTATCTGCTTTTTGAATATCTTCTGGGTGCAAAAGAGATTTTATTTCATCTGCTGTCATCCTGTAAAATTCTTCTGGCTGGTAACCTAATATATCATATAAAGCAGAACTAATATATTCGTAATTGCCTGTTTCTATGTTTAACTTATATAAAATTTGTCGCGAATTTTCAAGAATTTCTTTAAAATAGTTTTCTTGCTTAATACATGACTTTTCTAGTAAAATTTTTTCTGATATGTCTTCAAACAAAATAATTATTTGTTTAATATCTTGCATCTGAAACGACCTGATATAAACCGAAAGCGATAATTTTTCACCATTTAAAAGTTTTATTTCAATAATATTATGTAATACTTCATCAGATGTTAAAACAATAAGTTCCTGTAATTGTTGTATAAAAAACAAAGCTTCGTATTCTTCTTGAATTTGTAATATATATTTACCTTTAGGATTTATACTTACAATTGTACCATCTGTATTTAATTGAAGTGCGCCAATAGGTAAGTTGTAGTATAATATCTTATAACTTTCTTCTTTTTCTTTTAGAGATTCTATAATATTTTTCTTAAAACTAATATCACGAATTATAGCTAATACATAATCTTCGCCCTCAAAAGTAAATTTTGAAAGAGATATTTCTGCGGGAAAAGGGTTTTTACCATTTCTTAAATGTAGCCATTCGAAATATTGAGAAATTCCTTCGCTTGCTAATTTAATTTTTTGAAGAGCTAATTCTTTCGACGCAATTCCATTAGGTTGAACAGGAGGGCTAAAACGATAATGAAAAGGTGTATGCATAAGTATTTCTTCAATAGAACAATCGAAAATTTCGAGAATTCGCCTATTGCAATCTATAAATTTATTATCTTTTATAACTAATAAACCATCTGAAATTGCTTCGAATATAGTTTGATATTTTTTTTCTTTCTCATTAAGTTCTATTTCAATTGTTTTATATTTCGTAATATTTTTAGCAGTGCCTTCAATTGCTACAACTTCGTGTTTTTCGTTTAGAATAGGAATTTCTCTTATTTCTAAATAACATAGTCTGTTTTTGGAGTCTTTTACAGCTATTTCTAAAGGAATAGGTTTTAAATTGTGTTGAATGTAATCTTTATGTTTTTCAAAAACATTTTCGTAAAGGGCTGCTGCACCATATTTCGTGTAGTTGTTAATAAAATCAGTTTTAGTGTACCCCAACACATTTGTTATAGACGAACTTAAATAAACAAAAGGCTTTCCTTTTTCATGACGATAGAAAAAATAATCATCAATAAGATTATCTACAACAAAACGGTAATTTTTTTGAACAGAATTTAAATTCTCCTGAACCTGTTTATATTGCTTAAACGAAGGACGTAAAATAAAAAAAACGATTATTGTTAATAAAACAGGAATAATAACCCAGCGATAAATCTGTAATTTATACCAAAGTACAGTGTTTTGAACAAATTTGTCGAGAACAAAATCAGAAAAAACAAATATTATGAGTAAAGTAAAAAGTAAAAAACTTAACACTTTTAATAATAATGATTGTTGATATAAAGCAATAAATTTTTTCATATTCAACGAATTCTATCGGCCGATTTTACTAATTCTTCATCGCGTTTTATGTACATAAAAGATATAAAATGTAAAATAGCTGCAATAGCAGGTAAAATAGCATAATATTCAAGAAAAGTTTCGGCTTTTAAATTCATAGCTGTAGCGTAAATAGCATAAAAAATTATCCCTTGAAAACCAAGAATAAGTATAAAATTATATATACACAAACGCATTTGAAGAATTCTGTTTTTATATAAAATTATAATAATTAAAGACAATAAAAAAGTTATTCCGTTAAAAATTAGTAACGAATAAGAATATTCAACATTTTCATCTATTATATAACCTTTCGTATAAATTTCATAAAATGTTTCATTGTCTAATTGCAAAACAGCTAATGGAAACCAAAATAAGATAAATAGTAAAATAGCAGACAAAAACAAAAATAGGCTCTGGATTCGTTGAATCATATCACAAAGTTTTTATGACCAAAGGTAATGTTTTTATAGCAAAATTTGTAAATTTATCTTAAATTTTCTTCAATTATTTGAAATAGTTGTTTTTACATTGTTTAACATAAAAACAAGTACTAAAAAACGATATGTAAAATACTATTTCTCATAAAATCAAGAATGTTAACTAGTCGTCCCTTAAAAAGCCTTTTTTTATTAACCATAGAGTTCACGGAGTAACACACAGAGTTTCACAGAGAAAAACTCTGTGTTGAAAAAATAAAACAACTAAAGTTACAAAGTGAGACCTTTGAAAAACTTAAAGATTTTTTTGAAGTAACAAATTATTTCAGTTACAAAAAGGCTTTCCTTTTATTCATTGCAGGTTCCTCCTCTCACGTCATTGCGAATCCATTTCTTCACGTCTTTGCTTGTCCCTTCCTTCCCGTCATTGCGAGTAAATGAATTTATGTCCCAAAAATAATCAAAAGGTGGAGGCTGTCTCAAAAGGGCAGCCTTTTTAATTGTTTATAAATCAGCATATTATTGTTAATAACTTTTTACAACTTGTTGATATTTAATGATGTAAAATTATTATATTTGCATTATAGTAATAAAAATAAGGAAATGACAAGGAAAAAATTTAAAGACTATAATCAAAACCAACTAATGCTTTTACCTCCAAGCCTTGATGATTTGATAGAAGAGAATCATCCGGTTCGTGTAGTTAATAAAATCATTGATTCTA
>Ga0209809_1000695_pt1 | contig 29652 bp, 28 predicted proteins | sample YNPMSTMetaG_FD_186172 | JGI IMG/M metagenome (GOLD analysis project Ga0209809, IMG submission 186172) | Anoxygenic and chlorotrophic microbial mat microbial communities from Yellowstone National Park, USA - YNP MS-T MetaG (SPAdes) (version 2) ...
CGATCTGGCCAACCTGAGCCAGGCCAACCTGAGCGAGGCTGACCTGAGCGGGGCCAACCTGAGCAGGGCTGACCTGAGCGGGGCCAACCTGAGCGGGGCCAACCTGAGCGGGGCCAACCTGAGCAAGGCCGACCTGAGCAGGGCTGACCTGAGCGGGGCCAACCTGAGCGGGGCCAACCTGAGCGGGGCCAACCTGAGCAGGGCTGACCTGAGCCAGGCCAACCTGAGCGAGGCTGACCTGAGCAGGGCTGACCTGAGGGGAGCCAACTTGAGGGGAGCAAAGCTGGGTGGCACGAACCTAAAGGGGGCAAACCTATGGGGCGCAAAACTAAGTCCCGGCTGGGATCAATTCGCCGACTTGAAAGGGGCCATCCTCCCCGACGGAGCCATCCATCCCTAGCCTGATCCCTTGGCTACACTACCTACAGCCGCTCTCAGTGGATCCATGAGTCCCTCAGATCTCGCCTTTGCCAGCAATCACCAAGACATCCTCACACTGCTGGACTTAGTGGTTCGCGCCCGCTACCCTTTGATCTACCTGGTTACTCCCGAAGAAGCCCCGGCAGAGGAGCTCCTGCAAGTTCTAGCCGATTCCCTCAAGCCCAAGCGCAAACTCCTAATCTGGGATATCGTCTCCGGCTGGTCAGATAACGGCCAAAACAAAGGCCAATTGATGCCTGCTCTGGGCCGCATCGGCGCCATCAAAGAGGACGAGGCGGTTATTTGTGTTCTCAAAGACCTAAACCCCACCCTGAGAAATCCGGAACGCTCGGACAATTACCCCGTCATCCGCTACCTGAAAACCCTGGCCAGAGAGAGCCGCCACAGCCGCAAGTCCATCATCCTCTTGGGCCAAGAAGCCGTTGTCCCTGCCGAGCTGCGCGAGGAAATTGTGGTCTATGATTTTCCCCTGCCCAGCATCGCCGAAATTGAGCGGATCATTACCCGCGCGATCCCTGCCCGTCAACTGGAGCTAAGCGGCCCGGCGCGGGAACAACTGGTTCGAGCCTGCCAAGGACTGACCCGGCAGCGCATTGAGCGGATCCTGGCCCGCGCCCTAGCCGCCAAGGGCAAGGTCAGCGAGGGCGATATTGACCTTGTTCTGGAAGAGAAAAAACAATACATCCGCCAGACGGAAATCCTGGAGTTTTACAACCCCTCCGAGACCTTGCAAAATGTCGGCGGCCTGGAAAACCTCAAAGCCTGGATTCGGCAGCGCCGCAACAGTTTTAGTGCCCAGGCCCGTGCCTATGGCTTGCCCAGTCCTAAGGGCATTTTGCTGGCCGGGATCCAGGGCACCGGCAAGTCTCTATGTGCCAAAACCATAGCCCGCGAGTGGCGCATGCCCTTGCTCAGGCTGGATGTGGGGCGACTCTTCGGCGGGATCGTCGGCGAAAGCGAAAGCCGCGTGCGCCAGATGATCCAAATTGCCGAAGCCATGGCCCCTTGTGTGTTGTGGATTGATGAGTTGGATAAAGCCTTTGGCGGCGTCAACAGCGAGTTTTCAGGGGATTCGGGCACCAGCAAGCGGGTCTTCGGCAGCCTGATCACCTGGATGCAGGAAAAAACCAAACCCGTTTTTATTGTTGCCACCGCCAACAATGTCCGCATCTTGCCGGCCGAGCTGCTGCGCAAAGGCCGGTTTGACGAAATTTTCTTCGTCAATTTGCCCAACCAACGGGAGCGGGAGGAGATCTTCCAAGTCCACATCCAGCGGCTGCGGCCCAACCGCGTGCGGGATTTTGCCTACCCTGAGCTGGCCATGGCCAGCGAAAACTTCAGCGGCGCAGAAATTGAGCAGACCATCTACGATGCCATGCACATGGCCTTCAACCAGGATCCGCCCCGCGAGTTTACCCAGGAGGATATTCTCGGCGCCATTCGCCAAACCGTTCCCCTGGCCGCCATCGCCCGCGACCAGATTCAAGACTTGAAAGCGTGGGCTGCCGAGTCCGGGGCCCGAACGGCCTCCCGAGATCAACACCTTGTGCACGAGCTGCAAACCCTGGTGCAAAAAAGAGGGCTGGGCCCCATCGAAGTCGACAGCCCCTCCTCATTTAAGTTTTCTAACTAAGGCAGCTCTACCGAGGTGGGCTTGGAGGCGTAGGTTAGGCCCCAGCCCAATTTCTCCCGCATGACGCGGAAAAACTCCGGTCGGCGTAGGCGAATCAAATCTGTGCAGTAGGGGGCGCGGACAACGCGAATTTGGTCTTCTGGCAGGATGTAGCAGCCGGCATTGCCGTCCGCTACCAAAACCAGCGGCTGAGGGCTGGCGGGGCTGATCCATACCTCTTCCGAATCGGGAAAGACCAGAGCCCGTGAGGCCATCGAGTGGGGACAGATAGGGATCAACTGCAACACCGGCAGGCCGGGAGTGATGACCGGCCCTCCCGCAGAAAGGGCATAGGCGGTGGAACCGGTGGGGGTGGCTAAAATAATGCCGTCGGCAGCCACATCCAGCGGTGAGTGATCCCCAATGGTTACTTCAAAGTGGCACATGCTGGTCAAGGGCTCGCGGTGGAGCACCATCTCGTTGAGGCTGAGCACCTCCCAGCGCAATTCGTTGCCGCGGTAGGCCTGCACCAGCAACATGCTGCGGCGATCGAGAATGTACTCGCCAGCAATGGCTGCCTTGGCCGCCTCCTCCAGGTGGGTTAGGTAGGTCTCTGTCAGAAAGCCCAGGTGGCCCGTGTTCACGGCCAGCAAGGGGATCCCTTTGGGGGCCAGTTGCCGGGCTGCTGCCAAAACGGTGCCGTCTCCCCCCAGCACCACGGCAAACTTCATGCTCTCGTCAAAGCCGGCGGGGGCCAGGCTGTCCACCTTGGTCAAGCAGACGGGACTGTCGGGCTTGGCGTAGCCAAGGATGCCGCCCCAGTTGGGTGCGACACAGACTTCCCAACCCTGTTCCTGAAACCAGCGGGACAGGGTTTCGCTGCTGCGCTTGGCGGCGGGCTTGGCGTCGTTGTAGAGGATCCCGGCTTTGGGCTTGCTCATGGGGCAGTGGTGAGGCAGAGGGTGCCAAAACTCTATCAGTTCTGGATCGGCTCTGGGATCCCTTCTGCAACCAGGACGGCAGCGGTCTCGGGTTTTGGTGAAGTAAACCTAGCTTCCGTTCCGGGGTGCCCTGGGCTCGCCTCCAGCTTCGCCCTTGGGCTGGGCAGCGGATCCCGCTTTGCGGGCGCTTTTGCAGCAAACGGTGGCCGGCCCGATGGCCATAGCCAATCCCATGCTGTTTCCTCCGCCCAGGGATCCCTTGCCTTAGAATCAGGCTGGAAGGCCTCCCCAGCAAGGTCTGGTTTCCCCTTGGTTTGGACAGGCTGAGGGGAGTTGCTGTCAACCTCGCTCCTTTCCCCATGCAAGCCTGTACCCTGATTGCCCGCGCCAAGATCAATCTCTACCTAGAAATCCTCGGCTCCCGCCCCGATGGCTATTCCGAGGTGGCCATGATCCTACAGAGCATCACTTTGGCGGATCGCGTGCATCTCCAGCGCCGTCCCCACGGGATCCTCTTGATTTGCGATCACCCGGAAGTGCCGGCAGATGCCCGCAACCTGGCCTACCGCGCGGCTGAGCTGCTGCAAAGGGAATGTCGGGCTGAGCTGGGAGTGGAGATCCAGCTGGAAAAACAGATCCCAGTAGCAGCGGGCTTGGCGGGCGGCTCAGCGGATGCGGCGGCAGTTTTGGTGGGTCTGAACCAGCTTTGGGGCCTGGGCCTGACGGTAGGAGAACTGCAGAGCTTGGCGGCCCGTTTGGGATCCGATATTCCCTTTTGTGTGCAGGGGGGGACGCAGTTGGCTACGGGACGGGGAGAAGTTTTACAGCCGCTGGCCGACTGGGAAGGGATCCCGCTGCTGTTGGCCAAGCCCCGGCATCTAGGGGTTTCCACCGCCTGGGCCTATCAGGCCTTTCGGGCTCGCCACGCCGCTGCCTCGCCTTCTGGCGCGCCCTCCCGGCCCACCTTGCCTCAGGTGCTGGCTGCTCTGGAGCGTCGGGATCTGCTGGGCTTGGCCCGCAGTTTGCGCAACGATCTGGAGCAACCAGTTTTGGCCGAGCACGCTATCGTGGGAAAATTGCGCCAGGCCTTGCTCGAGGCAGGAGCGCTGGGATCCCTGATGTCGGGCTCAGGGCCGACGGTGTTTGGGATCATGGCCAGCCTGGAGAGGGCCGCCCAAGCCCGTGACAGTCTGTGCCACCACTTTCCAGAGGTGGATTTCTGGGTAACCCAGTTTGCTCCCACCGGTATTCTGCTGGAGCCGGATCCCCAGGCCCTCCGTCTCCCCTAGGGCCGGTCAGCTCAACTGGGCTAGCCCGGCCTTGGGAAAGGTGCTTTGCCCGCCCCGACCTCTGACTTGACAAGCTTTGGTAACAAGTAGGACATTGAAGCTCTACGGAAAGCAGCTCAAAACTGGCTTGGCCGCAGGCCGGAGAGGAAGATGAGCGAGAGGACGTTGTTCGACAAAGTCTGGGACGCCCATACGGTGCGGGTTTTGCCCTCGGGGCAGACGCAGTTGTTCATCGGCCTGCACCTCATCCACGAGGTCACCAGCCCCCAGGCTTTTGCCATGCTGCGGGAGCGCCATCTGCCGGTTCTCTTTCCGGAGCGGACGGTGGCTACGGTAGATCACATTATCCCCACCGACAACCGGGCGCGACCTTTTGCGGATCCCTTGGCAGAGGAGATGATCCAGGAGCTGGAGCGCAACTGTCGCCAATATGGCATCCGCTTCTACAACAGCGGCTCCGGCCAGCAGGGGATCGTGCATGTGATTGCGCCGGAGCAGGGGCTGACGCAGCCGGGGATGACCATTGCCTGCGGCGATAGCCACACGTCTACCCATGGGGCCTTTGGGGCCATTGCCTTCGGCATCGGCACCAGCCAGGTGCGGGACGTGCTGGCCACCCAAACTCTGGCCTTGTCCAAGCTCAAAGTGCGCCGCATCGAGGTGCACGGCAGGTTGGGGCCGGGGGTTTACGCCAAGGATGTGATCCTCGACATCATCCGCAAGCTGGGGGTCAAAGGCGGGGTGGGCTACGCCTACGAATACGGCGGCAGCACCATCGAGGCCATGAGCATGGAGGAGCGCATGACCCTCTGCAACATGTCCATCGAGGGGGGAGCCCGCTGCGGCTACGTCAATCCCGACGCGGTAACCTTTGAGTATCTAAAGGGACGGGAGTTTGCTCCTCAGGGATCCGACTGGGAGGAGGCAGTGGCCTGGTGGCAAAGCCTGGCCAGCGGCCCCGACGCCGTCTACGACGACGTGGTGGTGTTTCAGGCCGCAGAGATCGCCCCCACCGTAACCTGGGGAATCACCCCTGGTCAGAGCATTGGGGTGGACGAGCGGATCCCGGCACCGGAAGAGCTGCCGGAAAGCGAGCGGGAGCTGGCCAAGGAAGCCTATGCCTACATGGGCTTGCGGCCGGGGGATCCCATCGTGGGCACGCCAGTGGATGTCTGCTTCATTGGCAGTTGCACCAACGGCCGCTTGAGCGATTTGCGGGAGGCGGCCAAGATTGCCAAAGGACGGCGAGTAGCGCCTGGAGTGAAGGCGTTTGTCGTGCCCGGCTCGGAGCGGGTCAAGCAGGAGGCGGAACGCGAGGGCCTGCGCGAGATCTTTGAGGCGGCAGGGTTTGAGTGGCGGGATCCCGGCTGCTCCATGTGTTTGGCCATGAACCCAGACCGCCTCGTAGGCCGGCAGATTAGCGCCTCTTCTTCCAACCGCAACTTTAAGGGTCGCCAGGGATCCCCCAGTGGGCGCACCCTGCTCATGAGCCCGGCCATGGTGGCGGCGGCGGCCGTGAGCGGCAAAGTGGTGGACGTGCGGGAACTGCTCTAGCCAGCGGGGCCGTTCAACCTCCCCCGGCAGCCTGAGCGGCTGCCGGCTGCGAAGAAGGGGGCTAAGACTGGAGAAGCGGGTAGAAGTGCCCCACCGGCCCTTGTCCTGCGCCGATGGCCAGAGGATGCCGCAGGGCTTCGGTAACATAGGCCTTGGCTGCTAGCGTCGCCGCCAAGGGATCCTTGCCCCAAGCCAGTTGCGCCGCAATGGCTGCCGAGAGGGTACAGCCGGTGCCGTGGGTGTGGCGGGTGGGGATGCGCTCGCTTTTGAGGATCTCCAGCCGCTCGCCGTCAAACCACACATCCACCCCCTGCAGTTCTCCCGGCATGCCTCCCCCCTTGACCAGTACAGCCTTACAGCCTAGGGCGTGGATGCGGCGGGCCGCCGTCTCCATATCCGCCAGCGACTGCAGTTCCATCCCCGCCAAAATCTGGGCTTCGTAGCGGTTGGGGGTAACAACCTGAGCCAGGGGAATTAGCCGCTCGCGGATGGCCTGAATGGCGTCTTCTGCCAGCAGCTTGGCCCCGGTGCGGGAGACCATCACCGGATCCACCACCAGCGGCTGCAGGGCCCACCGCTCCACTTGGCGGGCCACCTCCCGCACGATCTCGACATTGAGCAACATGCCGGTTTTGATCCCTTGCACCCCGATATCCTGCACCACCGCCTCAATCTGGGCGGCCACCGCCTCCGGCGGCAGCGCATCCACGCGGTTGACCCCGAGGGTGTTTTGGGCAGTTACGCAGGTGAGGGCGGAAGTGCCGTGGACGCGCTGGAAGGCAAAGGTGCGCAGATCCGCTTGAATGCCCGCTCCGCCGCCGCTATCGGATCCGGCAATGGTGAGGGCAACAGGGGGATGCTGCTCGGCCAACATTGGAGCCGACATTGGTTCAGATGTGGGGACAGACATTGGCCAAAGGACAAAAACTGCCGAGGGTACCGCTAGCCATTTCTGTCCTTCAGCGTAGCAACGAAATGATTCCCGCTAGCCTCTGAGGTCTTGGGAAAACTCTTTCAGACCCGATAGGCAACGCAGTTGCGAACGCGCCGGCGGCGCGGGCGCTATCCCCAACTCCCCTCTTCCTAAGGAGAGGGGTGGGCTGTCTTCAATCGGAATGGCCATCGTCGGTAGTAGCTACTACCTCCACCCAAGCCCTATCCCCCTCCACCGCCGTCAGGCTCCAGCGCAGAAGCTGAGCTGGCTGTCCTAGCTCCTGGGCCACCTGCTCGGTAAGGGATCCCTCCAGTCGAGCAGCAGAAACCGGCAGGCTTAGGGGCAGGGAAAGGCGGAGAAAGTGCAGCTTCACAGGCCGTTAGAACTCCTTTGAGTAACCCGCACAGAATTGCCCTCAACGGGGGTGGATATCCAAGCAGGGCTAGGAGCCAAACTGGAGACGATAGACCTCCTCCTCTTGGTCCGTCTCCACCTCTAGATCGGAAGTAGGATAGGCTACACACAGCAGCACAAAGCCCTGAGCCTTGAGTTCCGGCCCGATCCCCATGGCGTCAGGCTGGGCCACGGATCCCGACTTCAGCCTCCCTGCACAGGTGGTACAGACTCCCGCCTGGCAGGAAGAGGGCAGCTCTAGGCCGTGTTCGAGAGCCGCCTGTAAAACTGTCTGATCTGCCGCCGCGGTAAACCGGTAGGTTTGGCCCCGGTGATGAACGGTTACCTGGTAAACCATAGCCGTCATCAGGAACGAACCCGCGAAGGAGTGCGGACCACCGTCAGCGACTGCGGCTGGCGCATTTTCTTTATCTGAACCTCGATCTTCTCAGCCCCCTCCGCCTTCAGGTCGGCGATGTAGCGACCTTTATGCGCCTCTGCTTCTTTCTCGCTGGCGAAGGGGCCGTAGTAATAGGTGCAGTCGTCGGTGGTGATCTCAACCCAGACTGCTAGGCCCCGCAGCCTATCCAACAGCCAGACCAAAGGGTTGCCCACGGGATCCATCCCCCCTATTAAGCGCAAAGGATGACTCAGGATCTTTTGCAATCACCTAGATTCTACTGCCTTCGTTGAGGATTTGTTGAGAAATGTTTCGACCTCGGTGGGGGGAGCGCTGCCGGTGGATCTCGTAGAGGGCGATGCCCGCCGCCACCGAAGCATTCAAACTTTCCGTGCGGCCCGCCAAGGGGATCGACAGCAGTTGGTCGCAGTGGCGCTGGGTGAGCAAGCTGATGCCTTCCCCTTCGGATCCCACCACCAAGGCAATAGGTCGGCGAAAGTCGGCGCTGTAGATAGGGGCAGCCCCCTGGCTGGTGGTGCCATAGACCCAAAACCCCTGCCCTTTAAGATATTCCAGGGCGCGATTTAAGTTCACCACCCGCGCCACCGGCAAAGTAGAGAGGGCCCCCGCTGCCACCTTCATCACCGTCGCAGTGACGCCTGCCGCCCGCCGCTGTGGGATCACCATCCCCTGCATGCCAAACGCCTCCACGCTGCGGGCAATAGCCCCCAGGTTGTGGGGATCCTGGATCCCGTCCAGCACCACCAGCACCGGATGGGGGCCGGACTGGCGGCTCTGTTCCACCAGCTCTTCCAGATCCACATAGCGGTAAGGGGTGGCCTGGGCGGCGATCCCCTGGTGGTTGGCTCCAGCGGTGAGAAGGTTTAGCCGCTGGAGAGACACCTCATCGATGACGGTACCCCGTGCTTTGGCTTCTTCCAACAAAGACCAAAATTGGGGGCTGTAGCGCAACCGCGGCAGCACCCACACTCGGTTAAGGGTGGCCTGGCTTCTCAGCGCAGCCAACACGGTTTGGCGACCGTAGATGATCTCTTGTTCAGGTTCGGCTTCGGGATCCCGGTTAACCTGCAGCTCCCCGTCTTCTGGACTGGCAACGGGAGGGCTGGGATTTGGCTGGGGGCGCTCCTGCTCAGCCTTGCGACGAAGCGGCTTTACGGGCGGCTCTTGCGCCGCCGGCTGGAGATGGAGCGGGGAGCCCCCCTCGCGCCGTTTGGTCTGCTTGGGCTTGTTGAAGGGTTGCCCCGCCCCTTGCCGCTGCAGCTTGCTCCGGCGAGACAGCCGTAAGGGAGGTTTGCATTGGGAAGGCTTGGGCATGGGCAGAGAACGGTGCAGAGTAAAAGCCGATCTTAACCTTCCCCCTCGCCTATCGTCTTGGCCAAAACATCGGTGAGAGCGAGAATGTGGCGTAGCCGCTCGGGATCGGTGAGGTAAAGGTAGCCCAAGATGGTTTCCAGGCCACTGGCATTCTGGTAGTCGGCCAAGGGCAAGTGGCGGGGTGGACGACCGCAGCCGTTGCGGCCCCAGCGGACGATCTCCCGCTCTTCAGGGCTGAGATAGGGCAAAAGCGCCAACAACAATCTGGCCTGAGCAGATCCGCGTACCCGCCTTACCACCTGCCGATGGTAAAGCTCTGGCCGAGTGGGAGGAAACAACTGCTGCCGTCGCACGTGCAGTTCGTAAATGGCGTCTCCCAGGTAGGCCAGGGCTGCAGGCGACAGGCGACCGATCTCAGCCAAAGAGAAGCTTGCAGAAGTGGGATCGGACAGGAGATCGCTCACGACAGCTTACAATATTTGGCTATTTGGAAAAATGCCTAGAACCGCTGCCGTCGGTTCATAGCAAATTCGAGACTCCACTGGCTGGCTCAGTCTATGCTAGGGCAAGCTTCCTGCCTTCTGCCAGTCTCACTGCTGCCCTGAACTTTTCCCTCGCCTGCTCAGGTTATTGGATCACAAAGACGCTGCAAGCCTTGAAAAGCCAGCTGAAACCCCGTCAAGAAGCTGGAGAGCAAAATCCAGGGAAGCTGTGGGCAAGCGGGCCGGCATCAACGCGAAAAGCTGGAAAGCAGAGCCCATCTGGCCAAGCCGCCGCTCAGCAGAGGATGGAGAGACTCGCAAGGCCGTCCAAGACAAGGGGATGGATGGAGAGGGGAAGCCGCTTAACCAAAATTGGGAAACAACAGATCTCCATTGAGCAGAAGCAGGTAGGCGACGATTGCCCCGCCCATGCCCCCTACCAAAAAGCCGGCGGCCAGTTCGCTCCAAGATTGGGATCCCTGCACCGGCCCGTCGTTGCGCTGCGGGGAGACGGTGCCGTAGAGAGAGAGAGCTGCCGTCATGATTAAGATCAGGCCACAGGCTCCCAGGAAACCGCTCAGCAGGCCGATGGGCTCGCTGCGCAGCGGCCCCAGCTTGGCAAAAGGCCCCACCAACCAATAGCCGTGGGCCATGCCAATTTCCAAACCCCGCCAAATGGAGCTCAATCCCGGCCGGTTGATGGGCAACCAGTCTATCAACAGACGGACAACAGGCGCGTGGTTGATCGGCGTCCAGAAATCGCCAATCTGCGGATCCCCTTCCGGGACGGCGATATATCCCCTATTAGGAGAAACGGTATCGGCAGTGGGTTCAACCATGTCGGCAACTCTGGTTCCAGTGCAAAAAGGGTTAGAAAAACCTCAAATTCCAAAAAGTCTGGCTTAAAAGACCAGGGATCCCTGTGGGTGTTGCTGGCGCGGCTGGGGATCCCTGGCTTGCGAGTTCAGAACGTCAAAATGTCGGGGAAGAAGCGGTTGATCTCGATGAACAGCGCAAAAACGAAGCTGGAAAACAAGATAAAGGCCACTGGAGCCGTGGTGAGAAACTTGGTGAAATCAGACATACATACCTCTCAAGTTGGATGGGTGAAGCTAAGCCAAAAGCCGAGGAGAAGCCCCTTCTTCAGCGAGGAGAGATGGGCACGGCCTCTTCCGGCTCCTGAATTTCGCCGCTGGCAATTTCCTTGAAAGCAGCGGCAGGCCAGGCCAAAGCCGTGAGGAAACAGCGCAGCGCCAAGGGGACGTCGATGATGCTTTCTTTCATCTCCGGCTCGTCGCTATTCCGGACAGCAATCAGATAGGAGCGCCCAGCCCAGCCCAGCCAGCCGGCGATGTAGAGGAAAAGCAGGCCAGGGATGAGAAACTCGCCTGCATGGCTCCAGCGGCCATCGGTAACCAGGTGGGGCAAGCCTTCTTCGCCACAGAGCAGCTTGCTGTAGCGCTCAAAACGCTTTTCGGTTTGGACCAACTTTTGCTGGTAAAGGGGAGCCAACTCAGGGCTAGCGTTGCGGATTTTCTCTTCGAGGCTGCTCAGGCGCTGATCTCGTAGAGCCTGGAAAGCAGGAACTTCGCTACAAGGCTTCAAGCCAATCAAAGGCTCTGCCTGCACAGCCTGGGCGAGGCCAAGCGCCAGGCAAAGGGCTAAAAGGAGACTCAAAAGGGTTCGCATGGCAGGATGTGTCCTTGAGCTAGGGACTCAATGGGGAGGAATGCTCAGTGAAGAAACGAGCACCAAACGGTTAGTATCATACTCCTGAGCGCCTTATCCGGAGGGATCTCGGGTTTTAGCTCACACAATTCTTAAGGATCTTGAGGCATTCCCACCCCTTTTTCCCATGGCCTGTGTCCTTGCCATTGAAACCAGTTGTGACGAAACGGCTGTGGCGGTGGTGGAGGCGGAGCCAACCTGGCCAACCTTTGCCCCGCGGCAGCTCAGCTCGGTGGTAGCTAGCCAGATCGACCTCCATGCAGCCTACGGAGGTGTGGTGCCGGAGGTGGCCTCCCGCCGCCATGTGGAAACTCTGCCCTTTGTGCTCGAGTCAGCGCTGCAGCAGGCCGGGCTAGGCGTAGCCGAGGTGGATGCCATTGCCGTAACTTGTGCGCCGGGCCTGGTGGGATCCTTACTGGTGGGGCTGATGGCGGCCAAGACCTTGGCGCTGCTCTACAACAAACCTTTGATCGGGGTGCACCACCTGGAGGGCCACCTGTTCAGCGGCTTTTTGGCAGCAGCCGACTTGCGTCCCCCCTGCCTGGGCCTTTTGGTTTCAGGAGGCCACACCAGCCTGATCTGGATGAAGGACTACGGGGAGTACCAGACGATGGGCCGCACCCGCGACGACGCCGCCGGCGAAGCCTTTGACAAGGTGGCGCGGCTGTTGGGGCTGGGCTATCCGGGCGGGCCCCAGATCGACCGCTGGGCGCAACAAGGGGATCCCGATCGCTTCCCTTTGCCCGAGGGCAAACTGGATCACCCCTACGACACCAGCTTCAGCGGCCTGAAGACAGCGGTGCTGCGCCTGGTCCAACAGTTGCAGCAGGAAGGCCAGGAGCTGCCTGTGGCCGATATTGCCGCCAGCTTCCAGGCCTGCCTCACCCGCGTGCTCACAGAAAAAGCCGTGGCCTGTGCCGAGGCGCTGGGCCTCTCGACGCTGCTGGTTACAGGGGGGGTGGCCGCCAACCGGGAGCTGCGCGCTCGCCTGCTGGAAGCGGGCCGCCAAAAGGGCCTGCGGGTGGTGATCCCGCCCCCAAACCTCTGTACCGACAACGCCGCCATGATTGGGGCAGCTGGCCTTTGCCACTGGCTGCGGGGAGAGACCTCGCCCCTGGAGCTGGGGGTGGCCTCGCGCCTGACCCTGGAAGAGATCCCTGCCCTCTACGGCCAGGGGAGCGGCGGCTGCGGTCAGGCCCCGACGGGAGCTGCAGCAGCCGTCTTCTGACGTTGTCTCACCTCTAGGTAGATGAGCAGGGCATTGATGTCGGCGGGGTTGACGCCGCCAATGCGGGCCGCCTGGCCCACGGTCAGAGGCCGGACTGCCGCCAGTTTCTCCCGCGACTCTTTGGAGAGGGTGGGGATGGAGTGGTAGTCCAGATCGGGGGGCAGGGGGCGGTGGTACTGCTTGCTCACCTGCTCGATTTGGCTCTGTTGCCGCTGGATGTAGCCGCTGTATTTGACAGCAATTTCTGCTGCCTCCTGCTCAAAGGGATCCAGCTCCTCATTTCCCAACCCCAGCTCTAGCAGGTCGGCGTAGTGGATCGGGTTGCGGCGCAGGAGCTCGGCCAAGGTGGCGGATCCTTTGATCCCCTGGCCGGTCAGTTGGCTGAGGTGGATCCCGGCGGGGTCGTGGGCCTTGACCCGCTGGGTTTCTAGGCGCTCGATCTCGGCGGCAATGCGGGCCTGCTTGGCCTGGAAGAGGGCCCAGCGGCGGTCGTCGATGAGGCCCCATTCCCGCCCCAGGGGGGTGAGGCGTTGGTCGGCGTTGTCGGCGCGTAGGATAAGGCGGTATTCGGAGCGGCTGGTGAGCATGCGGTAGGGCTCCCGCAGCTCTTTGGTACAAAGGTCGTCGATGAGGGTGCCGATGTAGCTGGACTCCCGCGGCAGGGTTACCAGCGGCTTCCCCTGCACCAGGCGGGCGGCGTTGATCCCGGCGATCAGACCCTGGGCTGCTGCCTCTTCGTAGCCGGTGGTGCCGTTAATTTGGCCGGCACAGAACAGCCCCTGCACCTTCTTGGTCATCAGGGTGGGGTAGAGCTGGGTGGCCGGCAGATAGTCGTATTCCACGGCGTAGGCAGGCCGCAGCATGACGCACCGCTCCAGGCCGGGCAGGGAGCGCAGCATCTGGATCTGGATCTTTTCTGGCATCCCCGTCGAGAACCCCTGGATGTAGAGCTCCGGCAGATCCCGCCCCTCTGGCTCAATAAAAATTTGATGGCTTTCCTTGTCGGCAAAGCGGACGATCTTGTCTTCGATGCTGGGGCAGTAGCGGGGCCCCTTGGCCTCCACCCAGCCGCCGTAGACCGGCGTCTCGTGGAGGTTTTCGCGGATGATGCGGTGGGTCTCCGGCGTGGTGCGGGTGAGATAGCAGTCCATCTGCTCCCGCGGCACCCACACCTCCGGGTCAAAGCTAAACCAGCGCAGGTCGGGATCCCCTGGCTGCCGCTCCATCACGGAAAAATCGACGCTGCGGCGATCCACACGGGCAGGGGTGCCCGTCTTCAGCCGACCTGTCTCAAAGCCCAGTTGGCGCAGGGTGTCGGTCAGGCCTTCGACGGCAAATTCCCCCGCTCTGCCAGCAGGCTGCCAGTGGCGGCCAATCCAGATGCGCCCTCCCAGAAAGGTGCCCGTGGTCAGGATCACCGCCCCACAGCCGAAGACGCTGCCAAAATGGGTAACCACGCCCACCACCTCATCGTTGCGCCCCAGCACCAGGTCGGTGACAGTGCCCTCGCGGATGCTCAGATTGGGCTGGTTTTCCACCACCGAGCGCATTACCCGCGCGTACTCGCGTTTGTCGGTTTGCGCCCGCAAGGCCCATACCGCCGGCCCCCGCGAGCGGTTGAGCACCCGCTTTTGCAAATAGGTGCGGTCGGTAACTTTGCCCATCTCGCCGCCAAGGGCGTCGATTTCGTGCACCAGTTGCGACTTGGCCGGGCCCCCCACAGCGGGGTTACAGGGCTGCCAGGCGATCTTGTCCAGGTTCAACGTCAGCATCAAGGTATTACAGCCCAGCCGCGCTGCCGCCAGGGCCGCTTCACAGCCAGCGTGTCCCCCACCCACGACGATCACGTCGTAGTGGTCGAGAAAGTCCACGTTGTCCCGTCCAACTTTGAGCATAGGATCGCCTCCGCGGAATACCGGGATCCCCTATCCCAATTAGGTTGTTACAGCTTGTTTCTCCAGTCTAGCGACGGATAGAGGGCTATCCCCAAATCTCGGCAAGAGAAAGCCAGACCTCCACCAGTCTGCCGCTCCGAGGTTGCCCAAACCGGCTAGGATCCCGCTCTCCCCAGCCGGATCTAATTCAGACTATTTTAGTCGGGTTTAGTTGACGGGGTCGATCGCGGGTGATAAGATTGCCCTCGACGACGGGTAAACAAGATCCAGCCCTTTCTCCTGTCTGAGGCTTCCTATGACCCAAACCCTTTCCCACCGCCCGCTCAGCCCTGCCGATTTGCCGCCCAGCTCGGCCTTGCGCACCCTCCAGGTGGGCTTTAGGCGCTTGCGCTGTCGGGAATGTGGGGCCGAGTATGAGCCGGTGGCCAAGCACGTGTGCGACCTGTGTTTTGGCCCCCTGGAAGTGGTCTATGACTACGACTGGCTCAAGAGCGTTGTCAGCCGGCAGAGCATCCAGGCCGGGCCGCTCTCCATCTGGCGCTACCGACCTTTCCTGCCGGTCCTTTCGGAGCGGCCCATCGATGTGGGCACCGGCATGACGCCGCTGGTGAAGGCGGAGCGGCTGGGCCGGCGGCTGGGGTTAAAAAACCTCTACCTCAAGAACGACGCCGTCAACATGCCCACCCTCAGCTTTAAGGATCGGGTGGTGTCGGTGGCCCTGACCCGCGCCAAGGAGCTGGGCTTTACCACCGTTTCCTGCGCCAGCACGGGCAACTTGGCCAACTCCACGGCTGCCATCGCCGCCCACGCCGGCCTGGACTGCACCATCTTCATCCCGGCGGATCTGGAGGCGGGCAAGGTGCTGGGATCCCTCATCTACAATCCCACCGTCATGGCCGTGGAGGGCAACTACGACCAGGTCAACCGCCTCTGCGCCGAGGTGGCGGATCGCTATGGCTGGGGCTTTGTCAATATCAACCTGCGCCCCTACTACGCAGAAGGCTCGAAAACCTTAGCCTACGAGGTGGCGGAGCAACTGGGGTGGCAACTGCCGGATCAGGTAGTGATCCCGCTAGCGTCGGGATCCCTGTACACTAAGGTTTACAAAGGTTTTCAGGAGTTTGTGAAGGTGGGGCTGGTGGCGGAGAAGCCGGTTATCTTCCACGGCGCCCAGGCCCAGGGCTGTGCGCCCATTGCCCAGGCCTTTCGCGAGGGGCGGGATTTTGTTACTCCGGTTAAGCCGAACACCATCGCCAAGTCTATTGCCATCGGCAACCCTGCCGACGGCATCTACGCCCTGGAGATTGCCCGCAAAACCGGCGGCCAGATCGCGACGGCCACGGATCCCGAGATCGTGGCCGGCATCAAGCTCTTGGCCGAGACCGAGGGCATCTTCACCGAGACGGCTGGCGGCACCACCATTGCCGTGCTCAAACGCCTGGCCGAATCGGGCCAGCTTGATCCTGAGGCGGTTACGGTAGCCTATATTACCGGCAATGGCTTGAAAACCCAGGAGGCGGTGCAGGCGCACGTGGGCCATCCGCTGGTGATCTCGCCCAAGCTGGAGAGCTTTGAACAGGCATTGGAGCGCGCCCGCACTCTGGAGCGGCTGGACTGGCAGGAGGCTTCGGTTTGAAGCGAGAGGGATCCCCCTGGGCTCTTAACGGCGTCTTAATGAAGAACTGTTACGATCCCTGGCACAGACCCACTCGCTCAGGAGCTCTGCACCATGCCTATCCTCCGTTCTGTCCGTCACTTTGCGCGTCGCTGCTTGCCGGTGGCAGTGGCGGTGTTGACCCCCCTTGCTTTGGCTCCCACGGCTCGGCCTCAGGGGCTGAACACCATTGCCGTTGAGCTGGAAACTTTGCCCAGCAGCTACTCGACGTTGGCGACGGCTTTGCGGGCGGCGGGGCTGAACACGGCGTTGGCGGGGCCGGGGCCCTTCACGGTCTTTGCCCCTTCCGATGTGGCCTTTGGGCAACTGCCGCCGGGCACCGTGGAGACGTTGTTGCAGCCGGCCAATCGGGATCAGCTCACCCGCATCCTCACCTATCATGTGGTGCCGGGGCGGATTACCTCGTTTGACCTGCGGCCTGGCCAATCGGCCACTCTGACCACCTTGGCGGGGCTGCCGCTGCGGGTGCAGGTGGGAGCCGATGGCAGCATCCGGGTCAACGGGGCCAATGTGAACTTGGCGGATATTCCGGTTTCCAACGGGGTGATTCACGGCATTGACGGGGTGCTGCTACCCTAGTCTTCTAAGGTTGGTCGCTGGACGAAGCATTGGCTTATGGCAGTCAAGGTGTTAATTCCCACCACGCTGCGGGTGCTCACCCGGGATCAGGAGGTGGTAAGTTGCGAGGGATCCACCGTTCGGGAATTGCTGGAGGCCTTGGAGCAGACCTATCCGGGCATCAAGGCGCGGCTGTGCGATGAAAAGGGGGAATTGCGCCGCTTTGTCAATCTCTATGTCAACAGCGAAGACATTCGCTTCCTCCAGGGATCGGACACGCCTCTACAGGATGGGGATGAGGTGAGCATCGTCCCTGCTGTTGCCGGGGGATGAAAGTTGCCGAGCCGGCTGTGGCTGCTTGGGAGTGGTTGAGCAAGCCGGCGCCGCTGGTGGCGCCTACGTTGCTGGGCATGGTGCTGGTGCGGCAATTTGCCGATGGGCTGCAGGTGCGGGCGCAGATTGTGGAAACGGAAGCCTACACCGCCGGCGATCCGGCATGCCACGCCTATCGCCGTAAGACCCGCCGCAACCAGGTGATGTTCGGGCCGCCCGGCCATCTCTACGTCTATCGCATCTACGGCCTCTACCACTGTCTCAACATCGTCACCGAGGCGGAAGGGATCGCGTCAGCGGTTTTGATCCGGGCAGCCCAGTTGGATTGCCTGCCGGAGTGGATCCCGGCCAACAAGCGCTTGAAACCGGCGCGGGTGGCGGCGGGGCCGGGCCTGCTCTGCCAAGCGCTGCGCATCGACGGATCCCACAATGGCTGGCGGCTGGAACCGGTGGCAGCCGGCCAGGAAGGCATTTGGCTAGAGGGATCCCCTGCTTGGGAGGCACAGTTCCCCATTGTCCAAACTACCCGCATCGGCATTACCCGCGGTGCGGAGCTCCCGTGGCGCTGGTACATTAAGGGGCATCCGGCGGTGTCGCACTATTAGTGGGGGCAAGCCGACAATGCTGCCGCAAGGCAAAGACTCCTGGCAAAGGCTGTCTGGGCTGGTCAGCGGCGTTGTGCTGCTCCTGCCCGCGTTGGCCCAGCCGGTTGCAACTTCTCCAGGACTCTTGACAATGCAAGCCCAGCGCCACTCCCCCTATCGCACCAGGTTGCAGCGCTGGCATGCCCCCCAAGGTTTTCAGGGCTGGTCAGCCCGCGGGATCCGGCTGAACGCCCAAGGGCAATTGGTCTTAGATCCAGAGAGCTGGCGGCAAGAAGTCAGCCTTGAGGAGCCGCAGTCGCCATTGCGCGGACGTCCTTTTCATCCCCCCGGCAGCTATTGGGTGGGAGAAGCCATCAGCCCGGAAGTTCCCGCCAGCTTTCCTCTGGTGGAAGCAATCGTCTCCTGGAATGCCACCACCCCTCCCGGCACCTGGCTAGAAGTGGAGATCCGGGCCAAGCTTGCGGGGCGCTGGACGAAGTGGTATCACGCCGGCGTGTGGGCTGCCGATCCGCCCACCCTGGCCAGCCACTCCGTGCGCGGGCAGGAAGACGCAGATGGCAACCTGCACACGGACTTGTTGGTGCTCAAGGATACCCACAACGGGGCAGAGGCTTTCCAAGTCAGGGTGCGCCTGTTCACGCAAGAGGCGGGCCGCTCTCCCCTGGTGGATCAGGTGGCGGTTGCCTTTTCCAACCAGCCGGCCCAGCCCGACCGCCTCTCCCCTGGGGATCCCAGCCGCTGGGGCCAGGTCTTGGAGCTGCCCTTGTGTTCCCAAATGGTCTATGCCGACGGGGGAGCAGCTTGGTGCAGCCCCACTGCCTTGGCGATGGTGATGGCCTACTGGCAGCGGGATCCCCCCCCCTGTGAGCCGTTGGTGCGCGCCGCGGCGGCCGGGGTGTACGACCGGGTTTACCAGGGCCACGGCAACTGGGCCTTCAACGTGGCTCATGCCGCCGAGCGGGGTTTGGCCGGCGTGGTGGCGCGGCTGCAGAGCCTGGCCCAGGCAGAAGCCTGGATCGCGGCCGGCGTGCCGGCTATCCTCAGCTATGCCTGGGGCGAGGGCGAGCTGGAGGGGGCGCCGATCCCCAAAAGCAACGGCCATCTGGCGGTGCTGGTGGGGTTCGACCGCCAAGGGGATCCCATCCTCCACGATCCGGCGGCCAAGACCAACGAAGAAGTTCGCCGCACCTACCGCCGCGACCAGCTAGAGCCTTTGTGGTTGGCCCACTCCGGGGGTACCGTCTATTTGATCTATCCGCGAGGGTGGCCAATTCCGGACCCATAGGTTAGCCCCGGCCTTCCACCGGGCTGGAGGCTTCTGCTCGAAGAGGCTGGGATATCGAGCGGACAAAAACGAACATGGCTTGGCGAGCATCCGATTGCCATCTGGCTTTTCGACGGGGATTTGAGTAAGGATATTAAGAAGTGAGGAGTGCAACTCACCCTTGGGTGAGACGGCTTAAGCATGGATAGGGTTAGGGTTCAAGGCCTGCGAGGCTGGCTGAGGGGTTTCCCTATGCCGAGCAGGCGGTGGGGCGCGGCTGTCCGCAGAAAAAGTAGCGGGGCAATTTCTGCCGGCTTTTACGTGAGTTGCTATCGACATGGAGGTTTGGGTTCCCGCCGCTTCCCAGTTTGTGGGAGAGGATGAGCTGCATCATGCCACGACGGGCTTCCCCTGCACCGCTATCTTTGCCGGCGCTGAGTGCTCTGGTGCTGGCCCTCTCGGCCTGCGGCGAGCTCTCTTCCTCTAATTTGTCTCCCAGCGTCGTTTCCCCTTCTGCCCTGCAGCCGGTTTCCACCCCAACTCCCCTCGCCCCCGCCGCTCTCACGCTCGAACAGGCCCGCCAATCGGGTTTGGCGGTGCCCAGCAACCGCATCGTTTTGCTGCTCCAAGAACAGGGATCCGATCTGGTGGCCCAGCTGCCGGCTTCTGAGGTGGAGCGCTGGCTGGCCCGCACCCCTACCTGGCCGGGGGTGGAGGGGATCGATCTCAGCATTACCCTGGGCAGCTATCGCCAGACCGCCAACGCGCCCCTGCGCCTAGGGCAGCCGGCCACCTTCACTTTTACCAACCCACCTGCCGGGGAAGCGGAGCTCAGCGCCATTGCCTACCGGGGATCCACCACCTTGGCACAAGGAAAGGGATCCCTGACTCTTTCTGCCCGCTCTGGAAGCGCTGACAGCAGCAGTCGCCGCCTGAGCCTGCTGGTGCTCTCCGAGGTGGAAGTGCCGCTGCTGCACGCAGGGGCAGGGGTGCCGGCGCCTGGCCAGCCGTTGTTGCTGTCGGGGGAAAATCTGGAGCGGGTGGAAAGCGTTCTTTTTGCCTCAGCCGCCAATCCGGAGCGCATCCTGAGGGGGGAAATTCGCTCGCGCAGCCGCAACAGTCTGACGGTGATGCCGCCAGCCTCCCTTTCCGGCACGGTCTGGGTGGCGGTGGCCGACGCTGAAGGACAAGGACTGGGAACCTGGATTTACGAGTGGCCCACTCCCACCCCCACTCCTACAGCGGCCTCGGGCTGGCGAGTGGAGACCCTCCTCGATGGCCGCACCGCTGCGGCAGCCAAGCCGGAGGGCAGCAGCTCCGATAACGAGGGGGAGGCCGGGATCTCCCTGCAGCAGATCGGCGGCATTGCCGCAGACCCCGAGGGGTTCTTTTACTTAGCCGACCCGGCCCAGCACCGCATTTTCCGGCTTTCTCCCGAAGGGGAACTGGAGGTGTGGGCGGGCAGTGGCAAGGCCGGCCATCGAGACGGAGCAGCGGATCAGGCGCAGTTCGACTCTCCCCAGGGGCTGCTCTGGGATCCCAAGGGAGGATTGTGGGTGGCCGACAGCGGCAACCACTGCCTACGCCACATCAGCCGCCAGCGACAGGTCACCACCTTTGCCGGCACTTGTGTAGCCGGCTACCGCGACGGGGAGCGCGACGAGGCGCAGTTTCGCGAGCCCTTTGGCCTGGCCTTGGGTCTAGACGGCAGCCTTTACGTGGCCGATCGCGCCGATCGTCGCATCCGCCGCATCAGCCCCGCTGGCGAGGTCACCACAGCGGCTGGCACCGGCCAGCCGGGATCCGCCGATGGGCCGGCAGACCAAGCTCAGCTCTTGCAACCCACGGCCCTAGCGGTGGACAGGGAAGGGAATCTCTGGATTGCAGACCGGCATCGCCTGCGCCGGCTCTCTGCCGACGGGCAACTGACCACCCTCTCGCGGGCGGAAGCAGGCTACCGCGATGGCCCCTTGGCGGAAGCCCGTTTTCAAACTCTTGCAGGTCTGGCCTTCGATAGGTCGGGGATCCTCTGGCTAGCCGACCGAGACAACCATCGCTTGCGGCGCCTGCAGCCCAATGGACAGGTTTCCACCTTGGCCGGACAGGATGAGCCAGGCTGGCAGGATGGCCCTGCTTCTGTGGCTCGGTTTGAACAGCCCGGCGATTTGCTCGTTTTGCCAGATGGCAGCGTGGTGGTGGTGGATGCAGGTTTGCCTGGCCTGCGCCGTCTTAGCCGCCTCCTCCCCCCGCCCGCTACTCCCGTTTCCAGGGGATCCCCCTAGCCGCCACGGTGACGGGCCAGGGCCGCTTCGTAAGCCCGCCGACTGGCCTGCAGGGACTTTTCCAAATCCACCACGGGGCGGGGATAGTCTACCCCCAGCCGCACGCCAAACTGCTGTTGCTCAGCAGCGCTGAGGCGGTAGGGCTCGTGGATCTTGTCCCCCGGGATCCCGGCCAGTTCCGGCAGCCAGTGGCGCAGGTAGTGGCCCTGGGGATCGTAGTCGCGGGATTGCTTGGGAATGTGGAAGTAGCGGAAGCCGCGGGCATCGTTCCCTACGCCGGCGGTGTAGTTCCAGTTGCCGTAGTTGCTGGCCACGTCGTAGTCAATCAGCAGCGATTCAAACCATTCCGCCCCCAGACGCCAGTCGATCCCCAGGTTTTTGGTGAGGAAGCTGGCCACATTCTGCCGCCCGCGGTTGGACATAAAGCCGGTGGCGGCCAACTCCCGCATGTTGGCATCCACCAGAGGGTAGCCGGTCTCGCCGCGGCACCAAGCCTGAAAGCGGTCCCAGTCCTGCTGCCAGGGGATGGGGATCCCTTGGATCCCCGAGGGACGAAACAGCTTGGCGCCATGCTTGGCCAGGATGAAGCGAAAGTAATCCCGCCACAGCAGCTCGAAGACCAGCCAGTAGGTGGATTCGTTGCGCACCCGCTCCTCCTCGTAGCGCTTGACTTCGGCATACACCGTGCGAGGAGAAAGGCAACCCAACGCCAACCAGGCAGAAAGGCGCGAGCTGTCGTTGGGATCCAGCATGCCGTTGCGGGTTTCTTTGTAGACGCGCAGCCGATCCAGATCCCAGATGTAGATCTGCAGGCGGGCCTGGGCGGCGGTGCTGCCGCCGGCATAGACAAAGCGGGCGCGGGGATCCGGCGGCGGCAAGCTCAACCCCAGCGCCGCCAGGGTGGGCAGGGGGCCAGGATCTAGCCCCGGCGGCAGGGGCGGCAGGGAAGGGATGGGCAGGGGAGCGCGAACCTCGGCCTTGGCTTCCACCTGCTGGCGAAAGCGGGTAAACACCTCCGGCAGGTCTGCCAGGGCAAAGGGGAGATCTTCGGGGTGGTAGAGGGTGTGACCCCAGTCCAGATGGAGCCGGATCCCCAAGGGCTGCAGCGCTTGCTGCAGGGCCTCAGCAACCGCCTCCTCCTCGGTGCCCACCTCTTCGTGGGCATAGACGGCCTCCACCCCCCACTCCCGCGCCAGGGCCGGGATCACCTGCTCCGGCTGGCCTTGGCGAATGACTAGGTCAGAGCCGCGGGCCCGGAGCTGCTGCCGCAGGTCGGCCAGGCTCTCCAGCAGGAACTGGGCGCGGAAAGAGCCGGTCTTGGGAAAGCCAAAGGCCGTCTGTCCAAAGTGGCGCGGATCTAGGCAATAGAGGGGAATGAGGAGAGATCCCTGCTGGCAAGCCCGCGTCAGCGGCTGGTGATCTAGCAGGCGCAAATCGGTGCGAAACCAGAGCAAAACGGCCATTCTAGACGGATGCCAGCGCTTCCGCTTCTTCTTGGGGATCCCTCCTGGGTCGCCCCAGTTCCGGGCTGGGGACGAAATGGGGCACCTGGGCAGCGGGGATGTGGATGGGGGCCTTGGTGCGCGGGTGATAGGTTTGCCGGGCCGGGCGGTAGCGCAACGAGAAGGTGCCAAAGCGCGCCAGCCGCACCGATCCTCCTTCCGCCAGACATTGGCTGATGCTGTCTAGCATTGCCTCCAGAGCAGCGGCAGCCATTTTGACGGTCAGGCCATCCACCTGGGCGGCCATCTGGCGGGCCAGCAAACGACGATTCAAATGGGGAAGAGAAGCCACGACCACTTATCCAGACAACGGCAACGGGACAACAGCGGCCCTGAGCTTGATGCTCCCAACCTGATATGGCGAGAACTCCATCGGAAAAGAGAACGGCATCTCCCAGGCCGGCTACCTGAAGCTGAAATGTAGGCTTGAGGAAACTGAGAGCTGGGGCGGCCACCTTGCGGCAACTTACACGCAGAGAGGATCCGACACCGCAACTGCCACTAATCCACTGTCTAGCCGGTAGCCAGACTGCTCAACTCGGCTCATCCTTGGCGTGGCCGGAATCGACCACTTCCAGCTCGCTCTCGAAAAACCAGTGCCGGGAGCGATCGGGAAATTCCAAAATGTAGCCGATGCCACTGCCATCGACCACCCGCCGTGCCAGCACCACAGCCTCCTTGCCCACCAGCGCGCTCACCTCTTCTTGTCCGCGATCCTGAATAGAGCGCACCCTAACCTTATCCCCAACTTTGATCACCATAGTCGATCAGGGTAACCGCGAAGAGCTTTACCACTCAAGATGGTACGCCAAAAAGGATCCCTGCCGGAATCTGGCCCGACCGGGCTGAGGCCAACGGGGATTGGCTAGGATGGAAAAAGAGCGTTGTGCCCCCGACTGCCCCTGTGATTGCCCTCTCCCTCAAGCCAGCCCACTGCTCCTGGAGCGTTATCAGCTTTCCCTCCACCCTCTATACCCAGCCGGTTCTGGATTTGTTGATTGCCAAAGTTCCCCCCCCCTGGAGGGCGGAGGTGCGTTTGGGCCTGCAAGAGGCGATCATCAATGCCGTTCGCCACGGCAATGGCCTGGATCCCAACAAGAGGGTGATCGTCGAATACGCCAGCTCCGAGCCGTTTTATCAGTGGCTGGTGCGGGATCAGGGATCCGGCTTTCGTCCCCAGGAGGAGCTAAACCGCTGCCGCTGCGGCATCCTGGAAACGGAAGAGTCAGGGCGGGGAATGCTCCTGCTCACCCAAATTTTCGACTTTGTGCAGTGGAACGAGACGGGCAACCAGCTCTACTTGGGCAAGTACATTCACCCCGGCTGCCGGGATCCCTGGATAGTTTGACGGGCTCCACTCAGTACCACTGCCAAAATAGCTTGCCCCTCTGGAGGAGCCAGTGCCCCCGATCCGGATAGGGAGCCTCGGACAGCGTCAGGGCAGTGGTGGCGAAGGCCAGGCGCGTGGACGACCAGCGGGATCCCTGCAGTTGGGGCAGCCAAGTTTCCGGTAGAACCCCCAGGGATCCGTACCCATAGCCCAGGTTGCGGTGGGGCAGGGGGGCCACCAGGCTGCGCCAGGCGCGGCTGGCGCTCAAGGGAGGATCCGCCAGGGCCGCTTCCAAAGCCGCCAAAGAAGAAGCCAGGTAGGAGTAGCCTTCCCCGTCGGTGTGGTACACCTGGGCCGAGAGAGGCGATGCTTCCGGGATGGCGGGCAGGGCTTGGGGAAGAGCCTCTGCCGCCTGCACCCGGGGAGAGCCTCCCCTGCCGCTGACCTGCAGCAGCCCACCGGCCAAGAGGGGGATGTCTTCTCGCGGCGTGGAGTGGCTTGGCTGGGGTTGCGGCTGGGCCGCCGGCTTGCTCCAGACAGTGGCGGTGCCATGCTTAGTTGCAATCGACACCACCTGCCAGCCCTGGGCGATTGCCCGCTCATCCAGCGTTGGCGCATCCGGCCTCTTGCCAACCCACAGCCAGGCCAGTTCCCCATCCGTGGGCAAAAAGGCAAGGGCGAACTCTCCCCTTTCCGGCAACAAGTGCTGCCAGTCCAGCTCCACCTGCAATTGCAACTGCTGCAGCCATTGGCCGGGATCCAGCCGCAGGCCGAAGAGGCTCAGGGGTTGCATCCGCCCCAAGCTCTGCCAAAGGTTGGCCCAGTTCTGTCCGGAAATTAGCGCTAGCGTCTCGTCGGGCAGATGCCGAATAACCTGCGGATGAAAAGCTTCTACCGTCGGCAAAGCGAACTCAGCAGGCGTATGCCAAAGGGCGGCAGTTTCGGCCACCAACCCCCGAAAGTTGACCCCCAGCCCCAGCCCCACTGCCTGCAACGCCAGAGCGTCGGGAGAGGGCGATTCCGGATTTTGCCAGAAAGCCCAACCCACATGCGCCTCCTGTAGCGGCTGGATCACCTGCCGAAACTGCGGCTTGCTCACCAACGACAACTGCGGCAACTGCCACGCATCGATGGCGGCGCGAATGGCAGCAGCCTGTTCTGCCAGCAGCACATAGCGCTCGCCGAAAAGGGCTGCCGTGAACCCCTGCAACTCCGGAAGCGGGCTGGACACCACCTGAATGCCCTTGTAGGTATCCACCTGCACTGGCAAGCCGGCCAAGCTCTGCCGCTCCCACAACAGGTTCAGCTCGAATTGGGCAAGCGCCGCGTCGCGAGTTTCCAAGGCAACCAAGGTGCCCCACTCCGGCAAGCTGGCCAAGAGGGTGCTTTTCCCCAGCCAGGGCTGCACCTCCCGCTCGAAATCCAGGGCTCCCCCGGCCAGCATGGCTCCCAACCAGCCCGGGCCTGCGCCGGAGAAAAACTTCCGCCACTGCTGACGAGTGGCGCGTCGCTGGGAAGCGGGGGTTGCCGCTTGCCAAAATGCCTGCAAATCCTCGAGAGGGGCGGCCAGCAGCAACAGCGCCTGGGTGGAACGGGGAGCTAGGCCCACAATCGGCGGCAGCGCCGGGCGAGATAGCAACAAAGCCAGAGGGCTTTGGGTGAGCAGCCAGGTGATAGCCCACACCACCAGGGCAGCCAGAAGGCCCAGACCGATCAGGATCCCGCGCAAGAGTTGCCGTTGTCCCATACCCACATCCACAGCCTGAAAGACGCGCCGTCTTGCCTCGATGCCAGTACCTCGGCACGGCGTAACCATCTTACCTGCGAGGGGAAGTTTGCGCGCCTTGCTTGCCTTTGGCCCGAACTCGGAGTGAGCGATAATGGGTGCGGCGTTTGCAGCGATGGCTCAGCGATGCGCATTTCCTTGAAGTGGCTGCGGGAATTGGTGGACTTTGAGCTTTCCCCGGAAGAATTGGCAGAAGCCCTCACTCTGGTGGGGTTTGAGGTGGAGGAGATTGAAGATCGCCGCAGTTGGGCAGAAGGGGTGGTGCTGGGCAGGATCCTAGCCGCCGAGCCCCATCCCAATGCTGACAAGCTGCGCGTTTGCCAGGTGGACTTGGGATCTGAGCAACCGGCCACCATCGTCTGCGGAGCGGCCAACGCCCGCGCCGGCTTGCTGGTTCCTGTGGCCACGCCGGGCACTCATCTGCCCGCTGTGAACCTGACCATTGCCAAAGCGGAGAAACGGGGAGTGCTCTCGGAAGGCATGATCTGCTCTTTGGCCGAGCTGGGGCTGGAGAGGGCTTCGGAAGGGATCCACGAATTTCCGCCTGATTTGGATCTCAAGGCCCACCCGCTGGGGTCTGACGCCCGCCCGCTGCTAGGCCTGGACGATGTGGTGTTGGATCTCACTTCCACCGCCAACCGCGCCGATGCTCTGAGCATGGTGGGGATCGCCCGCGAGGTGGCCGCCCTCACCCGCAACCCGCTGCGCCTGCCGCCGGTTCAGCCCCTACAGGCCAAGCCCATCCCCAACTTCAACCTGCGCATTGCCGACGCCAAGGCCTGCCCCGCCTACAGTGGCGTGTTGATCGAGGGAGTGAAGGTCGGCCCTTCTCCCGACTGGCTCAAGCATCGCCTGGCCGCCGCTGGCATGCGCTCCATCAACAATGTTGTCGATGTTACCAACTTGATCTTGCTGGAATGGGGCCAGCCCCTGCACGCCTTCGATTGGGATCGCCTGCTGCAGGTCATGGGCAAGAAGAAGCCCACTATTGAGGTGCGCTTTGCCCAGGCGGGAGAAACCCTGAAAACCCTGGACGGCCAAACCCGCACCTTGCACCCTGAAAGCCATCTCATCGTGGCCGGCGGCCAGCCGGTAGCCCTAGCAGGTGTGATGGGGGGAGAAGAGACAGAAGTGAGCTCGGCCACCACCAGCATTTTTTTGGAGGCCGCCCTCTTCGACCCGGTGGTGACGCGCCGCTCGGCCCGCTCGCAGGGACTGCGCACGGAAGCCTCGGCCCGCTATGAGCGGGGGGTTAATTTTGCCACCCTCGACCTGGCGCGGGATCGGGCGGTGCAGTTGATTTTGGAGCTGGCGGGAGGATCGGTGGTTGGCCTCACCACCTTTGACCAACGGCCACCGCTGGAGCGGACGCTGAAGCTGCGGCTGTCGCGCCTCATCGACGTGTTGGGGGAAGAGGTGCGGCCAGAGGATGTGGAGGAGATCTTGCCGGCCTTGGGCTTTCAGCTTTCCCGCTGTCAGGCAGTTGCCCCGGAGGCTCCCCCCCTCCCTGCTACGGAGACAGCAGGCGTGGCCGGCTGCGTTTGGCAGGTGTCTGTTCCCCCCTACCGCCTGCGGGATGTCGAACGGGAGATCGACTTGATTGAGGAATTTGCCCGTCTCTACGGCTACGACCGCTTCTCGGAAACCCTGCCCACGGAGCCGCAGGTGGGATCCCTCTCTGCACGGGAAACTTTGACCCGGCAAATTCGCGAGGTGATGCGGGGCATCGGCCTGACGGAGGTGTACCACATCTCCCTCTGTCCGGCAGAGGAGGACAGCTCCTTGGTCAAAATCGCCAATCCGCTTTCCCCCGAGTACTCCGCTGTGCGCAAGGCGCTGTTGCCGGGCTTGGTGGAGGCTTTTCGCTTCAACTGGGATCAGGGCAACGGCCCGCTGCAGGCTTTTGAGATTGGCCACGTCTTTGCCTATGCCCCTCCCTCCAGCCCTGAGCCCTATCAGGAGGCGGAGCACTTGGGGGGCATTCTGGGCGGGGATCTCAACCCCAATGACTGGCGGCACCACAACCGGCCCATGGACTGGTTTGAGGCCAAGGGGCTCTTGGTCTCGGCGCTGGAGCGGCTGGGGTTTACCCCAGAGTTTCGCCCGGATCCCCCTGAGGCGCAATCGCCGCTGTTGCACCCGGGTCGACAGGCTGGCATCTGGATTGAGGGATCCCGCCTTGGCCTATTCGGGCAGCTTCACCCCCGCCTTTGCCAGGAGAAGGATTTGCCGGAGGAGGTCTATGGGTTTGAGGTGGATCTGGATCCCTTGTTGGCCAGCCTGGAGAAGCGGGGCCTAGTGCAATTTTCCCCCTTTTCGCCTTTTCCGGCCTCGGATCGGGATATCGCCTTCTTTGCGCCGCTGGAGCTGTCGGTGGCAGACATCGAGAAAGTAATCCGCCAGGCGGCAGGCCCTCTGCTGCAGTCGGTACAGCTTTTCGACGAGTACCGCGGCCAAGGGGTACCGCCGGGGCAGCGCAGCCTCGCCTTCCGACTGGTGTACCGCGCTCCGGATCGCACCCTCACCGATGCCGAGGTGGAAGCTGCGCAAAACCAGGTGAGGGCGCAGCTAGAAAAACACTTTCCCGTTACCCTGCGCAGCTAATGGCTTGCTGTTTTTGGCAGTGGCCGGCGAGCGCCTTGCTGTTTGGCAAAGAGAGGGGCTGCCGCTTGCAAAAAACCTAACCCGGAGCCCGACGTTTGTCTGCAGGCAATATTACGATCTTCTGGGTCAAGGTTTCGTGTTGTGAGGGACGTCCGGCAGTGCAGACCAACGCTTCTCTCCCCGCGGCGACCGGTTCGCAGGCTGTGGCCTGTGATCCCCTGACGCGGGCGCAGATCCTCATCGAGGCTCTGCCCTACATCCAGCAGTACCAGGGCCGTGTCATTGTCATCAAGTACGGGGGCGCCGCCATGGTGCACCAGGAGCGGCGGGCCGAGGTGCTGCGGGATATTGTTTTTCTGGCCTGTGTCGGCATTCGGCCGGTGCTGGTGCACGGCGGGGGGCCGGAGATCAACAGTTGGCTCCAGAAGCTGGACATCCCCTTCAAGTTTGTGGACGGCCTGCGGGTGACCGATGCGGCCACCATGGAGGTGGTGGAGATGGTGCTGGTGGGCAAAGTCAACAAACAGATTGTCCAGCTCATCAGCCTGGCCGGCGGCTCGGCGGTGGGGCTGTGCGGGCGGGACGGCAATTTGATTCGAGCCCGCTCTCAGGGCCGGGCGGAAATCGGCTTTGTGGGGGAAGTCAGCAGCATCAACCCCCAGTTGGTGCAAACTCTGTTGGAGGGCGGCCAGATCCCGGTGATCTCCAGCGTGGCCGCCGACGAGACAGGCCAAGCCTACAACATCAACGCCGATACTGTGGCGGGAGAGCTGGCGGCCTCTCTGGGGGCAGAAAAGCTGATCCTTCTCACCGACACCCCTGGCATTCTCAGAGACCCTGAGGATCCCAGCTCCCTGATTACGCTCCTGGATATCGAGACGGCCCGCCAGCTTATCCAGACAGGGGTGGTCAGAGGGGGCATGATCCCCAAGGTGCAGTGTTGCATTCGCGCTCTAGCGCAGGGGGTGCGGGCTGCCCACATTCTGGACGGGGGATCCCCCCACTCTTTGTTGTTGGAGCTACTGACCGATGCCGGGGTGGGCACTAAGCTGATCCCCTCTCAGTTTTCTGCCCAGTTGCGGGAGCAGAGCAACGGCTTCCGCTAAGGCTTGTCTTCTAGGCCTCTTTGAAACCTGCCCCGGCAGGCCCTGAAACCGCCGGTTTTCCATCTGTCCCCCAGCAACAAGCGGCGCCCCCAACCCCCCTCTCCCAGAGGGAGAGGGGACGGGGGTGAGGGCCAAGCCTCATCAGGGAGAGAGCTTAGAGTAGATCAGGGCTCTCCATGAGTCGTCTTCATCTTTTTGGGTGTAAGTCCGTGAGCCTTGCCACCTCTTCCCCCGATGCCGATTTGAGTAGGGATCCCCGCAGCGACTGGCGGCTGCTGCGGCTGCTCTGGCCCTATGCCCGTCGGCACCTGAAGCTGTTGTTGGCGGCCTTGGCCTTTTTGCCGCCCCTGGCCCTAGCCGATGCGGTGCAGCCGT
>Ga0209809_1000697_pt1 | contig 29582 bp, 20 predicted proteins | sample YNPMSTMetaG_FD_186172 | JGI IMG/M metagenome (GOLD analysis project Ga0209809, IMG submission 186172) | Anoxygenic and chlorotrophic microbial mat microbial communities from Yellowstone National Park, USA - YNP MS-T MetaG (SPAdes) (version 2) ...
ATCGCACGAAAAAGGGGCCGTTTTCAGGTCTGCAGGCGTTTGGCCGATGTTTTGGCCGGGGGGTGGGTTTTCCTTGGACGCTGCAGTTCCTTCTTCGGCCCAGACCGGCAACGCCAAGACAAAACCCACCCAAACCCCCATAACGCCAAACTCTCGAAAGAAAGTGTTCATAGATATATTTCCTTTCCTACAAAATCACTTCTTTCCGGCAGTCCTATAAAAATGTACCACGTTACCCGAACGAAGGGGCTATCCTCGGAGGGCGGATGTCTGGTGTGCTTTTCTATGTGGGCCTTCGGCCCGCATTCCCAGTGGCCTCCTCACCCGGCAGTCCCGAAGGCTCATCCAGCCTCTCGACAGCCAGGGGAGAGGCAATTTGCTTCACGCTGCTAAACTTTTGCCGAAAATTAAAGGTACCCTCCCATTGCCCGGAAAGCAATCTTTCCTTTCCTTCGTTCTGTTGGAACATGGCACAAGACTTTTTCCCGTCCCTTGTCGGCCGGGCATTCCAAGGATATTATTTTTGTAACCTTTTATTTTAACTGTATCTACCCGTCCGGCCCCCTACCAAATGGAGGGGCGAAAAATCGGATCGAACACCACAGATTGTGGTCGTGCTTCCCCGTGGATACAGTAAGTTAGCCGAATAAAGTACCTGGCCTCTCCCCTGGCCGGATCGGCCAGCCGACCCACAGGTTGGCCACCTGAGGGGATTTGGGCGGCCCAAGGCCCCTGGTGTGCTCCTCCGGGGGGATGACAGAGCGGTCTTTCCGCTCGGCTAAAGGGTTACCTATTTTGGAAAAACGCTGTGGACTTTGTGTGTTGGTGGAGGGCGGCTAGATGCATTATCCCTGGTGGTATGTGCCGGTGGCAACCGGTCCGATGCTCATCGCCCTGATTGCTACGGTGCATGTTCTGGTGGCGCATTATGCGGTGGGCGGGGGATTTTTCTTAGCCGTGGAAACCAGTTTTGCCTATCGGACGGGCAACCAGGCCTATTTGGCCTATCTTCGCCGTCATGCCCAGTTTTTCATCTTGCTGACGGTGGTGTTCGGGGCCATAACCGGGGTGGGGATTTGGTGGACCATCGGACTGGCATCGCCGCTAGCCACCCAGGTACTGATCCAGACGTTTGTGTTTGGCTGGGCGATGGAGTGGGTGTTTTTTGTACTGGAGATTACGTCGGCGTTTGGGTTTTTTTACTTTTGGGGTCGGTTGCCGCCGGGGGTGCATCGGGCGTTTGGATGGATTTACGCTTGGGCCGCCTGGATCAGCTTGGTGCTGATTACCGGGATCACTGGGTTTATGCTCCATCCGGGCCGCTGGCTGGAGCCGGGACATCGCTCGTTTTGGATCGCTTTTTTCAATCCCCAGTTGGTGCCGCAGGTGGTGGCCCGGACCGGCGGGGCGTTGCTGTTGAGTTCGTTGTATGTGTACCTTCATGCAGCTTGGACGCTTCGGCACCAAGCCGGTTTGCGGGAACTGGTCGCCCGGCGGTCCGCCCGACCGGCGTTGCTGGGAGCGGCCTTGCTGCTGGTCGGCGGCGGATGGTGGGCCGCCTTGTTGCCGGAATCCGCTCGAGCCCTCATCCCTGCCGCTGCAGCGCTGAATATCCTGATGACGCTGGCCGTGGGAATTTCTGCCCTGGTGGTGGTGCTGGTGTATCTGGGGCCGATGAAAAATCCCGGGTGGCTTTCGGTGGGCTTTGCCGGCACGTTGTGGCTTCTGGGCTTGGCCGGGTTTAGCGTCGGGGAGTTCATCCGGGAGGCGGTCCGGAAACCGTACATCATTTACAACGTGGTGTTCGGCCATCAGGTCTTCCCGGAACAGGTGGTGCGGATGCGGGAGCAGGGCTTTTTAGAAAGCGGTCTGTGGACTAGGGCATGGATGGCGGCCCATTATCCGCAGGTGTTTGTGTCGGACATGGCGGCAACGCCGCAGGCCGGCGTCTTGCCGTCGGCAATAGCTGCCCAAGAAGGCATTGCCCCCGCTGCTTTCTCGCCTGCCTTTTCCTCATCTTCCACACCTGAGGCTGCTCCGGGAGGCCGAACATCGCTTGCCGGGCCAGAAGGCCGGTTATCCATGGTCGGTCCGGGAGGCCGAATCGACGAGGCCCGTTTGCTGCAATTGTCTCAGGCCGATCAGGTGCAAATCGGCCGAGTGCTCTTCATGTACCATTGCAACGATTGTCATGCGGAGCGGGACGGTTATTCGCCGGCCGGTCGGCTCCTGCAAGGAAGACCCAAACCGAGGATGGTCGAGTTGGTCCGGCATTTACATGAGCATCGGTTTGCCATGCCGCCTTGGAGCGGAAGCGAAGAAGAGGCCCAGGTGTTGGCCGAATACCTGGCTACGATCACGCCGCCCCGACCGGCCGGAATGTCCCCTGAGCTAGGAGCCCCAGGCCGATGACGCCCACTTTTCTTGTCGAACAAGCCGGCGGCATGTTGCCAGCGCCGTGGTGGTTTGTACAGTTTTTCAAGGTGCTAGGATTTACACTCCATGCGGTGCTGATGCACCTGTGGTATGCGGGCCTGCTGTGGGCGATGGTTTTGGCGGTGTGGGGATCGGCCAACGGGCGGCACGCAGCCGGTCGACTGATGCGCCAGATGCCGGTTTTGGTGGCCCTGGGCGTCAATTGGGGCATCGTGCCGCTGTTGTTTGTACAGGCGGCGTATGCGAGGGTCTTTTACCCGGCCACGATCTACATGGCCTGGTTTTGGCTGGGGATTGTGGTGCTGTTGATCCCAGCCTATTATGGCGTGTACATTTATTCCTTTGGATTGCGACGCCCCTGGCCCAACGAAGTTCCGGCCGGACACAGGGCGGACGCCGATTCGGAACCTCCTGGTGGGAGCGGAAAGGAGTTTTCCCCAGAGGGGCAAACGGCGAGCCCGTCAGCCCGGCCCGCGCACTTTCCTTCGGAAAACGGCGGCCTGTTGGCGGGCGTAGTACCGGCGATGCCCGTTTGGCGGCTTGCCGCCGGGTGGGTCTCGGCCGTCCTGTTCCTCCTGATCGGATTTTTCTTTGTGAATGGATTTACTCTGATGACCCGCCAGGAACTTTTCCGGCAGGATCACTGGCAAGCCGTTTGGGGACCGCACACGTTGGCCGGTGCCGCTTTGGGAACCGGGCTGAACCTGGCCGATCCTCGTCTGCTGCCCCGATGGCTTATGTTTTTCAGCCTGGCCTGGACCACGCTGGTGGTTTGGTGGGTGGTGGATACAGCCTGGCGGGCCAGTCGGCCCTCGGAAACCTATCGACGCTGGGTGGCCCGAACCGCCTGGAAGCTGTATCTGGCCGGTGCGATCGGGTTTGGCCTGTTTGGTTCCTGGTATCTGCACACCTGGTCGGCAGAGGTGCGGGCGGCCATGTTTTCCTGGCCGGTCGGTGTTCTTACCGTGCTGACGGCCATTTCGCCGGGGCCGGTTTGGCTGGGGCTTGCTTGGTCGGCCCGACAGGGCACGCCGCCCGGCCGGGCCTTGGCCCTCCTGCTGGCCTTGGGCCAATTGGCCGTCCTGGCTCTGAACGCCTCCAGCCGACAGGTGGTCCAAAATCTGGAACTCCGCCCATTTTTTGCCGTCCTCGAGCAGCCGGAGACCGTGCAGTGGAGTCCGCTGATCGTGTTTCTGGTGTTTTTTGTGCTGGGGGCGGGTGTGCTCGGTTGGATGCTGTGGCAATTGTGGCAGTATCGGCACCCAGCGATTCCCTCCGCTTGAAGGGTTCGCCGTTGGGGAAGCGGTTATTCCTTTCGGCGTTGGGCCTGAATGACCCGGGGCAGACGGGCCAGATCAAAAAGCGTTGGGCCTAATTGCCATCGGCTATCCTGCTGGAAGATGGCCTGGACGTGATCGTGGATCATCGGGCTAATTTCCAGCAGGAGCCAGCCGCCAGGCAGTAAATGTTCAGCCGCTTGGGGCGCCAGCCGGGCGATGAGTTCCGTTCCGGTTGGCCCGGCCACCAAGGCCTGCCGGGGTTCGTGCTCCCGGATTTCTCGGGGGAGCTTTTGCCACTCGGCTTCCGAAACATACGGGGGGTTGGAAAGGATGACATGAAACCGGACCTGAGGGGCCAGCCAACCGAGCAGATCCCCGGCCACCAACCAGACGCGGTCATGCACGCCATGCTGTTGGCAATTCCGGCGGGCCACCTGGAGCGCTTTTTGGCTTGGATCGACCGCCCAGACGCGGGCCGTCGGCAGATACTTGGCGGCGCAGACGGCCAAGATGCCGCTACCGGTGCCCACATCGCAAATATCGATCGGGCCGTCCCATCCGGCCTCCTTCACGACATCCAGCAGAGCGACCACCAACAGTTCGGTTTCCGGCCTGGGGATCAGCACATCGGGCGTCACGTGGAATGGGAGGGAATAGAATTCCTTTCGGCCCAAAAGATAAGCAACCGGTTCTCCGGCGGCCCGGCGGCGTACCAGCTCCCGAAACCGGGCCCGTACCTCCTCGGAGGCCACCTGGTCAAAGGATGTATAGAGTTCGATGCGAGTGCAGCCGATCGCCTCGGCCAACAAAAGCTCCGCCTCCAGTCGAGGATTGCCGGAACCACGCTGGCGAAGATATTGGGTGGTCCACTGGAGCAGCCGTCCCACGGTCCACGTCTCAGCGGTTGCCATGTCCCCAGGCTTTCCGACAGCCAGAAAGTTCCACCATGCCGGAGGCGATTTCCCCAAGCGAAGAAGGCGTTCGTTTCAGCCGGCATCCCGTCCTATTCTGCCGGTCGGCGCAAAAGGGAGCTAAAATTCCGCCCCACACGGCGGGGATTATTCCATCGGGCCGAACAGGGCCCGGAGTTCTTGGCGTTCGTGTTCTTGGAGGGCGTCGATGATCGGCTGTAAGTTACCGGCCAAGACGCTGTCCAATTGATACAGGTCCAAGTCGATCCGATGATCGGTCACGCGGTTTTGGGGGAAGTTGTAGGTGCGGATCCGTTCATTTCGGTCGCCGGAGCCGATCTTGCTTTTCCGTTCGGCAGCCCGCTTTTTCCGCTCTTGTTCTTGATAGTAGTTATACAGGCGAGCCTTTAACATCCGAAGGGCTTTGGCGCGGTTTTTGTGCTGGCTCCGTTCGTCTTGGCATTGGACCACAATGCCGGTGGCCAGGTGGGTGAGCCGGATGGCAGAGGCTGTTTTGTTCACATGTTGGCCGCCCGGCCCACTGGCCGTAAATACGTCCTCCCGATAGTCTTCCGGTTTCAGGTCGATTTCGATTTCTTCCGGCTCGGCCATGACGGCGACGGTGGCGGCCGAGGTATGAATGCGGCCTTTGGCCTCGGTTTCCGGCACGCGTTGCACACGATGGCCACCGCTTTCATACTGCAAGGCCCGGTAGGCGCCTTCGCCTTCGACGGCCACGATCACCTCCTTAAAGCCGCCCAGATCGGTCGGGTTCATGTCCAGGACTTCGAACTTCCAGCCTCGATCTTCACAGTAATGTTTGTACATGTTGAACAGATCTCTGGCGAATAGGGCGGCTTCTTCCCCGCCGGTGCCAGCCCGGATTTCGAGGATGCACTTTTTCCGCTCCAGGTCTTCGTCGCCCACGGTCAATTCCAACAGTTCGTCCCAAAGCCGATCCCGTCGGGCTTTCAGTTCGGGCAGTTCGGCCTCGGCTAATTCACGCAATTCCGGATCCGGCCCTTCCAAAAGCTCCTGCGTCTGGCGGATTTGCTCATTCAGGTGTTTGAACTCCCGATACCGGAGGGCCAACTTGGCCAATTGCCCCCGCTCCCTGGCCACCGAGGCCAACCGGGAAGAATTGGCCAGCACCGTCGGGTCCATCATCATCCGCTCCAGCTCTTCGTACCGCTGGAGCTTCTCATCAAGCATTTCCCGCAACGTACGGCCCATAGGAAAACCCTTGGGAGGTATTTCATCAGTCCCCAGCCGAGGGGGAACTGAGAGCACACCCCAAACCGGTTTCTTTTCCGCCGAATGAACTACCTCCTGATCCTGTCTCCAAGCACCCGGAAAGCCCCGTAGGCAGATGTCCAAGCGATTCCTATGCGGACCACCCTTCCGCACTACCAAAGAATTTCTTCAGAGGGGCAGGATCCCATCCACCGCCAAACACCTTCAGCGGGCGGCCACCAAGGATCCAACATGCCCTCCTCTTTGACCTTGGATTCTTTCGAGGGGATAAAAGAACTAGGGTTAACTGGATAGAGGGTTCCCCCTGTTCCCATCTTTAGGGATCTATTCTTCCTCCTCAGAAGGAGGAGCGACCGGTTTGCGCTTCTTCGGCCGTTGCAGGCTGGCATAGCCGCCTTCGCCGAATTTCCGCTGGAACTTTTCAATTCGGCCCGCCGTATCCACGTATTTCAGTTTCCCGGTAAAAAACGGATGGCACACATTGCAGATGTCGATCTTCAGTTCCGGGACGGTACCCCCGGTAACAAAAGTATTGCCACACCCGCAGGTAACCTTCATCTGATAGTACTTCGGATGAATGCCTTCTTTCATGGTGGGTGGAACTCCTGAATATTACAATAAAAACTGCCGGGAATGGAAATGGGACGCTCTTTTCCCTTCGGAAGGAGGTCGTTATGCTTCTTTCAGGGAGTCATCATTTGCCCCGTTGGTGGGAAATCCTCCCTGGCATCCGCCCCCGGAAGCATTGCCAAAGGCCCTCCTCCCGAACCAATCAGCCATAAAATTTTAAGTATAAACTTTTTTCAAACTCGGACAAGGGACGGTTTTGGGCTTGTCCGAAAAGAAAAGGCAACAACCAGGGTTGATTGACGAAGCCCAGAGGATTGACTATAGTCAAATAAGAGGCTAGACGCTGGGTTTGCGTCGGCCCCGGAAAAAAGAACTGTTGAGGGGGCGAGGTGTCATTCCTGCGTAAGCGGGAATCCAGAAAAACAACTGGATTCCCGCTTCCGCGGGAATGACATACAAGGTGGATGGTGGGTGTAGCTCAATTGGTTAGAGCGTCAGACTGTGGCTCTGAATGTTGGGGGTTCGAGTCCCCTCACCCACCCTTTAGGAGGATATAAGGTCTCCCAGTCTGGGAGATTTTATGATAGAATAGTCAGCAGACGAGGGTGAGATTCATTTTCCGCATTGCCCGACGGTTGCATTTCCGAAGGAAGCGGCAGGCGGGGGGGCCTTTGTTTCGACCTTCCCAAATGGCTTTTGAAAATTTGCGGCTTGTGGCTTGCACGGATCGCCTTCCGAATCGCTAGGAACCGGTTTCTTCTTCCCTCCCGATTCCCCCTCGCAAAGGCAGCCAGACCTATGGAACCCTCGGCGTTCGATCCGTATCGGAAATGGCTGGGCATCCGGACCGTGGGAGGTCCGCCGAATCATTATCGGCTGTTAGGGCTGGAGCTGTTTGAATCCGATGCGGATGTGATTTGCCATGCGGCTGACGCCCGGATTGCGCACGTGAGGAACTTTTGTTCAGGACCCCATCAGGCCCTGGCGGAAAAGATTCTCCAGGAGCTCAAGACGGCCAAGGCTACGCTGCTGGATCCAGCCCAAAAGGCCGCTTATGACCGGGCGCTTCGGGCCGAATTGGCCCAACAGGGGGAGGAACTCTCGGCAGCCAGTTCGGCTGGCCCGCCTCCCCTGCCGGCCCAGAATCTCGGAAGTTCTACCGGGGCCTGGGCAAATCCCGTGGAAGAACAGGCTCCGGCAGCCTCCCTAACTGCTCCACCTGCCCAGATTCAGAAAAACCTCCTCCTCTGGGTGGGAGGGGGCGTTTTGCTCCTGCTGGTCATCTCCGTAGCAATCCTGGGGGTTTCTTTAACCCGTCGGGCCAACACGGCCAACGAGGTCGCCCAAACCGACACTGCTGATCTCACCGCTACCGCCGGCCTCCCGGAAACCCACGCCGGCCCGGAGGAGGCTTCTCCTCCCGGCTCGGAAAAGAAACACTCTGCCCCCACTCCGCCGTCGGATTCCGAGAAATCAGAAAAAGCCCCCACTTCGCCGGCCGATTCAGAAAAAGCCCCCACTTCGCCGTCGGATTCAGAAAAAAAGGAACCGAGCTCCTCAGAGAAAACCTCCTCAGAGAAATCCTTGAAATCCTCTGGGCAAGGGATATCGGCAGGTGGGCCTGGAGCGGAAGCCGGGGCCGGAACCCAAACGTCTCCCGGAGCCCCAACGCCTGCCGAAGCCCAACCGGCACAATCGGGCACCACGCCGGCAGGATCGGCACCATCGGGTTCCGTGACCCCATCGGCGAGCGAATCGGGTGGGAAAGAGGAGCCTGCAGGCACTCCTTCCCCCAAGGGTGAACCTGTCTCCAAGGAAGCTTCCGGTGGCCGGCCGTCGGAAGCCGGGGGAGAAAAATCCCCTTCGGAAAAAGGCAAAGAAAGCCAGACTCCTCCAGGTTCTGCAACCCCAACGCAGCCTTCCGGTGCTTCCGAGAAGCCGCCACCCCAACCTTCTAAGGAAGAGACGTCGCCGGGGGCCGAAAAATCTTTTTCCCCTGCTCCGTCCTCCTCCCCAGCGGCGGAAAACCAGCGCTGGCCGGTGCCTAGCCCTGAAGACCAAAAACGGGCCGAGGCCACGGTCCGAGAGCTGTTTAAAAAGGAATTGAGCGAGGCAAAATTGCCGGCCCAAAAACTTGCCCTGGCCGATAAACTCTTCCAAGAGGCCCAAGCTACCAAAGACGATCCAGCCGCGGCGTATGTGCTGTTTGGGATGGCCAGTGCCCTGGTAGCCGCTGGCGGCGATTTGACCACCAGCATCGAGATGATCGAGACAGCGGCAGGCCGATTTGAGATGAATTCGGCCAGTCTAAAACTAGACGTTCTCAACAAGGCGTTGCCGGGGCTGCGCAGTGGGCCACAGCCGGCTTTACTAGCCTATGAGTTAGCCGACTTGGCCCTCAACGTCATGGAAGACGCCATCTTGACGGATCAAATCGAGCTGGCGGTGGAAGCCTATAAGTTGGCTTCTGGGATTGTGAAACGTTCCGGGGACAACGATCTTACCCAAGAGGTCCTGAGTCGGAATCATTGCATCCAGGTGTTTCAGAAGCAATATGAGGCGTTTCGGGCGGCAGAAAAACAGCTTAGCGTCCATCCGGACGATCCAGCCGCCCATGCCACGCTGGGCCGCTGGCACTGCTTTTGGAAAGGTCTGTGGGAAAAGGGACTTCCGCATTTGGCCCGTGCCCAGCCGGCTGAGTTGGCTGCCTTGGCCCAAGCCGATCTCCAATCGCCCGAAAATCCCAAAGAGCAATTTCAGTTAGCCGAACGCTGGCTCCAATATGCCGAGTCCGAATCCGAGGAGGCCAAGGGACACATCCAACTCCGGGCCGCCCACTGGTATCGGCAGGCCTTGCCCGACCTCTCTGGGCTGGAGAAACTCACCGCCCAAAAGCAATTAGAGAAGCTCCCCACCGTGCCGCCGCTGTTTACCCGGCGGGAACGAGGCGAAGTCGTACCGGGCAATGTCGCGCTGCAAATTGCCGGTGCCCAGGTAACCGGAACGAATACCACCGGAACGTATCTGATCGATGGAGCGATTTCGGAATCCTCCATCGCCCGCGGCACTAGCCCCGTTACCTGGACCATTGTTCTACCGAAACTCTATCGGCTGCGTGAAATTCGGCTCCTGCTGGTCGAACCCCATCGTGTCCGACCAAGGCATTATGGATATATCATTGCCGTGTCCAAAGACGGCAAGCGGTTTGTGCCTTTGGTGGATCGGAGCAAGGGGCAATGGATGGGTTGGCAGGTGATCGATTTTCCAGCTCGCCCTGTGCGGGCCATCCAACTGATTGGCCTTCGGGAATCCGGCGAGCGGGATTTTTACGTCGGTGAATTGGAAGCCTACTGTATTCCGCCCCAATCTCCGCCGGGCACTCCTTCGGAGCCGCCCCCGGGAGTAGGTGCGGAAGAGGCTCCTCTCGGCCCCGGGAAAAAGCACCGGCCCGACGAAGACCAGCAACCTGCCCAGGAAAAACAGCCTCCTGACAAACAGACTCTCCCGGGCAAACAGAAACCATCAGGCCAACAGCAGCCGACTCCCCGTGACAAAAAACCCCGAGAAAAACCTTTCCCCAAACGGCCCGGCTAAGCCGGTACGGCCCATGAAGTACGCTGGACCAAGGCTTCCGTGGGCGGGGTTTTCTCTTCGCTGGGCAGGCAAGCTTTTTAGCCTCCGGCCGGAATCGTTATTTTCTCTTCTGCCCAGTTTCTGCCGGCATTGGGAAGATCCGAATCTTCCCCATCGATCGACGCATCATGCCCGCTGAACCGAAAGGTACGCCCAACCGAAAGCGACATCTCGCCAGGAGGAATCCATGGTCCTTGTGCTGCCGAAATCCCCCCTTGTATGTCATTCCCGCGAAAGCGGGAATCCAGTTGTTTTTTTCCTGGATTCCTCCTTGCGCAGGAAGGACACTCTGGCCCCCCAGTGGGTCTGGCTGAAGCCCAAGCCGGCCTCTCCCACCAGGGGAGAGGCGGATGGTTTCGTTCGGCTAAACTGTTACCGAAACTTTTTGCTCCATAACAGGTTAGAATCCTTTGGGAAAAGTCCGGGTGGCTCCCTTCGGCCCCGGGAGAAACCGGAAAAGGAATCTGTATGCCCATCCGAGTCCTCAGCCTCGGAATCTTCCTGCTTTCGTGGAATGTGTTGGTCCAGGAATCGCCACGGCCTGCCGGCGGCGGCCTGGCCGAGCGCTTCAAGCAACTGGACCGCAACGGCGACGGGAAGATCAGCCGGGAAGAGTTCCCCAGGCCTTTGTTCGACCGACTGGATGCCAATCAAGATGGTTGTCTCACCCTGGAAGAGGTACGGGGCATTTTGTCACGCCGCCAGGGCCCAGATGCAGGTTCGTCCAAGCCAAACGCCACCGCCGGGCAGCAGCCGCAATCGCTTCTGGAGCGGATCAGATCGCAATATGGTGACATCGAGCCGCGGCCGCACAAAGAGGAAATTGCCGAGCAGCGGCCCGGGGAACCGCCGCTCAAGAAGATGCCCGATGGTGATCCGGCGCGCGACGCGGCTGGACGTGGACAAATGTTTGAGAGTATCGTTGTGCCGGGATTCACGAGTATCCAGGAAGGAATGAACGGCCTGGCCATTGTGGACCTCAACAACGACGGCCTGCTCGACCTGGTCTTTGCCGCCGATCCGGATAACTCCGGGATCGCCTTCAGCATGGCCGCCTACGAGAGTAAAGTCTATTGGAACACCGGCGCGCACGGCGGCAACCGCAATCACTGGCTGCGCCTGCGGTTCAGCGGCGTCAAAGACGCCGAGCTGATCGGCGCCCGAGTGGAACTGGCCGCTGACGGCAAAAAACAATACCGCTGGATTCACGCCAACCACAGTTACAAAAGCGGCGGGGCACTCGAAGCCCATTTCGGCCTCGGAAAAGCCACCACCGCCGATGTGAAGGTAACCTTGCTGAGCGGCAAAACCGTAACCTTCGCCGGCCTGAAGGCCGACCAGTTCGTCGATTTAAACCTGCAAACCAACCGCGTAAGCCCTGTAAAAACGGAGAACCAACCATGAAGAAACTCACCATCCTGATCCTCATGGCACTTGGCCAGCTCACGTCGTCACTGGCCGTTGAGCGAAAGCCGAATATTATCATCTTTCTGGCCGATGATCTTGGTTATGCCGATCTCGGGTGCCAAGGCTGCAAGGACATTCCGACGCCGAACATAGATTCGCTGGCCAAAAACGGGGTACGGTTTACGGATGGCTACGCCACACATCCGGTGTGTGCCCCGTCCCGGGCCGCCGTCCGAAATTCGATTTGTAGCGGGATACACGACCAACGGGCAGACCCCAAGCCTCTCCCAACCCTAAGAAGCTGTCCCGAAATTCCGTTTTAGCGGGGAGAAAAGTTCCTCCTTCTCCCTGCAACCTTCCGAAAAACCGCACAAAAACGGGACTTTTGGTAACTGGGGATGGAGGTGAAGGATCGGTCGATGGCCTCCGGAAGACAATTTCGGGACAGCCTGTTAGCTCGACTCTTGCCCCTTTCCGTAACTGGTTGGCTTATCCCGCGATTTGCTATTGCTCTTCGCAAAACCAAGGGAGACCGACGTGGCTGAAAACCAGACCGTTGCGTGTCTCTACGATTTTGCGAAGCTCAATAACTTGACTGTATCTACCGGAAGTCATTACCACGATCTGTTCGTTTGAACCGATGCTTATCCCCTCCAAGTTGTGGGGGCTTGGCCGGGTAGATACAGTCAAAATAAGAAGGGATGATCTTGAAAGCTGCCGGAGTGGGCTTTCCATAACTTCCTTAGATAAGAAGGGAGAGCTTTTCGGGAACGTTCCATATCTTCCGTGCTTCCCAAAATCGGCGGACGGAAAAGCCCCATGGGCCATTGCCGGGAATTCGGTGTTTTCGATGAGGATTTTGCCGCTGCAGGCCGGAGTGCCGGAAAAGCGGCCCAGCCCTCGGCGGTTACCGGGCAAAACGTCGGGCAGCCAAGCAAAGCTTTGTTTCCTTCGGGGGGCTGGTTGTTTTGTTTTCCCGGCGATGACAAACGGTGCCATTGCAGTACAATGGTACTGATTGGCAAACCCAAACGGAATATCTACCGGGAAAGGCGCAATGAATGGACTTATGGATAGCACTTCTGGGAATTCCTTTGGCGGTTCGGCTGGTCGGGTGTTTTCTTTTGGGTGCCTTTGCCGGTAGCCTGGCCAACTGGGCCGTCTATCGGTGGGCCTGGAACAGCCGACCGGTCAGCCCCTGGAGTCCTGTGCCGGCGCCCATGCCGCCCCGACGGTGGACGGATCGGATTCCGATTCTTGGCTGGTGGGGCCTTCGCCGGGAAAGCGACTTCTGGGGACCGGGGTTTTGGATTCGGCCGATGGTGCTGGAGGTATTGGCCGGTTTGGGGCTAGCCGGGCTTTATTGGTGGGAAGTGCATGGGAGTCGGTTTTTGCCTCCGGCATTGGCCGGTCCCGCCGCGCCGCCGGAGCTCATCCATATCCAGTTTTTGGCTCATGCGGTGCTTTGCTGGCTGATGCTGGTCGCGTCGATGATCGATCTGGACGAACGGCTCATTCCGGATACGATCACCGTGCCAGGCACCCTGTTGGGCCTGTTGCTGGCGGTAGGGTACCCTTGGGCTTTCCCCACGGTCATGGATATCGAACTGCCAGCGGCCGGGCAGATGGCTGGGAATGGGGGCGGCGGCATCGTGGGTCATCTTAGTCCGTTGCAGGTAACATCGCCGTATTGGGCGGGCCAGTGGCCGAGCTGGCTTCGGCCCTGGCCAAATCCGGGCGGTTTGGTGCTGGCCTTGGGCTGCTGGTGGTTGTGGTGTGTGGGCCTGATGCCACGGACCTGGTACACCCGGCATGGGATTTGCCGAGCCTTGGCGCTGGCCTGGGCCAGACTCTGGCGCCACCCAGCCACGTATCGGATTCTGGTGCTAGCCGCTGCAGGTAGCCTGGCCATTTTGGCCGTCTGGTTCTGGGCCGGTCAGTCGGCCTGGATCGATCAGCCGGACGGCAACAGGCCGACCGGCCCCGCTTTCCGATGGGTGGGACTGGTTTCTTCCCTGGTGGGTTTGGCGGCTGCCGGACTGCTGGTCTGGTTGGTGCGGATTATCGCCAGCAATATGCTCCGGAAAGAGGCGATGGGCTTCGGCGATGTCACCCTGCTGGCCATGATCGGCGCCTTTTTGGGTTGGCAACCCTGCCTGATCATCTTTTTAGTAGCACCGTTTTTTGGCCTGATTTTTGGCCTGTTTCGCTTCCTGACCCGAAGTGAACGAGAAATCCCCTACGGGCCGTTCCTCTGCCTGGCCACCTTGTTGGTAGTGGTCCATTGGCAGAGCGTTTGGCCCCGGGCCCAGAGCTATTTTTTGCTTGGTTGGTGGATTCCGGGGATTGTAGCCGTCTGCTTAGCTCTGCTGGCGGGAATGCTCCTGGTGATTCAGACGGCCAAACGCCTGCTGGGAGTCCGAAGCAGGTAACATGGTCCCTGGAAGACCCTCTCCCAAAAATCAGGCTTGGTGAAAGCCCAGTTGGAGTTCTTCTGCCCCAACGAACCTTCTTCCTTTGAGGGATCAGCTTGGGCGGCGCCGGCATTTTGGGATAGGCAGAAAACATGGAAGTTCAGAAAAGCCTTTAAGGGCAATGAGTTAGGGTTGTTTAGGGGCGGGCGGGGCTTCGGGCGGTACGGGGGCCTTCGGTTCCGGTGGCGAAGGGGCTTGTTCAGGCGGGGAGGCTGCCTCCCCGGCCCCGCCGGTTTGCCGGATTTCCCAGCCGCCGCCCAAGGCCCGAAACACCGCAATGAGCGATTGGGCAATTTCGCCCTGTGCCTGGGCCGCCACGTCTTGCAGGTTGACCAGGTTCTGTTCGATTAAGGCATATCGGTTGAAATCGGCGGCGCCGGCTTTGTATTGTTCGATGGCGATACTGACGGCTTTTCGGGCTGCCTGGGTGGCTTCGTCTAGAAGTTTGGCTCGTCGCTGCGCCCGTAAAAATCGTACGAGGGCATCTTCGGCTTCTTTGAGGGCTTGAAGCACCGTGTTTTGATAGGCCACCACCAGTTCTCGGAATCGGGCCTCCTGATACCAGATATTGTTGGTGATGCGACCATAGTGTAATAAATTCCATTGAAACGAAGGGCCTACACTGCCCCGGAAGGCCGATCCTCGGAAAAGATCGGGAAAATCTTTGGCCGCATAACCGAGGGTCCCGCTGATGAAAAAGGCCGGGTAGAGGTCGGCTTCGGCGATGCCGATGTGTTCTGCCTGAGCGGCGGCCAGGCGTTCGGCCCGACGCACATCCGGACGCCGCCGCAACAGATCCGCCGGAATCCCCACGACCACCTCCGGCGGGGCCGTCGGGATCGGCCCCTCGCCCAACATGGCCGATAGATCCCTCGGCGTCATCCCTAACAGTAAACAGAGGTTATTCTGCGCCTGTCGGAGCGTGATCTCTAACTGGGGAATGGCCGCCTCGCTTTGCCGTAACGTCGTCAGAGCCTGATCCAGGTCCAGTTCGGTCTGTTTGAAGCCGGCTTTGAGCCGATCTTCGATAAACTGGTAAATCCCCCGCTGAAGTTCCACATTGGCCCGGAGGAGTTCCAGGCGCTGCTGGGTGGTGCGCACGGTTACATAGTTGGCCGCCACATCTCCCAGGAGGGTGACCAGAACCTCGTCATAAGCCAGGACCGAGGCGTCCAGATTGGCGTCGGCGGCGGCCACCGCCCGGCGGAATCGGCCCCAAAAGTCCAGCTCCCAGGAAAGACTAAACCCGAAATTCCAGGAGTCGGAAAATCGGCCCGGCACGTGGGCCCCCGGCTCTACGGCCGCCCCGCTCCGTGTGTAACTGCCGGTGGCATCCTGCCGCTGCGGAAACAGCTCCCCGGCGGTAATGGCACGGGCAGCCCGGGCCTGCAAGATACGCCAGCCCGCCTCCCGCAAACTGAGGTTCTGCCGATAGGCACGGTCGATCAGCTCCGTAAGGGTAGGATCCTGAAATACGATCCACCAATGCTTTAACAGTTCGGGATTTTCTTCTGTCCGGAGTCGGTCAGCCTCGATCCACTGCTCCGACACCTCCGCACAGGGAGGTCGATAGTTCGGCCCCACTTTAAAACCGTTCTGCACGTATTCCCGAAAACTCGTACAGCCAAGGCAAACCACCAACAGCCATCCCATCAACCCTTGAGTTAGCTTGGAGCTATCCGGCAAGGCAGTCCTGTGCCTGAGGGCAACCCTCTTCCGTGAGGTTCTGGACATAGGTTTCGGTCTCCTTTTTGGGTTCGGTATATTCGGTTTTCTCTTTGGATTGGGTATATTCTTTCGATTAGGTAGAGTCGCTTAAGGAGGAGTTTTCGGATTTATCCCCATATTGAGAATCTTAGGCACAGTTTATCCAGATTGCCTGGAATAGCTTGCGCAGTCCCGCAGTTTCCGCTAACGGGGTCATATCGAAGAGAATTTGCCATTTTATGGGGGATGTTTTACCACCAAAAAGTGGCACAAACTCTGGCTGGGTTGAAAAAGGCCCTTTGATCATGCCCCAAAAGGTGGGGCTGGTTTATGAACCAGGGCCAGACGAGGGGACGAGAACGAGGAATTTGGGGATAGTGTCAAAGAGGGGGCGGAAAATACATAAAATAAATAATATACACAATATACATAGGCAGGGTTATTTTCTGCCTCCCAGCGGCCTTCCCCGAGGGGCCTCCCGTTCAATCCCTGCCAATCGGGCCTCCAAAAACCGCCGCCGCCATAAAGAAACCGTCTTCGGCGTGGTGTGCAACTGCCGGGCAATCTGCTGATTGGTTTTACCCTCGGCTGCCAGAAGGATGATCTCCGCTCGTAAAGCCAACCGGGCCGATACCCCAAGCCGCTTCCAAACCAACAGTCTGCTACGCTCCTGATCGGTTAACGTAATCGGAGGGGCAATTTTCATACCGGCCGGTCTCCTTGATAGCTCGGCCCTGGCGAATCGCCGGCCTGATCCAATCTGATAAGCTACCCAATACCCTCTCTGGCTAGCCAAATCGGCCCCTTATTCGTACCGCAGCGCTTCGATCGGGTCCAATCGGGAGGCTTTCCAGGCAGGATAGAAGCCGAAAATCACCCCCACACTGACCGAGACGGCCACTGCCGCCAGGATGGTGGCCAACGAGGCCTGGGTCGGCCAATGGAGGTTCCAACGGACCAGCAGGGAGGCGGCTCGACCCAACAGAATGCCGATCGCTCCCCCGGCCAAACACAGGGCCACCGCCTCGGCCAAGAACTGGCGAAGGATATGATGAGTCCTTGCACCGACGGCCATGCGCAGTCCGATCTCCCGGGTCCGCTCGGTTACCGAAACCAACATGATGTTCATGATCCCTACACCGCCCACGACCAAAGAGATCAAGGCCACAATCAGCAACAACGTACTCATCGACTGGGTGGTGGAAGAAAGTATATTCATCATTTCCGTCATATCGCGGATGGTGAAGTCATCCTCTTCGCCCGGTCGAATTCGGTGCCGTTCTCGAAGCAACTCGGTCATTTGTTGGATGGCCTCTTGGATTTTGTCAGCAGAAACGGCCTTAACCAAAATCTGATCCACATTGGTAAATCGAACCGGCTGGGGATAATTGGCCTCTTGTTGGGCGGAGCGTGCCGGATATCGAGAGGTGGCCGGCGGATAGAGCTTATTGAGCGTATTGACCGACGTGCTGGTGGAAGAGGAACTGGCCGTGGCGCTTTGATTGGTGTTCGTAAGCGGCGTGCCGGAGACACGGTATTTGATCGTGGTCCAGGGGGCCAGGACGATGTTATCTTGGTCCATGCCCATCATGTTGGCGCCTTTGGGGCGCAGGAGGCCCACAATGCGGCAGGTCACGTTATTGATGCGGATTTCTTTTCCCACCGGCGACTGGTCGGGGAAGAGGTTTCGCCAGACGGTCTGGCCGATCACACAGACCTTATTGCCGTTCCGGATGTCCGATTCCGTGAACATTTCTCCCTCTTCCAGATGTTCCCAATCCCGGACCACCAAAAACGATGGGGTGGTACCGAATATCTGTTCCGGCACCCAGTTTCGGTTTCCATAGACGATCTGTGCTCGGGCGCGCACGATGGGCGCCACCTCCAACACGGCCGGGCATTGCCGGAGAATCTGTTCGGCATCCTGCATGGTAAGGGTCAAGGCGGTGCCGGTACCTAAGTTCACACCTGCCCGTGTGATCGCCCCGGCAAAGATCATGATCATATTGGCGCCCATGCTGGCGATAGTTTTTTCGAGGCTGGCTTTGGCGCCTTGGCCGATCTCACTCATAGCGATTACCGCGGCCACCGCAATAATGACGCCCAAGGCCGACAGGGCCGACCGCATTTTATGACGCCACAGTGCGGTCATGGCCGTGCGCCAGGTAATCGGCAGGAGCGAACCCATCCAGGAGACCGCCCGGGGGTATCGACGCACGGCGGAAGGTTTCCGATCGGTTTGTGCTGCGGAGGGTTCTTCTTTCGATGGCCAAGGTTCTTCTTCCAAGGGGGATGCCGACGGCTGGGGCAGTTTTCTCTGAGCGGTTGCCTGGGCTTTTGTGCTGAGGGCCGGTTTGGCCGCTTCGGCCACTGCCAGCGCCAAGGCGGGCGACCGTGGGTTCGGCAAACTTCGATTTGCTTCCACTTGCTGGCCGTCGCCCGGTTCCGGGGGGATGCCCTGCCCGGCCAGAGTAGGAGAACGTATCCATCTCCGTTCGTCTGGCTGTGGCTGGGGGGACGTTTGCGCTTCAGGGGTTTCCGCCATGGTCGGAGAATCGTCCACAATCCTGCCGTCGGCAATCCGGACGATCCGGTGGGCGTAGGCGGCCACTTGGGGATCGTGCGTTACCAGCACGATGGTCAGCCCCTCGGCATGAAGCTGCTGGAACAGGCGAAGGATTTCCACGCTGGTTTGGGAATCGAGGTTGCCGGTCGGCTCGTCGGCCAACAGGAGCACTGGTCGATTGACCAACGCCCGTGCAATGGCTACCCGTTGTTGCTGGCCGCCGGACATCTGCGAAGGATAATAATCCATCTGATCGGCCAATCCCATCCGCTGGAGCAATTCCATGGCCCATTGCACTTTTTCCGGCGAGGAAAGCCCTCCCGAATAACTCAGCGGCATTAGCACATTCTGCAGTGCGGAAGTCCGAGCTAACAGATTGAAGTTCTGGAAGACAAAACCGATCTTCTCCGATCGGACCAAAGCCCGTTGGTTGGGAGAAAGCTGGCTCATTTCTTGCCCGGCCAGCCAATATCGACCGCTGGTCGGATGATCCAGACATCCCAAAATGTTCATCAGGGTGGTTTTGCCGGAGCCGGACGCCCCCATCAGGGCCACCATCTCCCCCGCCTGGATGCTCAGGGAGATACCGTGCAGGACCGGTACGGCCACCTCACCTAGATAATACGTTTTTCGGATATCTTCCAAACGGATGAGTTCCATCGGCGGCGTTCTCCTGGGCTGCTGGAACTGGAAGCTACACATCTGAATACGTCGCCCCGTTCCCCGCGGAGGGCACGATTTCGCTCTGGATGCGGCGATTGGGCAGGGCAGACCCGAAATGGACTCCTTTTACGGCGGAGGCGGCGGTTTTGCACCCCTTAGCTTCGGCAGCTTCGGCAGGAACGGATTGGTGGTCTCCGTGCTTGCCGTGCCGCTGGGGGTTTCTTGGCCAGAGCCCGCCGTTTCCTCTCCCACTATCACCAGCATTCCTTCCTGCACCGAAGGACCGCTGACTTCGGTTTTGACGCCGTCGCTCAGTCCCACCTGGACCGATACCGGCTGAACAAACCCTCCCCCCGCTTCCACCCAGAGCACTCCCCGGCCAGCCGCCGGTGAGTTGGGGGAAGCAGTCCCCGCCTCTGCCCGAACAGTCGGAGCAATCTGAGAGGGTTTCGGATTCCAGCGTAAAGCGGCATTCGGTACCAGCAATACGTTCTTCCGTTCCGCCTCTTCAAACTGCACATTGGCCGTCAAATACGGCAGTAGCTTTCCGCTGGAATTGTCCGTAGTAACGATCACCGTATAGGTAACATCGTTTCAAAATAGGGGTGAAACAGCGGGCTACAGCACACAAAGGAATCGGATTGCATACAAAAGCACCTAGCACAACCGTTTCATCGTTCCACGGGAGAGCAGAGATATGGCAATCGACTTTGCGGCCCTGTTTGATCCGCCCCCTAGAAAGCGGCAGGCCCCGGCGGCGGGGGTGGTTTCTACCGACGTCCAGGCCCTGGTGGTACCGGGGAACGCCCCCCCATCGGCCCGTTTGGAGCAAGGGAAGGAAGCCCAAGCGGCGGGCGGCACGGCCCTGTCTGTCCAGCAATCCCGGCCCGACTGCCCGGAAGCAATCCCAGACGCCCCACCCCTGGAAACCCAAGCTATGGACGTTGGTGGTCTATCGGGAGAACCGGTGTTCCCCTTGCAGGCCTCGGCCCGTCCAGGCCCAACAGCAGAGCAGGCAGTCCAAGAAAGCCCATCGGCCCCCGGCCCCCGTGGGGATTTCCACTCCGTTTGGCTTTCCATCCCAATCACGTCCAGGATTTACGCCTTCGACCGGCGGGATCGGCTTTGTTACGGGCCGGATTGCTACCTTTGGACGTTTGAACGGTCCCCGATATGGTACTATCACTCGGAAACACCTCTCCCACCGCTTCGGCGGCAGGGCGACGATTACTACGTGGATACCCAGGCGGTTCTGGAGCTAGCCAAAACACCCCCAGAAGGCGGCTTCCAGCAACAGAACAGGCCTAAAACCTTCGCTTGTAGGTAGAATGCCGGAGGACCGAACGCCCCTGGGGGGCCTGCCCCCGCCTGAAGGTACGCCCCCACTAAAGGGTGGCAGGCTTCTTGGCGTGCATATATATAGATTAGGCGATGGAACCCGAATGAAAGGAGGCCTATATGGCAAGCTTGGATCGGGAAAAACGAGGCGGTAAAGAAATCGGTTGGCGTATCCGGTGGGTAGAGGCCGATGGACGGCAGGTAACTCTTCGGCTTGGCGATATTACCCGGCGAAATGCGGAGCGGATGTTGCTTTTGACGGAGAGGCTGCTGGAGTCCAAGAGGCTGGGCCTCCCGTTGGACAGTGAAACGGCCCGATGGGTAAGTGAGCTTTCCCCAGAAATGGCCGACAGGCTAGCCCGGCTTGGGCTGATTGCTAGGCGGTTTGTTTCGGTAGGCCAATGGCTAACCCGGTGGTATGAACAGAGAAAGGCAGCAGGCTATAAGCCGAGTTCTCTGATTGCATGGGGGCAGGTGATCAGGGATTTAACCCGGCTTTTCGGCCAAGTGGAAATGGCCAGGTTCTCTCACCAAGAGGCAGAGAAGTTTCGGGCGGACATGCAGGCCAGAGGCCTTCGGCCAAGCACAATCCAAAAAAGGCTTCAGCATGCCTGTTGCATGTTTGGGGAGGCGGTACGGGAAGGCATAATCCAAAAGAACCCCTTTGAGGCGGTACGGGCTAGAGGAGGCAATCCCGAAGAACGGCGGGTATATGTTCCCGTGGAAACTGTACTCCGTGTAATTGAGGCCTGTCCTTCGGTGCACTGGCGGCTTTTGATTGCCTTGGGCCGGTTCGGAGGCCTTCGGATACCTTCGGAGGCGCTTTCCTTGAGGTGGTCTGATATTCTTTGGGCAGAGGAGAAGATTCTGGTACCCTCTCCGAAGACCGAACGGCAGGGGAAACCCTACCGGGTAATCCCGTTGTTTTCTATGCTTCGGCCCTACCTGGAAGAGGCCTGGGAGGTGGCTCCGGAGGGAGCAGAATGGGTTTTCCCAGAACAGTGGCGGAAACGTGCTATGGGACCTTGTGGGTGGAGGAATTGCAATTTCCGAACCGTCTTTGAGAAGGCAATCCGGCGGGCCGGGGTGGAACCTTGGCCGAGGCTATGGCATAACCTACGGGCCAGTTGTGAAACCGACTTAGCCCAAGCCTTCCCGTTGGCAACGGTGGTGAAATGGCTTGGCAACACCCCGGCGATTGCCATGCGGCATTACGTGGATGTAACCGACGAGGCGTTTGAGCGGGCCAAGCGTTGGAGGCCGTCGGGGGTGGGTGAAAACATTTTCTCCCCTTGCGGCCAAAAAAGCGGCCAAGAAGCGGCCAAAAATGCGGCCAAGCAAGCGTCGGCAACAAGCGGCGAAGAGCAGAAGTTTTTGACGCAAAGCCTTACAGAGTTCCAGGTTATGCCAAGCTTTGCCGATTCATTCCAGATAGTGAAAAGTTGTCTAGTGGAGGCGGCGGGAATCGAACCCGCGTCCCGCGGCGGCCTTCGGGTAGGCCTGGTACGTGCGTAGTCGGTTTTTTTGCGTTTCGCCCCCCAGGGCCCCAACCGACAGGGCAAGCCCCGGAACGGAGTCCGGAGTCCCTGGATGGCTAGCCGGCCTTGAAGTTTAATCTTGGGCCAAGCCGGCACCGACCCAAGACGAGCCGGAATTGCCGACCGGTTTTCGGGCCTCTCCGGCCAAGGCCCTCAACCGGGCTGCCTATAGATTAAGCAGCTAGCGCGAGCGGTTGCTCGGCATGTAATTTTGCAGTCGGCTTTTAACGTGGCCAGCCGACCAACCACGGCACGGTGCCTACCGCCAGAGCCGTCCGGTCGAATCCAATTCGCCCCCTCAAGAAGGTTTCTCAGAGGCTGTCCCGAAAGGTGGAGCCGGAGGGCGGCCCCAAAGCGTTTCCCAACCCTTCCGGTTTCCCAAAATGGCCGTTTTATAAAGGGGTTTGGCCGTCTGGGCCCGGTCGGTTGTGCCCCCGGGGAAAGAAGGCATTTCAGGACAGCCTCCCAGGGGAATGGTACCCCCGGTAAGGGTTTCTGTTGGCTCCCTATGGGGGGGCCGGCACGGTTTTCCGAACGGTCCATTTAATATTATTACGGCAGAGCCGCCCGAAAAGAAGGGAAAAAATTCTAGAAGTCCTTCTATTAGGGGGATTGATATAGATCTTAAAGGGCATCAGAGGAGGTCCCTGGGGACTACCAGGATTCTTCTCCAGGAAAAGGGGATCGGGGCCCTGTACCTAGGAAACAATGGGCTTTAAAATAAATGCCTCTTGGAAGAGGGGGCAATTTCTGGGATTTTTGGCAAAAAGGAGTGTCTGATCCGTGAGCACGGTCGTGAAGAATCCGTTGCGGGTGGCGGTCATAGGGGGGGATGGGACCGGTCCGGAAGTGGTAGCCGAGGCGGTGAAAGTCCTGAAAGCGGTTTCCGCGCTGGAGGGGTTCACCATTGAGTTTACGGAGTTTGACCTGGGCGGCGATCGGTATCTGCGGACCGGGGAGATTTTGCCGGACGATGAACTGGCCCGGTTGAAAACCTTTCATGCGATTCTGCTGGGGGCGGTGGGGCATCCGAAGGTTCCGCCGGGGGTATTGGAGCGGGGGTTGCTTTTGCGGCTTCGGTTTGAGTTGGACCAGTATATTAATCTTCGGCCGGTGAAACTTTATCCAGGTGTCCAGACGCCCCTGGCCGACAAAAAGCCGGAGGATATCGACTTTGTCGTGGTGCGGGAAAATACGGAAGATTTGTACGCCGGCATGGGAGGTTGGCTGAAAAAGGGCACGCCGGACGAAGTGGCCATCCAGACGGCCATCTACACTCGCAAAGGCTGTGAACGTTGTATCCGGTGGGCATTTGAATATACTCGGAAACGAAACAAAAAGAAGTTTTTGGTGCTGGTGGCCAAGACGAATGTGCTGACCTACGGCCATGACCTGTGGATGCGTACTTTCCAGGAGGTGGCCCGGGAGTATCCGGACATCCGGACCGACTACAACCACGTGGACGCCTGCTGCATGTGGATGGTCAAAAATCCGGAATATTACGATGTCATTGTAACGACGAACATGTTCGGCGACATCATTACCGATTTGGGCGGGATCATTCAAGGCGGCATGGGCGTGGCGGCCGGGGCCAATCTGAATCCCGATCCCGGTGGGATCAGTATGTTTGAGCCGATGGGGGGAAGTGCACCAAAATACACCGGCACCGGTCAGATCAATCCTATCGCAGCGATCACGGCCGGGGCGATGCTGCTGGAGTTTAACGGCTACGAGAAAGCGGCCCAGCGCGTCTATCAGGCCATCCAGGTCGTAACTGGCACGAAGATGAAAAGCCAGGCAGCCGGCAAAATGGGCTATACCACTCAGCAGGTCGGCGACCTGGTGTGCGAAGCCCTTCGATAGGTGGCGCATATCCACCGGAACTGATTTTCACCATCTCGGAATTCCTCGCCGCTTCTCTTCCCTGCGGGTTGGAGAGACCTGGCCCGGAGGCCACACCCAAAAGGTGGATTCAGCCAAAATACGTCTTTGAGCCTTGGCAGACCGAGGATTGCTTTGAGCCACGACTTTTCTGGGCGGTCCCGTCTTCAAAGGAGCCCGACTGCTCCATGTCGCCAGAGGCCGAAGATTCCTTTTACCAACGATCTGCCAGGGGGATGGTCTGCTGGAGGGTAATGTGGAGAGGTTTTTCTGGGGGGTGGGCGACGGCCAAAGCCACCAGAAACCGGCCTTCCAGGAGAAACTCTCGGAATTGCCAGCAGCCCGGCTGGCCGCCCGGAGCCGAAGAAAAAGAGACAAGTTCCGGGGCGTCCGCTTCCATCGGGGGCAAAACGAGCGTTTCGGCCGGCGGAGGAAGCCGGACGAGCCGGGGGGGCGCCATCTGGCCTGTGGGCCAACGGAATCCGAAGGCGTCCAGACTGCCCGTCAGGCCGGCGCCCAGGGCTTTCAGATAGGCCTCTTTGAGCGTCCAGAGGCGATAGAAGGCCAAGAGGAGTTGATCGGCGGGGAGATTTTCCAGCAGGGCGGTTTCCGTCGGGTGGAAAAATCGACGGGCAAGCGGGAGGCACTCCGCCGTCCGGAAGCTATCTTCCACATCCACTCCGATGGGACATCCGGCAGTTACCGCACAAAGGATCATGCCTTCTGTATGGGAGAGGTTGAACTCTAGGGCCGGCATGTGGGCTGGCATTTGGCCGCCGGACGGAAGCATCTGGAGCCGATCCCCTGGAGGTCCCTCAGGCCGGGCAGAGTGAGACGCCCCCGGTATCTCGGCCGGCATTTGGCCGCCGGGGGAAAGCAACGGGGAGCTATCTTCTGCGGGTCCCTCAGGCTGGGCAGGAACATGCCATCCCAGCGGGTTGGCCGGGGTTTGGATTCCGGCCGACCGTACCTGAGCCCAATCAATCGACGGTTTACCGGCCACCGAGCGGCGAAACCGCCATTGTTCCGGCCGGACCGGGGCATACCGAGAGAGCACGCTGCGCAGCAGGGCCCGAGCGACCAGGTGTTCCCTTCTTTTTTTCTCCACCCGGAAGCGAAGTCCCTCAGCGGTTTCCGTTTCGTCCAACAGTCGGCGGTACAGAGCGAGCAGTGCGGGCTGTTGGCACTGTTCGGGTTGGGCAGCCCAGAGGTGGACGTGGCCGGGGGGCAATATAAACATTTGCATATCTATCCGGAGGTTCTAGCCCGCCGACTCCTGCTGGCCCCAGCCGTTGAACCAGGCCCGGCGGTGGAAAGGGAGTTTTTCCTTTTGAGTTCCGGGCTGGGCGGGCACGCCCAGGGGCAGGACCACCCGGACCTGTCGGCCCGGCGGCACGCCCAGGAGCTGGCCCACCCGTTCGGCCACCTGATCCACCCGCAACGCACCGTCCAGCCAAACGCTGGCATACCCTAGGGCCGTGATCGCCAGAAGCATGTTCTCCACAGCCGCCGCACAGTCCTCCACGGCAAACGAAATCTCGCCAAATACGGGCCGGGGATCGATCACACAGACGATCATCGCCTTGGCCGTTTGGCAGACGGGTCGATTGATGATCTCGGCCAATTGGCGCAAAAGCTTTGGATCATCGACGATGATAAAGGAGGTGGTTTGTTCGTTTTTGCCCGAGGGAGCCCGGATGCCGGCCTCGACAATTTTGACCAGGTCTTCCCGGGGCACCGGTTGATCCAAAAACGGCCCCCGATAACTATGCCGCTTGGCAATCGCTTCAAATACATCCATAGCCAGTCCTCCTGAAAATCCGATGGCCTGGCAAAAGGAAAAAGCCATTCTGTTATACCGTTATACCAACTTTTCCACCGGGTAGGGCCAACAGGCGGCATGGACGTGGTCCATCCCCCCAAGCCCCCTATGGAAATCCCTTGGGATGGGATAGTCGGCCAAGGGAGGCGAAATGGGAAAGGCCAGGAAAATCCCGGTAAGGGTTCTTGACATGCCGGGAGGGCCAGGATAGGCTAAAACCCAAGTTTTCTTATACCTTCATTGTATCTGGCAAAGGTTTCGTTCATCAATCTGGAGGTCTGGCGGGCCGGCACAGCGGGCACGCGGTTCTTTTCGGCATAGGTCGGAGGAAGTTTTTGGGAATTTTGTTGTACCATGTGAGCCCAGTGGAGGATCTATTTTCCCCTCTCCCCTCCCGGAAGAGGCCGGCGCGGCCGAAGACCAGGCCGGGAGAGGGGGATTTGGGTAGCACAAGGGGCCTGGATTCCTGCTTGCGCAGGAATGACATCTTGGGGCCCTTTATTCGGCTGAAGTATTACGGGAATTTTTAGGAAAGACCGGTTTTTTTAGGAAGGAGAGGTTATGGCAGCGGCGGTAACGGGGCTTCGGCTTCGGCTTTTGGCGATGATGTTTTTGGAGTTTTTTGTGTGGGCTTCGTGGTATGTGCCGATCGGTGGATATATGAACAGCACCCTTCATTTCACTGGCGGGCAGATCGGCTGGATTTACACCACGACGGCCCTGGGAGCGATCATCGCTCCGCTTTTTGTCGGCTTTGTGGCCGATCGGTTCTTCCCCACTCAGATCGTGCTGGGAGTGTTGCATCTGGTCGGTGCGGTTTGTCTGCTGTTGGCCGCCCAGGTAACCAGTTTTGGTCCTTTGATGGCCTTGCTGTTGGTCAATTGCTTATGCTTTATGCCGACGTTGGGGCTGGCCAATTCGTTGGGCCTGCGCAATATCGACGACCGGGATAAGTTTTCCTGGATTGCGGTGGGCGGGACGATCGGATGGATTGTTTCCGGATTGGTGGTGGATTTTATTTTAGGCGGGGCGGCCAAACCGAACTTCTTCTATCTGGCCGCCGTGGCCGGACTGCTCATGGGCCTTTATTGCTTCAGCCTGCCGCATACTCCGCCCAAAGGCAAAGAAGCCGGCGGCGATGTGCTCGGTCTGGGCGCCGTGAAGCTCCTGACCGATCCCGGTTTCCTCATCTTCGCCCTGTCGGTCTTTTTGATCTGCATTCCGCTGACCTTTTATTTTACCTGGATGAACGCCTTTTTAGTGGAAACGGATCGGCCCCGACCGACCGCCCTGATGACCCTCGGCCAATGCTCTGAAATCATTGTCATGCTGATCATGCCCTGGTTTATCAGCCAGATCGGGCTTAAGAATGTGCTGCTGATCGGCATGACGGCCTGGCTGGTGCGGTATTTGCTCTTTGCCACGATGAGTTTTCCGTTGATTATTTTGGGGCTGCTATTGCATGGATTTTGCTATTGTTTTGTGTTTGTGGCCTCGTTCATTTATGCGGATCGGAAGGCGCCGCCGGGGCTAAGCGCCAGTGTGCAAAGCTTTTTGGCCTTCCTCATGTGGGGTGTTGGTATGTTCATCGGTGCGAAATTGGCTGGGTGGACCGGCGATTATTACGGCCCGACGACCGTAGCAGCCACGGTTCAAAAAGGCACCGAAGCCCCCAGCCAAGAAGATAAAACGCCCCTGCCCAAGTGGAACCAGATGCTCCAGGCCCAAAAGCCGGTGGAGCTCTCTCTGGAGAAACTTTTCCAAGGTGAGGGTGTTCGCCCTGGCGCCAAAGTAATCATGCTGGATGCAGGCGGTCCGAAAATCGCCCTCCTGGAAAAGCTGAACATCCTCTGGTATCTGCCTGCCGAAGGGTACACCGTGGAGAAAAAAGACGAGCAGGGGCAACTGCTCGAAAAGACCGTCTATCCACAGAAGGAACTCTTGGCGGTCTTCCAGAAGGCGGACGCCAACCAAGACGGGGTAGTAACCTATGCAGAGTGGCAGACGGTGGCCAATCACCATTGGCCACCCATCTGGCTCTGGCCGGCGCTGCTGGCCGTGGTGGTGGCGGTGTTATTCTGGTTTGGCGGCCAGGACGCCCAGGCAGCCGAAACGCCCGCAGCAGCATCCCCCGAGTCGGCCGGTTCGCCTCCGGAACCTACCCCTTCGGAGTCAACCGGGCCTGGGCCTGAATTGGAGCCACCGGCTTCCCCGGCCGAGCCCAGTGGGCCGACTTCGACATTCTGACGCCACTTCTCCTTCGGAATCAGAAATCGTAACGTTTTAGTTTGACTGTATCCTCCGGAAGTAATTACCACAATCTGTCGGGTTCGGGCCAATTGTTGCTCCCTACAAGTTGAGTGGCCTGGCCCGACGGATACAGTCAAATTAGCCGAATGAAAAAATCCTGGGGGGACCTGTTTCCAAGGTCCGGCCTCGGGGAGGTCTCTGCGTTGGATCGCTGCTTTTGCGGGCCCGGGAAAGCGTGCCTCTCCATTCGGCTACCATGTTACGGAATCAGAATTTCGGTCACGTGTTCCTGTGGAGGGGATCGTAGGATGTCCGGGAACCAGGTGGCTCTGGTTACGGGGGGAACCCGGGGGATTGGTCTTGGCGTGGCTGAGGCGTTAGCCCGGGAGGGATGGGATTTAGCATTGTGTGGGGTTCGGCCGGCGGAAGCGGTACGGGAGAGCCTAACCCGGCTGGAAGCCTGGGGCAGGGAAGTGGCCTATTTTCAAGCGGATGTGGCCGAGGCGGCGGATCGGGCCAGGCTGGTCCAACAAGTGGAGGATCGGTTTGGCCGATTGCACGTGCTGGTCAACAATGCCGGCATCGCGCCTCCCGTGCGAGCTGATCTGCTGGAAGCCACCGAAGAAAATTTCGATCGGGTTCTGGCCGTCAATCTGAAAGGCCCTTATTTTCTTACCCAACGGGTGGCCCGTTGGATGATCCGCCAGCGTCAGGAGGATCCCAACTACCAAGGGACCATCGTCAACATCGGTTCCATTTCGGCCACGGTGGTGTCTGTGACTCGAGGGGAATATTGTGTGTCGAAAGCCGGTTTGGCCATGGCTACCCAATTGTGGGCGGTTCGGCTGGCGGAGTTCGGCATCCGGGTGTACGAGGTTCGGCCGGGGATCATCCAGACGGACATGACCGCTCCGGTGCGGGAGAAATACGATCGGCTTTTGGCCCAGGGGCTGTGTGTGCAGGCCCGATGGGGCCAACCGGAAGACGTGGGCCGGGCTGTGGCCATGCTCGTTCGCGGCGAGCTAGCCTATAGCCCCGGTCAAGTGCTGCTGGTCGATGGAGGGTTGACCATCCCCCGACTTTAAGAGGCTGTGCCGAAATGGGTAGCCGGGCGGCAGCCTGAACTTTTTCCATAACATTTCGCCGAGGGTGTCCGGAAATTCGCTTTATCTAACTCGTTGCAGCGATATATCAAACTAAACTTCTATGTTCAAAGTGGGTCTCGGACGAGTGGGAGTCGGTTCTAGGGCGGAACTGCCCGGAATGGGGCAAGCAGTACCTTTGGAATTCCCGGACACCCTCAGTTAGCCGTAGGAAGCAAATCTCTTCTTCCCTAGCGGGCTAAATCCAGGCTGTCCCTGCCGCACAAGCGGCAGTCCAGAAAATACAAGGCCTTGTTTTCTGGAGTGCTCCTTTGGCAGGAATAAGCCTGGACTGCTGCGTACGCAGGAATGCCACATAGCCCCCGGCATTCACCTAATTGGACTGTATCTACCCGCCCGGCCCCTACCAATGTAGGGGCTAAAAATCGGATCGAACGCCCCAGATTGTGCGCGTTCTTCCCGGTGGATACAGTCAAGCTAATTTGACTGTATCCCACCGGCCTGGCCCCTACAACTTGTAGGGGGGAAATGCCGCCTTGAACCCCACAGATTGTGGGACTCGCTTCCGGTGATAAAAGTCAATCTAAAGCTAAAATAGTACGCCTTTCTTACTTTTCTTGCGCTTTCCTGGTTTTTTGTATTCTTCTGCTTATCTATATTGCCCAAATTCCCTTCCCAACTGGGCAAGATATTCACGCATATTGAGAAAATGGGCAATTTATACAGGGATTACCTACCGGTTTGAAGGG
>Ga0209809_1000700_pt1 | contig 29503 bp, 27 predicted proteins | sample YNPMSTMetaG_FD_186172 | JGI IMG/M metagenome (GOLD analysis project Ga0209809, IMG submission 186172) | Anoxygenic and chlorotrophic microbial mat microbial communities from Yellowstone National Park, USA - YNP MS-T MetaG (SPAdes) (version 2) ...
GCTCAGCCCGATCATCAGCAGCGGGGCGAGCGGGAGCGGCCAACCCAGGTTGGCCAGCACGACGCTCAGGCCCAGCAGGTGGAAGCCCAGCCACGCGCCGGCGGCCCGCCAGCCCCAGCGCCCGCGCCCGCCACCGGGCGCAAAGGCCAGCGCGCGCAGGCAGTCGGCCAGGGCGCCGTCGGCGCGCAGGACGACGAGGGCGCGCCGCGCCAGCGGCAGCGCTGCGATCAGCGCCGCGAGCAGCCAGCCCACGCGCAGGCCGAGCAGCGGATGGGCGCTCAGCCGGCCCAGGCCGACCAGCCCGACCAAGCCGGCGGTGACCAGCCAGGGGATGGCGACGTCGCGCCCCAGCCGGCCGCGCGCCAGCCCCGCGCCGGTCAACACGACGCCCAGCGCGCCGACCGCGACGGCCAGCCACATCGCCGGGCCGGCGGGCTGCGCGCTCACCGCCAGGTCAAGCCAATAATCTAAGCGCAGCAGGTGATCTGGGCGCATAGTCACATTTTCGTGGCCACGGCCAAACCTCACAGGCTGGGGAGTGCGCCACTTGATACAAGAAACACGCACCGCAGAGACGCGAAGGACGCAGAGATTTTCTTCTGCGCTCTCTGCGCCTCTCATCTCGGTGAGCCAAATCACCAAAGTTGAGCACTCTCCAGGCTGGGGGCAACCAGGCAATTCGTATAATCGGCTGCGCCGTATGGCCAGATCTATCGTCGCGCTGGTGGATAACGTGCTCATCCAGCCCAGCATCGAATCTGCCGCCGCCCGTCTGGGCTATGCGGTTGAGTTCGTCGGGCCAACCGAAGATTTGGTCGCCGACCTCGTTGCTCGCCAGCCGGCGCTGATCTTAGTGGACCTGAGCGTGCGCACGACGGACTGGGAGGGATGGGTAATGACGATAAAAGCCAACGCCGCCACGCGCAGGATGCCCATCCTCGCCTTCGGCCCCCATCTGGACCAAGCGCTGTTCGACCGGGCGCGGCGCGCCGGCTGCGATGCCGTGCTCAGCAACGGCGCGTTCCTGGCTGATCCTGCCGGCGCAATCGCTCAGCACGCTCGACCGGACGAGAGCGAACAACTCCGTCAACAAGCCCAACAGCCCTTGCCGGCGCTGGCCTTGCAGGCGATAGAACAGTTCAATCGCGGCGAGTTCTGGGAACAGCACGAGACGTTTGAACACGTCTGGCGGGACGAGCCGGGGCCGGTGCGCCAGATGTATCAGGGCATCCTCCAGGTGGGCGTGGCGTATTATCAGATTCAGCGCCGCAACTACACCGGCGCGCGCCGGCTCTTTCAGCGCGCTTGGCAGTATCTCAGTGCCCTGCCGGATGTGTGTCAGGGCGTGGACATCGCTCAGTTGCGCGCCGATGTGCAAGCAGCGCAGGCTGAATTGGAGCGCCTAGGTCCCGAGCGCATCGCCGAGTTTCCCCCAGAGCTACTCAGGCCCATCCGGCTGGTCAAATAACGCGCACTGCTGAACGGACATGACATACGACTTCTCAGGCAAGATCGCTCTCATCACCGGCAGCGGGCGCGGCATCGGTCGGGCCACCGCGCTGCACTTCGCGCGCCTCGGCGCCGACGTCGTGGTGAACTATCTGCGCAAGCAGAGCGCAGCGGAGGAGACCGCGCGCGCCATCGAGGCGCTAGGCCGGCGCGCCCTGGTGATCAAAGCGGATGTCGGCGACCCTGATGAGCTGGGTCAACTGTTCGACACCGTTGAGCGCGAATGGGGAGGATTGGACTTTCTGATTAACAACGCGGCATCGGGATATATCAGGCCGATCAGCGAGCAAAAGGTAAAGGGCTGGGACTGGACGATGAACATCAACGCGCGGGCGGCGCTGTTCGCCTCGCAGCGGGCTGCCATAATCATGCGCCGGCGCGGCGGCGGCGCGATCGTCAACGTCAGCAGCATCGGCAGTGCGCGCACCCTCCCCGACTACGTCGTGGTCGGGGCCTCAAAAGGCGCGCTGGAGGCGATCACGCGCTATTGCGCGGTGGAGTTCGCCCCGTGGAACATCGTCGTGAATTGCGTCGCCCCTGGCATCATCCACACCGATGCGCTTCAGTTCTTCAAGGACAGCGACCTGATGCTCAGGCTGGCGTTGGAACGCACGCCGGCTGGCCGGCTGGTCACCCCCGAGGACGTAGCGAAGGTGGTTGCCTTTCTGTGCAGTCCCGACGCCGCCATGATCCGCGGCCAGGTGATCATGATTGACGGCGGCTGGAGCATAGACGTGGGCCGGCAGTGGGTTCACCAGGCCGCTCAACCTTCTGAATGATGCCGACCGCGCTGGCGCTGCTGTTGCTGGCCGTCCTGCTTTGGCTCGCGGCGCGCTGGCTGCGGCGGCGCAGCGGGCTGCCGGCGGGCCAGGTGATCTACAGCGACACCGACGCCTGGCAGCGCAATGACCGCACCCTCTTTGCACCTGCTTATCAGCTCATCGGCAAGCCGGACTATCTGGTGCGCCGCGGCGATGAGATCACCCCCGTTGAGGTGAAGTCGGGGCGCGCCCCAAGACGACCCTGGGATAGCCACGTCTTGCAGTTGGCCGCGTATTGCCTCCTGGTCGAGGAGGCGCTCGGCGCGCGCGTCACGCAGGGCATCCTGTGCTATAGCGACAAGCAGTTTGTCATCCCCTACACGCCGGCGCTGAAATCCGCGCTGTTGAACACGCTGACCGAGATGCGAAATGCGCTGAGCGCGGGGGAAGCCCATCGCAACCATAACCAAGCGACGCGCTGCGCTCACTGCGGGCTTCGCCAATCGTGCGATGAGCGGTTGGCTTAACTTTCCCCCCATCACGCTTTCAGAACAGCTTAAGCCTGGACGCCCACAATGGTAGCCATGAATACTTCAGTATGGGGACGCGCCTTGCGTGGCGTGCCAAGGTTGAGCCGTGAGCAGTGGAACGGGCTGGATGCAATTGCCAAATGGTTGATCGCCACACGCGCGGCGGTGCTGATCATGACATTCATCTCCGCAGCGATCGCCGGCATCTTCGCAGCGCGCGCGGGCAAGTTCGACTTTGGGCTGTGGGCGCTGGTGACGATCGGCCTGATGATGTCGCACGCCACCAATAACCTGCTAAATGACATGACCGACTATGCCAAAGGCGTGGACCGCGGCAACTATTACCGCGCCCAATACGGCGTGCAACCGCTGGAGGCCGGCTTTTGGACGATGCGCGATGCCTGGCGCTACGCGATCTTCACCGGCGGCGTCGCGGCGTTGTGCGGGCTGGCGCTCGTGATCGCGCGCGGCGGCCTCACCCTGCCCTTGATGCTGGCCGGTGCGTTCTTCGTGCTGGCCTACACCTGGCCGCTGAAATACGTCGGCCTGGGCGAGGTGGCTGTGCTGTTGGTCTGGGGACCGCTGATGATCGGCGGCGGCTACTACGTCATCGCAGGCGAGTGGGATTGGAACGTCGTGCTGGGCGGGCTGCCCTATGCGCTGGGCACGACGATGGTGATCTTCGGCAAGCACATTGACAAGCGCGCCGCTGATAAAGAGAAGCGCATCTTCACGCTGCCGGTGATCCTGGGCGACCAACTCGCACGCGCGGTGGCGATCGGCTGCATGGTGCTTCAGTATGTGCTGACGGTTGCGCTGGTGATCGCCGGCTTCTTCACCCCAATCATGCTGGTGGTCGCCCTGGCGCTGCCCACCTTTGCGTTCACCCTGCGCATGTTCCAGCAGCCCAAGCCGGCGGAGCGGCCCGAATGGTTCCCAGCCGATGCCTGGCCTACCTGGCTGGCCGCGTTCGCCTTCTTGCACAACCGGGCCTTCGGCTTGCTCTTCTTGCTCGGGCTGATTGTTGAGAGTGTGCTGCGCGGCGCGGGCGTGCTCTAGGCCTACATCGAGATTCGCTCACCGCCGTCCACCACGATCACCGCGCCGTTGATGCGCTCGATCTCCGGATCGCACAGCGCGCGGATCGTGACAGCGATGTCCTGCGGGGTGGTGAGCCGTCCGGTGGGGTTGCGGCGCAGGGCGATGTCCACGATCGCCTCGTGACCTGGGATCTTGCGCAAGGCCGGCGTGTCCGTCACGCCGGCCATGATGCAATTCACCATTACGCCGTGCTTGCCCAGCTCCAACGCGAGCTGACGGGTGTGGCTTTCTAGGGCGCTCTTGGCCGCGCTGACTGCCCCATAGGTGAGAAACGCCTCTTCGCTGCCGGCGCTGGTCATGCTGAACACGCGGCTGCCTTTGCCCAACAGGCCGGCGTGCCACAGGTCTTGCACCCAATACACCAGGCTGTTGGCCATCACGTCAAGCGTCATCTCCATCTGAGCCTGGGTGAGTTGATGCTCAGGGTCAGGGCCGATGAAGGGCTGAAGCGAACCAAAAGCGACCGAGTGCATCACCAAGTGCAATTTGGCCTCGCCGACCCATTCCTTGATCTGCGCGACGGTCTCTTTGCGCTTCTCGGCGTTGGCGATGTTCACGTTTCTGTAGTGAACGTGGACGCCGAAGGACGTGATCTGGGCCACCAGGGTCTGCACTGCTTCCAGCGCTGGGCCGCGATCTAGGTGTAAGCCGATGATGTTGACGCCGTACTTCGCCAGCTCCAGAGCCGTGGCCGCGCCGAAGCCCGAAGAGGCACCCAGGATCAATGCCCATTTGTCCTTCAAGTCGTGTGCTGCCATAGATCTTCCCTTGTAGCGCTAGGCATTGTTGATGATCTGCATGATCTCCTCGTGGCAGCGACCACAGCCCACCGCGGGCGCTTGCACCTCGACCAGATGTTTGGTGCATACAGCAAAGACCGCGACCCGTTCGCGCAGGCTCAGGAACGAGCGCTCAACCTTGGCTTCCAGCGCGAGGTGTGGGCAGGCATTCTGGCGCAAGATGTCCGGCACCGGGCAGGTTCGACAATGGCTGGGATGCCAGCGCCCCCCGTCAGGATTGCGCGCTATCAGGCGGCACTCCTGCTTCTGGCTGCCACGATGATAGTCGGCGTAGTAGAACCGACATTCTTTGCCGGCTGGCGTTCGCATTTTATATGCGCTTTGGGGAACGGGCGACAGCAATGCCATCGCCCACCCAGAAGTCCTGCACGAATGCCCAGCCTGATCCTCTGTGATGCGTTCTCCTCGTCATCACGTTGAAACCACGTTTCTTAAGAGAAATCCGGCGGGCGTCAGACGCCCGCCGGACACGGAGGAGGAGAAAGCTGATAATCCGTTCAGGCTTGGGCTGCTTTTACCACTGCCGCGAACGCATTGGCATCGCGCACGGCCAGATCGGCCAGCACCTTGCGATCTAGGCGAATATCCGCCGACTTGAGGGCCTGGATAAACCGGCTATATGTGAGGCCATGCAAACGAACCGCAGCGTTGATCCGAGTGATCCACAGCCGGCGCAGGTCGCGCCGGCGATTGCGGCGGTCACGCGTTGCGTATGCCAACGCATGCAGGCGCGCTTCGTTCGCTTTGCGGAAGTGCTTATGGCGCGCGCCAAACTGGCCCTTGGTCAGATTAAGCACGCGCTTATGGCGACGGCGCGTCTTTACACCACCTTTAACTCTAGCCATTGTGGTCTCCTTGTGACTACTTGTTATCCGCGTAAGGGATGAGCTTCCGGATGCGTTCCTGAATGCCGTGGCCTTTGACCTCGGTCATCTCGACGAAGAGCGCTTTCACGCGGGCCGGCTTCTTGCGCCGAAAGTGGCTCTTGCCTTGTCGCGTGCGCATGAGCTTGCCGCTGCCCGTCACCTTAAAGCGTTTGGATGTGGCTTTATGCGTCTTGATCTTGCCCATGATGTCATCAACCTCGTTTGCGGCAACCCTCGATTCTATCTGCCGGCCTTTAAGGCAAGCCGAATTGCTCGTTTGCCCGCTTTTGGGCCAGCTTTTGGCGGTTCTGTAGCCGCCGCAACGTTGCCTCTTGCTCTTTGGTCATCGGCTTATTTTCGTCGGCGATGGCCGAAGCCTCCGCCGATTCCTCTCCGGCCTCGTCTCCTTCATCCTCCTCAACAACCACGCTTTCCTCTTCCTCGTTGTATCCGGCGGCGCGGTCGGCTTCGCGTTCAGCCGCGATGCGCTGCTGGGTGCTCTTGAGGTGCGCTGCTGCCAGCGTGGCCTGGGTTGGTGCGACCACAGCGACCATCAGCTTGCCTTCCATATTAGGCGCGGCCTCGACAAAGCCGATATCCAGCAATGCCTGAATAAAGCGATCCATGAGCTTGAGCGCCACGTGCTGATGCATCACCTCGCGGCCTCGAAAGCGCATGTTGATCTTCACCTTGTTGCCGGATTCCAAGAAGCGGCGCGCAGCGCGGATCTTGAATGCCAAGTCATGTTCGGTCGTCTTTGGGCGCAGTTGCACGTTCTTGACCTCGATGAGCTTTTGGCTTTTGCGAGCTGCGCGCTCTTTCTTCTCTTTCTCGTAAGTAAAGCGACCATAGTCCAAAATGCGACACACCGGCGGCTCCGCGTTGGGCGCTACTTCGATAAGGTCCATGTGCATGCTGCGCGCCAGTTCGATCGCATCGCGCGTATCAAGGATGCCCTTGTTTGTGCCGTCGGGCATAATCACGCGCACCTGCGGCACGCGGATTTGATAATTCACGCGATAGAGCGCATTGGACGATGTCCGGTTGTTCTTCTGCTGGGCGATGCTGTCTCCTCCTCCACTAGGCAGTGAGCGACTGTAAATTGACAGACAGAATTATAACGGGATTGCTTTTTGGGACAAAGGGGCGTCCATGGCCAAGGCGATGCCCCTTCTTATCTCCCCACACGCGCAAGGTGGAAAGCGGCGCGCCTTGTCGCAGCGCTTCGTCCCCGAGACAAGCCCGCTATTTCTCGACCTATGAGGGCACGCTAGGCAGCTACCGGTTGTAGCAGGCCGGTGAGTTGGCCGACGTGCTCAAACACCTTCAGCACGGTCTCAATCTGCTCGTCGGTGTGCGTCGCCATATAGCTGGTCCTCAGCAGGCTCTTGCTGGGCGGAACAGCGGGCGGAAGTACGGGATTGGTATATACGCCGTTGTCGAAGAGCGCCTTCCAAGTGAAGACCGTGTGCATCTCGTTCTTGATAAACACGGGAACGATGGGCGTCACGCTCTGACCACAGTCGTAGCCCATGCGACGTAGCCCATCGCGGATCTTTGCGGACTGCGTATGCACTTGTTGGACGTAGCTGGGGTCTTCCTCGATGATGTCTAAACAGGCCAGGACGGTAGCGACGTTGGCCGGCGGCATGGAGGCGCTGAAGATGAGCGAGCGGGCGTGATGTTGAATGTAGTCAATCACATCGCGATCTCCGGCCACGACCCCGCCCAGCGAGGCAAATGACTTGCTGAATGTGCCCATGATCAGGTCCACGTCGTCCACGCAATCGAAATGAACATGCGTGCCGCGCCCGCCTTCGCCCATCACCCCCAGCCCGTGCGCGTCATCCACAAACAAGCGCGCGCCATAGCGCTTGGCCAGCGCGACGATATGGGGCAAGTCCGCCAGGTCTCCCCCCATCGAGTACACGCCATCCACGATGATCATCTTGGGCGCATCGCCAGACTCCTTGAGCACGCGCTCCAGGTCGTCCATATCGTTGTGGCGAAAACGCTTCAACTGGCAGCCAGACATTCTGATCGCGTCCACCAGTGAAGCGTGAATCTCCCGGTCAGCGATGGCGATATCGTCCCTGCCCATCAGCGCAGTAATCGCGCCGAGATTGGCCTGATAGCCGGTGCCGAAGATCAGAGCGGCTTCTTTGCCCAGGAAGCGCGCCAGCCGGCGCTCAAGCTCTTTGTGCAACTCCAGCGTGCCGTTCAGGAAGCGGCTGCCTGTGCACGACGTGCCGTAGCGCTCGATCGCCTCTATGGCCGCCTGGCGCACGCGCGGATGGGTGGTTAGGCCCAAGTAATTGTTTGAGCCGATCATGATCAGTCTCCGGCCGTCAATGATGACTTCAGTGCCTTCGGTCTCGGAGAGCGGCTTGAAATAAGGATAGATGCCCTGCTCGCGTCCCATACGCGCCGCAGCAAGGACCGGGTCATGTGCTATCTTGTCAAACAAGTCTGCCATCGAAAGTCGTCCTCAAAGGTATTTTTACCTACTCACTACGCAGCCCTAACAGGTTACCAGCGCGATTATACGTAGAACTCACTACAGTATGAATGGTAGGGAGGTGCGTTCATGGATAGGGGCAGACTTTGGGTGGGCGACGGCAGTGCCGTCGCCCACCCTCTGTAGATTCGCCTTCGCTGGCAGCATCGCTTGGTGAAAGGCTACCCCTATTGGTGAATGCACCCATGTAGGTGGGGGGTTGCATTTGCCATTGGGGCAACCTAACCAAGCCCAAGGGTTGTTGTATATTCGCGTCCGTCGTCGGCAGAGGGAACAAAGAGATGACGGAACAAGCAGACTTGAGCGTGCTCACGGCAGCGCAAGCGCCATTCCAGTTTGCCGGGGGCGAGCGCGGTGATACGGGCATCCTATGCCTGCATGGGTTCACCGGCTCGCCGGCTGAGCTAAGGCCGCTGGGGGAGTATCTGCATAGCCAAGGTTACGCGGTCGCTTGTCCGCTGCTGCCCAAGCATGGGGGACGGCTTGAAGACCTCAAAGGCGCCACCTGGCGGGCATGGGTGAGCGCGGCGCGCGATGCACTCGCCCAGCTCGCCGACCGCTGCCCAAATGTGCTGATCGCCGGGCTTTCCATGGGTGGCCTGATCGCCCTGCATCTGGCAGCCAGTGAGTGTTACCGCGCAGCGTGCAACGGGCAGCCCTCCCCTTTGCGCGGGATCATCATCATGGCGGCGCCGGCTGCCGTCAACGACTCACGTGCGCGACTGGTGCGGTTCGCGCGTTTCTTCGTGCCCTATCACTACCCGCTGAAAGATGCTAACTTCGACGATCCTGAGTTTCAAGCCGGCCTGCGCCGAAGGCTGGGGCGCGCCGGCGAGCAGTTGAATCTGGATGACCCGCACGTGCGGCAGCAGATCATCCGGAGCGTCCGCATCCCTCTCGCTGCCATCCACGAGTTGCTGGAGTTGAACAGGCTGGTGATGCGAGAACTGCCGCGCGTCACCACTCCTGCCCTATTTATCCAAGGACGCAAGGACCGCGTGGTCTCGCCGGACAGCGCCGATGTGCTGGCTAGAGCGGTAGGCTCAAAGGTCAAGCGGGTGATCTGGTATGAGCGCAGCGGCCACGTGCTGCCGATGGAGCCTGATGCCGCCGAGATGTTCGAGGCCATCGCCCAGTTCATCGAGGACTGCACCCACCTGACATGAGTTCCCCCTTCGTGCGGCGTGCTGCGCAGGTGGTCGTGCTGGCCGGCTCAGGACTGATGTTCTATGCCAAGCTAAGCGACGGCACGCTCTTCTTCTACATCAATCAGCGCTTCGCCTGGCTGTCGCTGCTCGCGGCGCTCTTGTATGTCGCGCTGGCTCTGACGGTGCTCTATAGCGAACTTCGCGATCGGCAAACCACTCCCACCGATGCCGCCGAAGTCCTCTGGTTGGAGCCACGAGCGGCGCATCGCGCAAGCGATGGGCGCATCTCGTGGCAGGGGATTGGCCTGTTGGCGCTGCCGATCGTGCTCAGCCTGATCGTGCCGGCCCAACCGCTCGGCGCTGGCGCCATCAGCAACCGAGGCATTAGCCTGACGGCCCCTGAGCAGAGCAGCAGCACCAGCCGCTTCCAACGTCCCAGCGCTGCGCCGCAGAACATCCTCGACTGGCTACGCGAATTCTCCAGCCTGGGCGACCCGCGCGCGTTGGACGGACGGCAGGTGGACGTCACCGGCTTTGTTTATAGAGATCAGCGCAACCAGCCCGATCAGTTCTGGGTTTCTCGATTTGTTGTGAGCTGCTGTGTGGCCGATGCGGCGGCAGTCGGCATGTTAGTACAAACTTCGGGCGCGGAGGCGCTCACCGTAGATAGTTGGGTGCGCGTGATCGGCAAGTTAAGGGCCGGGGAATTTGCCGGCGAGCTGATCCCGATTGTGATCGCCGAGCGCATCGAGCCTATTCAGCAGCCAGCGCATCCATATCTCTATCCTTAGTGTATAATCTCAGAATAGATTAATATTATCTAAGAGCTTTCTTCACTAACATTGTAACCACATAGGGTATGAGAAGACGCAGCCGCTACGCTGCCCCACTTCGCCCTCCCCCTAGCCGACGGCAACGCGCAAGTCGCTCATGGCGCTATGTCAGTTATGGCCTGCTTATAGCACTTTTGGCCGGCCTTGGATTGCTCGCGGGGGGCCGCCTATGGATGCCCGCGCTGCCTCACCGAGAGCCAACCCCCACACCCAGCCTGCCGGATGCGGGCCTGCTCGATCAAAGCAGCAAGCGTGAGGGCTTCGATGGCAGCGCGTTTGCGAACGAGGCCAACGTCATTCGGCGCAACGCTGTGCTCGGCGTCGAGGATCGCCAGCGCGCCGCATCGGCGCCTCCCCGTCAGCTTAACACCTATGCCGTCGTCTCCGGGGATACGCTGTTCGGCATCGCGCTCAAGTTTGGCCTGCGGCCAGAGACGATTTTGTGGTCCAACTATGAGACGCTCAAGGACAATCCCGACCTGCTGAGCGTCGGCCAAAAGCTGACCATTCCACCGGAGAACGGGCTGATCGTACAAGTTGAGCGGGGAGACACCATTGAGGGGCTGGCGCGGCGATTTGGCGTGCCAGCCGAGCGCATCGTCAAGGAGCCTCTGAACGGCTTGCGTGACATCAATCAAATATTACAGATCGGCCAGCGCATTTTTGTGCCGGGCGGCGAGCGCGAGACGGTGATTTGGCAGATACCAAAGCTCGTGGAGGTGCGCCGCTCGACGGGCGGCGTGCGCGTGTACCGGGTGGGCAAATGCGGCGAAGTCGCCATCCCACCACTGGGCAGCGGCAACTTCCTCTGGCCGGCCAACCGCCGCTATCTGTCCGGATATAACTTTAGCAGCGTCCATCCCGGCATAGACATCGCCGGGCGGCTGGGTGAGCCGATCTACGCCTCGGACGCAGGAACGGTGATCTATGCCGGCTACTCCCTAAACGCCGCCGGCAGGCCGGTAGGTTACGGCCAGTATGTCGTGCTCGATCATGGCAATGGTTACCAAACACTTTATGCGCACGCCAGCCAGCTATTTGTGCGCTGCGGACAGCAGGTGCAACGCGGCCAAGTGATAGCTGCGATTGGCTCGGTGGGCCGTTCAACCGGTCCCCATCTCCACTACGAGATCCGCTATCTCAGCCAGGCCGTGAATCCGTGGGCGCTCTTGCGCTGACAGGGCGCTACAATACGCCTCCCTTAAAGAAGGCACATAAAAAGTTCACGCCATGGATGCTGAGCGAGATAGCAACCCCTCAACGCCGGCAAATAGAGGCATCCGAGCGCTGGCACAACAGGCTCGACAAATCGCCCAACGCGCGCGCTGGTCCACTCTCTCGCTGGGTCGCATAGCTGTGCATAGCACAATCGTGCTCGCCCTAAGCCTCACAGCGGCTATCACGCTGGTCGGCACCGACAGGTCGGCCCGAAGCCGCGCAATAGCCGTTGGAATATCGAGCGATGGCCAAATGCGAGCCATCGGGCGTTCGCCCACCATCCTCCCCGAAGGTGCTTTGTTTACCGGCCTGGGTCAACCGGTGTTCTTAAACGTTCAATCGCCGACCTCGGCCAGGACGGAGAGCGCGGAGCGTTCGCTGATCGTTCGGGATGCCGTCTTCGCCCAAGTTCAGCGCAGCGAGGTGCGCACTGGCATCATCACCTACACCGTGCAACCGGGCGACAACGTGGAGACCATCGCGCAGCGCTTTGGCGTGCTGCCCACGACGGTCGTCTGGTCGAACAACGAGGTGGAGGAGAATCCCGACCTATTGCGTGTAGGGCAAGAGCTGCTCATCTTGCCGGTGGATGGCATTCTATACACTGTGAAGGCAAACGACACCCTCTCCGGAATCGCTGAACGCTTCAAAGTGAAGGCTGAGGACATCATCCGCTCGCCGTTGAACAACCTGGCAGACGGGACAAACTTAATTCCCGGGATGCGCTTGGTGATTCCGGGCGGCGTGAAGCCCTTTGTGCCCAAGGTGGTGCAGCCACAAGTTGTAAGCCGGCCTGCGCCTGGCAGGCGCTACGTGGGGCCGGCGCCCAGCTTCTTCGCCAGCGGGGCCTTTGCCTGGCCTACGCGCGGCTACATCTCGCAATACTTCCGAACATACCATCGCGGCCTCGACATCGCCAACGCAATTGGCACGCCCATCGCTGCGTCTGACGGCGGCTACGTGACCTTTGCCGGCTGGAGCAACATCGGCTACGGATATATGGTCCAGATTGACCACGGCAACGGGTTCAGCACGCTCTACGCGCACCTCAGTCAGTGGTATGTCAGCCCTGGCCAGAGCGTCGCACGGGGGCAGATCATCGGGGCGATGGGCAGCACGGGCAACTCCACCGGCCCACATCTCCACTTTGAAATTCGCTATGGCGGCGTGCCACAAAACCCCCTGCTCTACTTGCCCTAGGGGACTGCCCATCACTCCTCGTCGCTCCTTTCATCTTGCGTTGGACGTGTCTACGCCCCCCGCGAAGTCACCAAACGCCCCGCCTCAGCAACCCCGCAGCGCTTCAGCCGAGCGCTGGCGCTAGCATGATGAAGTCAGTGGACACAGCACGCCGTGCTGGCGCTCAGAATGACAGGATGGGGCAGGGCCTTGATGACCCCATGCGATGACCGCTGACCACGTCGAGGGCACGCGCCCCAAATCGTGAATGCAACCCCGCACCCTGCGCCACCCTCCGCGTTCGATACAATCTGCGAGAGAATCAAGAAAGGGAACCGTCTGTGTCATGACATCCGCTCCTGCTACCCTCCCCCGCATCATCGCTGCCATTCACCTTCTGCCCTCGCGCGAGTCGTTTCGGCCAGATGCCCAGCCGCTGAACAAGATCATCGAACACGCCCTGCTGCATGCGCAGATCGCGTATGACGGCGGCGTGCGTGCGTTTTACTATCAGGACGTAAACGACACGCCGATAGGCCCGCAGGTGGCCGAGCACACCGTGTCGCACATGACCGCGATCGGCAAGGAGCTGCGGCGCGCCTTTCCTGACGTGGCGTTGGGCCTTTGTCTGATGCAGAACAGCGGCAAAGAGTCCTTGGAGATCGCCCACGCCGTAGACGCACAGTTTGTGCGGATAAAGGTTTACATGGGCGCGATGGTGAGGGCCGAGGGCATCGTGCAAGGCGTCGCCTACGAAGCCATCCGCACGCGGCATCATCTCAACGCCGAGCACATCAAGATACTGGCCGATGTCTATGATCGGCTGGGCGAGCCGCTGGCGCCGATCCCGCTGCCGGAGATGTGTCGCCAGGTGGTGGAGTTTGGGCGGGCCGATGGCATCATCCTAACAGGCCGAACGCCTGAGCAGTCAATTCGCATGTTTGACGAAGTGCGTCCGCTGAAGTTGCCGGTGCCGCTGATCCTGGGCGGCGGCGTATCGGCCCAGGCGATGAAGTTCTTTGTCAAGCGCGCCGATCACTTCATCGTCCACGCTGCGTTCGTCCGACGCGGATTGCCCCCGCACAATGACGTGCCGGTGGAATGGGACGTTGAGCGGGTGCGAGAGATTGTCGCGCTGGCGCAGTGACGCTTATTTGTTGCGGCGGGCTACGCACCGACTACATCATCCCATCCCGCGGCGAGCCGAGGCTGAACCAGATGGGCGGCAATGCCCTCTATGCAGCCGCCGGCGCGCGCCTATGGCAGCGGCCAACCGCCATCCTGGCCCGCATTGGCCAGAACTACCCACAGGCATGGTTGGCCGAGATGGCGCGCCTCGGCTTCGACACTCGCGGCATCCGCCTCATCCCCGGCGACCAGGACCACCGCACGTTCTACGCCTACCTGGACGACAACACCCGCGTAGATACCGAGCCGGCCAAGCACTTCGCCCGCCTGGGCTTGCCTCTCCCAGACGCGCTGCGCGGCTATATCCATTCCACCCCAGGCCAGGATGATCCTCATCAGTACGAACCCCTGGCCGTGACGCCGGACGACCTCTCGGCCTATATGCAGGCCCGTTCCGCCGAACCACCGCCGGTTGGCCTGCACATCGCGCCGATCAGCGTCCGCACCCAGCAATTGTTGCCGGCAGCGGCCCGCCGGCTGGGCATTGCCATCGTGAGCGCCGACCCTGGCGAACGCGCCATGCGCCCCGCCCTGCGGCCATACATCGAGGAGGTGCTGGCCCAGGTAGATGTCTTTATGCCCAGCGCGCAAGAGGCCGAGCAGTTCTTCGCGGACATGCCGGCGGTGTGCACACCGAAGCAACGCCTGCGTTGGTTCGCTGCGCGCGGCCCGCGCATCGCCGTGCTCAAGCTTGGCTCAGCCGGCGCGCTGATTTACGAGCGCACAAGCGACCGATTCTGGGTTGCGCCGGCTGTGCCGGTCAAGGTTGTGGATGTGACCGGCGCGGGCGATGCGTTCTGCGGGGGATTCTTGGCCGGCTTGGCCGGCCACTGTGATCCCGTGCGCGCGGCGATCAACGGCGCTGTATCGGCGTCGTTCGCCATCGAGGGTTACGGCCCTTACCCGCTCCTGGCTGCCGATGCCGAAGAAGCCCAACGCCGAGCGACGATGCTAAGCGCACAGATCACGTTGGCATAGATTTCACGCTTTTACATCCCTATGCTACGATTCTTTGCGTGACCGTTCAATCCTGCCCATTACCCAAAATGCACAGGCAAGAGAATAGCCGGCGAACAACACAGCCTCCGTCGTTCCTTCCCATCTTGGCCGCGGTGTTCACCGCCAAGCTGGGGTTAGGGTTGGCGTTGATTGCCTGGTCGCGCACGCAGGTCAACCATCACGTGCCATTGACGGCAGCGCTGCGCGGCGAGCTGATCCGATTTCGCGGTCGGCGCGCCGGTCAATTGGCATATTACGTTGCTGGCTCAACCTACAGCCCTCATCCCCCGCTCCTCTTGCTTCACTCGATCAATGCTTCAGGGTCATCATTCGAGATGAAACCGCTGTTCGAGCACTACGCCCAGACGCGGCGCGTGATTGCGTTGGACCTGCCGGGGTTTGGGTTCTCCGATCGGAGCGACCGACTGTATCGGCCAGCGCTGTTTCGCGATGCTATCCTGGACTTGATTGAGCAGGAGCTGGGGGGAACGCGCATAGACGCCGTAGCGCTCTCACTCAGCAGCGAATTTCTGGCGCTGGCGGCGCAATGCAAGCCGGCCTACTTTCGCTCGCTCAGCTTCCTATCGCCCACCGGCTTTAGCCGACGTAACCAAAGCCTGCGGGCCAACTACCTGCTCTGGTGGCTGTTGCGCTTGCCCCCCTGGCGACGCGCCCTCTATGACTTGCTCACGTCGCGGCCCAGCCTGCGCCTCTTCTTGCAAGCCAACCAGCGCACGCGCCTGAACCAAAGGTTGGCGGATTACGCCTACACCACCAGCCATCAGCCGCAGGCGGAGCATGCCCCGCTGGCGTTTATCAGCCTGCTGCTCTTCACGCCCAACATCTTTGCGGTCTACCGCAGCCTGCCTCACCCTTGCCTGGCCATCTTTGGTGAGGACGCTTTCTCGCGCTATGACCTGGTCGGCGCGCTGCGAGACAAGGCCAACTGGCGCGTGCTTCACCTGAAGCGAGCGGGGGCGTTGGTGCACTGGGACGCGCCGCACGCGGTCATCACAGCTCTGGATGAGCAGCTCGGTTAGCCGGCCAACATCGCAACGGACGCGCGAGATTGCTCGGCCAGCGGCGCATACATGTCTCGCACATACTGCTTGAGCATGCGACGGGTGCTGAAGCGCGGGGCGATGGTGGCGATGGATGCTTTGACGCGCTGTAACCAGCCGCGCGGAATGTAATCCTCATCCACATCGTAGTAGAGCGGGATGATCTGCTCTTCCAGTGTGCGGAACAGTGACTCGCAATCCTCGCGATCTTGCTGCTCGGGATCGGAGTAATGCTTATCCTCGCCGATCGCCCAGCCGTTCTTGCCATCATAGGCCTCACACCACCAGCCATCCAGGACGCTGAAGTTAATCGCGCCGTTGAGTGCGGCCTTCATCCCGCTGGTGCCGCTGGCCTCATAAGGCCGGCGGGGGGTGTTCAACCAAACATCCACGCCTTGCACCAGGTGACGAGCGACGTTCATGTCGTAGTCCTCAATGAAGACCATGCGGCCAGCGGTGCTGGCGTTCTTCACCACGCGATACAGCTCTTGAAGCAGGCGTTTGCCCGGCTCATCGTTTGGATGCGCCTTGCCTGCGAAGATGATTTGTATTGGGCGCGCCGGGTCATTGAGCAGCCTCAGCAGGCGGGGCACGTCGCGCAAGATCAGCGCGGCCCGTTTATAGGTCGCAAAGCGCCGGGCAAAACCTATCGTCAGGGCGTTTGGATCGATCAAGACGCCGCTGGCGATCGTCTGGACGGGGTGCTGACTATGGGTAACCCACTTGGCGCGCGCGCGCTCACGCATGAACTGGGCAAGCTTGCGCTTGAGATGCTTGCGCACGGCCCACAACTCATCGTCGGGAATCTCATAGATCAGCCGCCAGGTTGACTCATCATCGAGATGGTCGTACCAAGCTGGGCCGAGGTACTCATCGAAGAGCCGGCGCATCCTGCGGGCCAGCCAGGTGGCTGTATGCACACCATTGGTGATGTGCGAGATGGGCACAGGCTGATTGGGATACAGCCATTGCCACATCTCGCGCGCCACCTGACCATGGAGTTTGCTCACACCGTTCGCCTTGCTCGACATATACAGCGCCAGCGGCGTCATCCCGAAGAAGTCCTCCTCCGCGCCGAGGGCCATAAACGCTTCGCGGCTCAGGCCCAGCTCATGCCAGAAGCCGCTCAATTGCTGATCGATTTGCCAGATCGGGAAGCGGTCATTGCCGGCGGGCACCGGCGTGTGGGTGGTGAAGACCGTGGTCCGGCGCACGTGCTCGCGCGCCTCAGCAAAGCTCATGCCCTGTTTCACCAACTCGCGGGCGCGCTCGAGCGTGCTAAAGGCCGAATGGCCTTCGTTCATGTGCCATACAGCAGGGTCGATCCCGAGCGCGCGCAAGACGCGCACCCCACCGATCCCAAGCACGATCTCCTGGTTAATGCGGGTCTCTGGATCAGGGCTATACAAGCGCTGGGTGAGCACGCGATCTTTGGGCAAGTTCTCCGCCACGTCTGTATCTAGCAGGTATAGGGGTACGTGTCCTACCTGAGCTTTCCATGTGTGGAAGTAGACGCGCCGTCCGGGCAGCTCAACGCTCAGAATGAGCGGGGCGCCGGTTGCGTCGGTCACCTGAATGATCGGCAACTCGTTAAAGTTGAGATGCTCATAGTCCGCCTCTTGCCAGCCGTCTTCCGTGATGCGTTGGCGGAAGTAGCCGTTGAGGTACAGGAAGCCGACGCCAACCATCGGCAGGCCCATGTCGCTGGCCTCCTTTAGGTGATCAGCCGCCAGCACGCCCAAACCGCCGGCATACATCGGCAGCGCTTCGGTCAGGCCGAATTCAAAGGAGAAGTACGCCACCATCGGGTGACCGTCCGGCGCATCACCGTTCCAATCCGGGAGTTGACCATCTCGGCCAGGCTTGTTGCGCATATAGGTGTCGAAGGCGGCAACGACGCGGTCGTAGCTATCCAGGATGCGTCGGTCAGCGAGCGCCTCGGCCAGGCGACTGCGCGAAAGCTGGCGCAACAGGCGCACGGGGTTGTGGTTCACGGATTCCCAAAGCACAGGATCTAGGCGCATGAACAGATTCTGCGCCTCCGGTGACCAAGTCCACCACAAGTTGTATGCGATCTCGCCCAACCGTCGCACGCGGCGAGGCAGCGAGTCGCACAGCGACTCGATAACAACTTCAGACACAAGAAGCCTCCGTTATAAAGTGCTCCGCTGGCGGGCAGGTGAAATGACTGCGATTGCTCCGCTCAGGGAGATAAGCCCATACTTTAACGAGTGTTTACTTGTAAACCAGTTAACGACGAGGATTATATCTCCTGATGGGGTAAACGGAGGCGCGGTATTTCACTAGCCTTTTCAGCTCCGGCGATAAACGGGGCGCGCTCAACTTTGGGGTAACTTGGCTCACTGACCTTTAAGCCGCTGGGGCACAGAGAATGTGTCCTCGGCGTCTCTCATGTTTCTTGTATCGCCTTAAAGTGGCGCACTTCCGAACAACGCACCTCATGAGCTTCCGATTTGGCGCGCCCAGAAACGATCGAAGGCCAGGTCACGCCGGCGCGACCTGGCCTTCAACCGGACCTGGGTGCATTGAACTAGCTCTTGCGCTGGCAGGTGTTAATGCCCAGCGGGGCGTAGAGCGGGCAGAACCCGACCAGGCTGGTGAGCACGAACGCAGCGGCAACAACGCCGAGAATGATAGCCAGCACACCGCTCAACGTGCCCGTGGCGATCAGGACGGCGACGACCAGCGCGACCGCGATGCGAATCCCGCGATCCAGGTTACCCATGTTCTTCTGCATCTCTTTCTAACCTCCTCTGTTGTGATTATCCGGCTCTAGTGTAGTGCGGCGATGGCGGTTTGTCAGTGACAAAGTCACCAAACGCGCCGGCGGCGCTGTAGGCCCTGCGGATCGAGCAGCCGAATGCTGCCGCGCCCGGTCTCGATCAGGCCGGCAACGGAGAAGTCTTCCAGGATGCGACTGACGACCTCCCGCGACGTGCCCAACTCAGCAGCGATCTGCTGGTGGGTGATGTGGAGCAGCGGAGCCTGCGAGGTCAGCCGCTGAAGTAAGAAGTCGGCGATCCGGGCGTCCATGCGGCGAAAGGCCACCTCCTCTACGATGGCCATCACAGTCGCCAATCGCCGCGAGAGCAGGTCGAAGACGTAATCGCGCCAGGCCTGGTAGCGGTTCACCCATAGCCGGAAGGCCGTCGCTGAGATGGCAATGGCCTCGGCTTCGCGCTCTACCGCAGCGATGGCGGGGAACTGATGGTTGCCCAGGATGCAGTTGGCGGTCAGGATGCACCCTTCGCCATATCCAAAGCGATACAGAGTGATCTCTCGGCCGGTCTCAGCCAGTTTGAACACCCGCACGCTGCCGCTTAACAGGACAGCCATGATGCTGCACTCGTCTCCTTCGGCGAAGATTTGAACCCCGGCCGGCAAACGCGAGAGGCTTGCCTCAGCGGTGAAGTCGCGCATGAGTTCAACCGGCGTGCTCCTCAGGAAAGGCAACGCCGAGATGGCGCGCTGTAGCTCCTCATCACGCAGCATGGCCTACCGCGGTCTAATTTTCTCTCAGGCGGGAGGCACATTCACGATTGATGAGCGCGCAGGCGCAGCGAGGCCGCGCAGCCCGATGCTTCGCGGCGCGCAGCGTGAATGCACCTCTTCTAGAACATTTGTGCTACACTGCCTGCCATGGCGACGCTGGATCGTTTGGACGAGGCGGTACAGGCCTTTGCCGAACATTTGAGGCGCCGGCCGCTGAGCGATAACACCCGCAAAGCGTTTCTAGGGGATGTGCAGATGTTCGTCCGCTTCCTGACCGCTGAAGGGAAGCCCATGCCCATGCTTCGCTCACTCAGCAGCACGCACATCCGCGCCTTCGTCGCCCACGAGGAAGCGCGCAGGAACGCCAATAGTCCCAAGTCTGTTGAGCGGCGGCTGACCTCGCTCAAGGTGTTCTTTCGCTGGTTGCACGAGAGCGGTCATCTCGCTGTCAACCCCGCCGACCCGGTTCCTTATAAGCCAGTGGTTGACCCCTTGCCCGCGTATTTGACCGAGGCGCAGGTGTGCGCTGTGCTGCAAGCAGCACAAACGGTTGCCGCGGGCCGGCGACACGACACGCGCCCTCTAGCCATCATCTATCTGGTGCTGGAAACCGGGATTAAGAAGAGCGAATGCCTGCGTTTGACGACGAACGACCTCGACCTGGATGGGCGGTGGGTGCGGATTCGGTATGACAAGCGACACCTTAAGTTTAAGGAGCGTGAATTGTCATTCTCTCCTGAATGTCGCCAGGCGCTGGCTCGCCATCTAGAGCGCTACCAACCGCGCGGGCGCGTGTTCAACTGCACCGGTCGCAATATCGAATATGCCTTTAATCGCAAAGTGGCGCCGCTGGCCGGCCTGGAAGCGTTGACATTCGAAATGCTGCGTTGGACGTGCGCGCTGCGTGACTATCAATCCGGTGAGCTGGATAAAGAAGCGCTCCAATATAAATACGGTCTTTCGGAAATTGCCTGGCGCGAGATGGAGCACAAGCTGACCCGCATCCTGGCCGGCCAGTCAGCTCAGCGGGGCTGAAAGTCGTCGCCCAGGATGATGAGCACGTCTAGCGTGTTCGTTGGGTCTGGCACGACAGCGATGCTCGTGAGTGGCAGACTTAGCTCGGCGGCGAGCCACCTCGTCCGATCCGGTTGCCCTTTGTAATCCACAATGGCCGAGCGAGCATAACGCTGTGGCGCGTCGCCGATGCTGAGGACGAGGACGCCGCGCGCTTCGAGATAAGCCTTTGTGCCGGCTGCCAGTCCCGTGCGCAGCGTGCCGTTCTGGATGGCCACCCGCAGTGGCGCACCGGTTGTTTGGGCGGCCTGTGGCTGAGGGGCATAGAACTGCGCGCGCAGCTCCCGCACGCGCTCGCGGATGGGGATGAGCACGCTGCCACCTTGCGGCGTCGTCCATGTCTGTGTCGCGCTCTCGTCAATTGCAACCCGCGCGATGCGCTCATCGGGAATCTCCCTGGCCAGCAACGCGAGCTGTGCGATCTCGATGGTGCTCAGGTTAGTCTCGACCGCACTGCCCAGCGCTTGAAGGATTTGAGGGAGTTGAGGGAGCAACGCGACCAACGTCTGGTTACTGCGCAGCGCTTCGCGCAGCGCCATGACGACTTGCTGCTGCCGCCGCAGGCGGTCGAAGTCGCTGCCGCCGTGGCGCGTGCGCACATACTTCAGCGCAGATCGCCCGTCCAACCGATGCCAGCCAACAGGCAGGCGAAATGGATCGTAACCGTAGGCCGCGTCGGGAAAGGCCGGATCGTCAATGTCGCGCTCGTTGTAGATCTCCACGCCGCCGGCCAGGTCAATCAATCGCATAGCTGCCGCGAAGTTCAAGCGGATGTAGAAGCGCACCGGCACGCCAAAGTTGTATTCCACCGTCCGCATCACGTAGGTCGGTCCGCCATAGGCGTGGGCAACGTTGATGCGGTCCTGGCCGCGGTCTGGCAACGGCACATATAGATCGCGCGGGATGCTGAGCAAGCCGGCAGTGCGAGCAATCGGATCGAGCGTGAGCAACATGAGCATGTCGGCGCGTGCCGTCGCCGGCGATTCACCTGCCCGTTGGTCAATGCCTATCAGCAGCACGTTGATGCGCTCTTGTCCTTGCCAAGTGCCGATCGCCGGCAGGTCAAGCAAGGGCAGCGCCGGGTCGCTCTGGGCAGTTGAGCGTTGCAGGCGTTGAAAGATGGCTTGAAGCGCCGTCAGGCCGGCCGTCGGCAGGACAAGCGCTGCGGCAACAATGACGATGATGACAACGACAGGCCAGCGCGCGCGACGCCGCAACGGTGGAGGCGTGGGGCGCATCACAACTACTCACGCGCTCTAAGCCACCTGGACGCTTGGGCGGCCAGGTGGATCGAGCCGGTGACGCAGATAATATCACCGGGTCGCGCTTCATCCAGGGCGCGCTGTAGCGCAATCTCCGGATCGCTGATCTGCATGACGGGCGGACCGTGGCCGTCGCCAAAGCGCGTCTGCCAGATCGCCAGTAGCTGATCGGCTGGCAGGGCGCGGTCGAGGGGAGGCGCCGTGCAAGTAATCCGCGCGGCGTCTTCGGCGATGATCTTCAATATGCTCGCTGCGTCTTTGTCGCGCAGCATGCCCAACACGAAGTGCCTTGGCTGGCCCGAGAAGTACGCGCGCAGCGAATCACGCAAGCGAGCCATAGCGTATGGCGTGTGCGCGCCGTCGGCAATGACCAACGGCGCGTCGCGCAGTATCTCGAACCGCGCCGGCCAGCGCAGGCCGGCCAGTCCAGCTTGAATGGCCGGCGCATGCGCTACGAAGCCCTGTTTGTATAAAGCGCCGAGCGCAGTGAGGGCAGTCGCCAGATTTTCGAGCTGCCAGTGTCCCAGCAAAGGGCAGAACAGCTCGGCGGACGTCCCCATCACTTGGACGAGCGGGCTGCGGGGATGACAGCGGACGCAGACCCATTGCCCGCTTGCGCCGGCTTGAAGGCGGGAGAACTTCGCCGTACAGTGATCTTCTACGAAGTACAGCCGTTCGGCCATGCCCAGCCGGTGGGCTTCGGCGAGGATGACTCGCTTGGCTTCGTCGGTCTGCGGCGCGATGACCGCGCTGCCGTGGGCGCGCAGAATGCCGGCTTTGGCCCAGGCGATTTCAGCGATCGTGCCACCCAGGATTTGCGTATGCTCCAGGCTGATGTTGGTGATCACCGATAGGACCGGCTCGGCCAGGTTGACTGCATCCTGGCGTCCGCCAATCCCGATCTCCATGATAGCCAGGTCAACGCCCTGCTCCTCGAACCAACGATAGGCCATCGCGGTAAACGCCTCAAAGCGGGTGGGCAACCCAAGCTCAGGACGGTCCCAGCAACCGAGGATGGCCGCGATCCGCTCAGCCAGCGAGGCAAATCGTGCCTCGCTCATGGTCTCCCATCGCCCGCCGTGGCTAATGGCGAAGCGTTCCAAGGGGGTATGCAGGTGCGGGCCGGTGAACAGGCCCACCCGATAGCCGGCTGCGCTGAGCATGGCGGTCAACATGGCAGACGTGCTGCCTTTGCCTTTTGAACCGGCGACCAAGACGCAACGGCGCGTCGCGCGTTGAGCGCCGCCTAGGCGAGCGAGCAGATGCTTGGCACGAGCGATGCCATGGCCAAAAGCGTACGCAAAGGTGTGTTGGTGGGCATTGAGCCGGTCGAGTGCGTGCAGATAGGCAACAGCGGCGTCGAAGCTGCCTCGCTGTTGCGTGCAAGCAGCCATTCTGGGGTTTAAACGGTGGTCAGCGGCGGTCAGACAGGTGGCCAAGGAATATGGCGGTCGTGGCGATTGGGGTTGGGAAAGTGTCTGAGCCTTATCAGGCCCTCCAGGCGTCTGATGAAGGCTTGGACTTCTTCTTCAGTCAGCAGTTTGCGCAGCGCATCACCGAGCGGTTGCCCTGCATGCACTTGCGCGCGCAGTTGTCTGAGGTCTTCCAGCATCTCCGAAGGGATGGGCTGGCCGGCGAAGTCCCAGATCACTGTGCGCAGCTTGTAGTCGGCATTGAAGGTAATGCCGTGGTCAATCGCCCATACTCGGCCGTGCTTATCGCGCAGGCAATGGCCACTCTTACGGTCGGCGTTATTGGTGATGAGGTCGAAGAGCGCCATGCGCTGAAGCTGTTGGCAACACGCAGCGTCGTCGCGGAAGTTGAAGAAGTGCTGGTCGGCGTCGCTTTCAATGAACAGTTGCACGGAGCCAAACCCATGCGGGCCGTTGCGCAGCACGGTGGGCGGCACGAGATGCCATCCCAGCGCTTCGCTGACCAGGTAGGCAGCAAATTCGCGCAGGCAAAGCGTGCCATTCGGGAAGTCCCACAGAGGCACCTCGCCCCGCCGCGGCTTGTATATGGCAAGCAGGCTGGCCGGCTCCGGCTCGCTCTTTGAGTTATCGGTAACCTGGACCAGAAAGGTGTAGTTTGAACCCCACGGCATCAGGCCCAGCGATTGCATGTTCCCTTCGCGCAGCACGCGAAGCACCTGCGACACAGGCCATTCGCTTTCCATAAGCACCTCACCCCCTCGCAAATCCCTGAGAAATTAGGCAAACACGATCTCATCACTATGCCCATTGCGCCTCGGACAAAAGCCCTGTATCTCCCCATCCGCATCCATGGGTTTGCCGCAGAGCGGGCAGATCGGGCGACCTTTGGCGACAACTTGCAGGCCGTGACGGCTGAACGCTTCGATCTGCGCGCGTGAGCAAAACAGGCGCACCGAGGACGCTTCATCTGGGTTGACGTCCTCCGGCAGCAACTCGGTTAAGACGATCACGGTGAGGTCGTTCTTCTCGTCGTATCCCAGGCCCATCTGCCCCACGCGAAAGAGCGGCGCCAGGGGCTGTTCTAGCTCCATGTCAATGTCCAGCGGGGAGAACTTGGCGCCTTTCGGGTATTTCACGCGCAATTCTTCCAGCCACTGCTCGAGGGCCATGCATAGCGCGGAGACCTGCTCTTTCTCGCAAACGAGCGTCACCAGCTCCGCGCCCTTACGCGCCTGAATGTAGAACGTGCGTTGGCCTGGTTTGCCGATCGCGCCAACGGTGATGCGGGAAACAGGATTCAAATCTATTGATCGGCCAGGCATGTTGTGATTCTACTACTCGTGTCTGTGTGGGAGGGATGCGTTCACGAATACGTTTGGCGTGTCATGCCGAGCGAAGCATTTAAGCGCTCGCCCAATCGAAGCCCAACGGCATCACCAAAGGACCCGATGTCATGCTAGCGCAGCGAAGCATCTAAACGCCCGCCTGACCAAAGCTCAACGGGCATCACCAAAGCCACATCCCATCCCATGTCATGCTGAGTATGATGAAGTCGCTCAGAATGACAAGGGCCAGCGGCCGTCTGTGCCACTCCGCGGCGCTTCTTGGGGAGCAGCATAACTGCCCCTGCCCGTGAACGCACCCAAGATACAGGAAGTGCTTAACTCTGGGATGACCTGGCTCACTGACATTTAAACCGCCGAGGCGCAGAGAAATAACCTCTGCGTCCTCGGCGTCTCTGCGGTGTGTTATCACCTTCAAGTGGCGCACGCCCCGCATCCAAACCCGCCGCCTTACGCCGCCACCGGCGCGTGCGATTGTGCCTTGCCGTTGGTCGCGTGCTCCAGCGCCAGCGCCTCATACTGCTTCCAGCGGGCGTGGATGGCCTCCTGCGCCGCGGCCATCAGCGCCTCGGCCTCCTCGGGGTGGCTCTGCTGGAGCATGCGATAGCGCGCTTCATTGTAGGCATAGTCCTTGAAGGGAATCTTTGGCGCGCCGCTGTCCAGTTGGAGCGGGTTCTTGCCCTGGGCGCGCAGCCGCGGGTCATAGCGATACAGCGGCCAGTAGCCGGAGTCCACAGCCAGCTTCTGCTGGTTCAGCCCCTTGGCCATGTCTATGCCGTGGGCGATGCAGTGGCTATAGGCGATGATCAGCGCCGGCCCGTCGTATGATTCGGCCTCTAGGAAAGCCTTGATCGTCTGCGCGTCGTTGGCGCCCATCGCCACCTGGGCGACATAGACGTTGCCGTAGGTCATCGCCATCATCCCCAGGTCCTTCTTGGCCGTGCGCTTGCCGGCAGCGGCGAACTTGGCCACCGCGCCCAGCGGCGTGGCCTTGGACGATTGCCCGCCGGTGTTCGAATACACCTCGGTATCCAGCACCAGCAGCTTGACGTTCTGGCCGCTGGCCAGCACGTGATCTAGGCCGCCATAGCCGATGTCGTAGGCCCAGCCATCGCCGCCGACGATCCACACGCTCTTGCGCACGAGCATGTCGCTCACGGCGAGCAGGTTGGCCACCTGCGCCTTCTGCGCCTCGTCCGCGTCGCGGGCCGCGGCTTGCCATTCGATGAGCCGGCGGCGCAGCGCCTCCACCCGCTCGCGCTGGGCAAGGACGCCCTGCTCAGTAGATTGATCCGCATTCAGCAGCGCATCGGCCAGCGCGTCGCCGATCACGTCGCGCAGCTTCTCAACCAGCTCCCTGGCCAGCGCCGTCTGTTTGTCCACGGCCAGCCGCAGGCCCAGGCCGAACTCGGCGTTGTCCTCGAAGAGCGAGTTGCTCCAAGCCGGCCCGCGGCCCGTCTGCGGGTCAAACGACCAGGGCGTGGTCGGCAGGTTGCCGCCGTAGATGCTGGAGCAGCCGGTGGCGTTGGCGACGTAGAGCCGGTCGCCAAACAGGCGGGTGAGCAGCGAGAGATAGGGCGTCTCGCCGCAGCCGGCGCAGGCTCCGCTGAACTCGAACAGCGGGCGGAGGAGCTGGACGTTCTTGACGTTGTTGAAGTGCAGGCCGTTGACGCGCGGGTAATCGGGCAGGCGCTCGAAGAAGGCCCAGTTCTCCGCCTCCGCCTCGCGCAGCGGCAGTTGCGCCGCCATATTCAGCGCCTTCCGCCCGACCTGGCGCTTGTCCTTGGCCGGGCAGGCCTCCACACACAGCGTGCAGCCGGTGCAGTCCTCCACCGAGACTTGAAGCACATACTTGTGGCCCGGCAGCTCCTTCCAGCGCGCATCGGCAGACTTAAAGGTTGGCGGGGCATCCGCCAATGCATCCGGCGGGACGACCTTGGCGCGGATGACGGCGTGCGGGCATACATAGACGCACTTGCCGCACTGGATGCAGATGTCTGGTTCCCAGACCGGCACCTCCAGCGCAATGTTGCGCTTCTCCCATTGCGTCGTGCCGCTGGGATAGGTGCCGTCCACCGGCAGCGCGCTGACCGGGATCAGGTCGCCCTGGCCGGCGATCATCTTAGCCGTCACCTCGCGCACAAAGGTCGGCGCGCTGGCCGGGACCGCCGGCGGCATCGTGTGCTCGCTCCAGCGCACCGGCTCAGGGATCGGCAGCTCGTAGAGATGGTCGAGTGTGGCGTCCACGGCGGCGAAGTTGCGCTGCACCACGGCCTCGCCGCGCTTCCCGTAGGTCTTGCGGATGGCTTCTTTGATCTTGGCGATCGCCTCCGCGCGCGGCAGCACGCCGCTGATGGCGAAGAAACACACCTGCATCACGGTGTTGATGCGGTTGCCCATGCCGGCCTCGCGCGCCACCCGATAAGCGTCAATCACCCAGACCTTCAGCCGCTTGGCGACGATCTGCTCCTGCACCTCGCGCGGCAGGTGATCCCAGGTCTGGTCAGCGGGGAAGGGGCTGTTGAGCAGCAGGATTGCGCCCGGCGCGGCGTTGGCCAGCACGTCGTAGCGCTCCAGGAAGCCGAACTGGTGCACAGCGACGAAGTTCGCCTGCGCGATCAGGTAGGGAGCCTGGATCGGGCGCGGCCCAAAGCGCAGGTGCGAGACGGTGCGCGCCCCGGACTTCTTCGAGTCGTAAACGAAGTAGCCCTGCGCGTAGTTATCGGTCTCCTCGCCGATGATCTTGATCGAGTTCTTGTTGGCGCCCACCGTGCCGTCGGCACCCAGCCCCCAGAACACCGCGCGCACGGTATCGGCCGGCTCGATGTCAAAGGCCGGGTCGTAGTCCAAGCTGCTGAAGGTCACGTCGTCGTGGATGCCGATCGTGAAGTGGTTCTTGGGCGCCGGCTTGCGCAGCTCGTCGAAGATGGCCTTGGCCATCGCCGGCGTGAACTCTTTCGACGAGAGGCCATAGCGCCCGCCGACCACGCGCGGGCGTCGCTCACCCTCCCACGCCTCGTTCAGCGCGGTGACGACATCTTGATAGAGCGGCTCACCGGCGGCGCCGGGCTCCTTGGTCCGGTCGAGGACGGCGATGGCGCAGACAGCGGCCGGCAGGGCGGCGACGAAGTGGGCCGCCGAGAACGGGCGATATAGCCGCACCTTCACCACACCCACCTTCTCGCCCTGCGCCAGCAAGTGGCGCACGGTGGCCTCAACCGTCTCTGCGCCCGATCCCATCAGCACAATCACGCGCTCGGCGTCCGGCGCGCCCACGTAGTCAAAGAGGTGATACTGCCGGCCGGTCAGCGCGGCGAACTTATCCATCTGCTGCTGAACCACCGCTGGCGCAGCGAGGTAGAAGGGGTTAACCGCCTCGCGGGCCTGGAAGTACGTGTCAGGGTTGTGGGCTGTGCCGCGCACGAACGGATGGTCGGGCGAGAGCGCCCGCCGGCGATGGGCCTGCACCAGATCATCAGGGATCATGGCGCGGATATCGTCTTCGCTCAGCCGCTCTATCTTCATGATTTCGTGGCTGGTGCGAAAGCCGTCGAAGATGTGGAGGAACGGCACGCGCGCGGCCAGCGTGCTGGCTTGGGCGATCAGGGCAAAGTCCATTACCTCTTGCACCGAGTTGGCGAACAGCATCGCCCAGCCCGTGGCGCGCGTCGCCATCACGTCGCTGTGGTCGCCGAAGATCGAGAGGCCATGGGTGGCGACGCTGCGCGCGGCGATGTGGAAGACCGTGCTGGTCAGCTCGCCGGCGATCTTGTACATGTTCGGGATCATCAGCAGCAGGCCCTGGCTGGAGGTGAAGGTGGTCGCCAGCGCGCCGCCTTGCAATGCGCCGTGGATCGCGCCGGCGGCGCCGCCCTCGGACTGCATCTCCTGAACAATTGGCACGCTGCCCCAGATGTTGCGTTCGCCCTCTGCTGACCACTGGTCGGCCAGCTCGCTCATCGGCGAGGACGGGGTGATCGGATAGATGGCGATCACTTCGTTGGTCTTGTAGGCCACGTAGGCTGCCGCCTCGTTGCCGTCAATTGTCACGCGGGCGCGGGAAGCGTAGACACTCATGGCTATAGTTGTAAGGCGTATCGCGGTCCATGCGCATCCGCCGGCGGATGGGTTGTAGGCTGGCCAAGTGGGCAGATCGCAAGGAAAGCGGGCTATGCGCAGCAGGCGTCCCAAAAAGCGTCCCTCTCGTCAGCCGGCGTCGTCCTGCTTGCCCGCAGACGACAAGGACTCCTCGACGAGCAAGCCCCATAGCTCTTGGGCCGAGCGGAAGTGCCACTCGCGGCGACCGTCTGCCGAGCGCAGCGAAGGGTCTAAAGCCGCGATTGGCTGAGGCTCTGCGCGGGGTCGCTGAGGCAGGGCGTTTGGTGGCTTCGCGGGGGGTGTAGCAGCGCTACGTTGGGGCGTAGCAGCGCTGCGCCCATACAATAATGCGGTTGGGCGGGATTTTTGGGGGGGCGACGCACCGCGTCGCCCTTACCTCGTAGCGGTGTATAGGGCGAGGGATGTTTACTCCCTCGCCTTTTTGCTGTGCTTGTCCTGCTGGACGGTCAGCGCAGTCGTCCCGCTGGACCGCTACGTGCTCGAGGCCTGGCCGCCGCCCGACAGCGGCTGGCTGCCGCGCGCCATCAGCCTGACCGCGAGCGCTGCGACTGGGGAATGGATGATCACCCAGTCGGTGGCGCTGCCGCCCAGCCACGCCAGCGTCTTCATCCCGCTGGTTTATGGCGAGTAGGCGCGGCTCGCCGGCAGGCGAAAGCTCAGCCAGGTGCCCACGCCGGCGAGCGCTGCCACCAAGGCGAACATGCCGGCGTAGGCTGCCAGTGGCTGCCCGCTCGCCGAGAGCGCGTCCAGCCAAGCGCCGCCCAGCAAGGGCGAGAGGGCGACCACGCCACCCAGCGTGTTGATCACGCCGACGTACATGGCGCGGTGACGCTCCGGCGCGTTATCCAGCAAATAGCCCACCGGGCCAAGCACCAGCGAGTGCTCAATTGCCCCGCGCAGGGCGAAGATGATGACGAAGCCAGCGATCACCACCGCCGGCGACGCGCGCAAAACCGGCCCCAAGAGGGCAAAGGCCAGAGCCAACGCCGGCGCAGCGAACTGCATCGCGGCGGCCGAACGCACCACGCTCAGCGCCGTGAAGCGCTCG
>Ga0209809_1000701_pt1 | contig 29476 bp, 26 predicted proteins | sample YNPMSTMetaG_FD_186172 | JGI IMG/M metagenome (GOLD analysis project Ga0209809, IMG submission 186172) | Anoxygenic and chlorotrophic microbial mat microbial communities from Yellowstone National Park, USA - YNP MS-T MetaG (SPAdes) (version 2) ...
CATGTGAGCGTTCTGAACGGGACCACTTCTCAGAAGCGCAGGGACAATGGATTGGTCCAGGGAGCCTTTCGGGTGATGAGCGTCGTTGTGGTCGCGTTTGCGTCGCTCGGTTGAAGGTGTCGTTTGGCCGAGCGGTGCCACGCTGCCGAACCAGCGTAGGCGAATTTGATGCGGATCCCTATTGACATTCGCTTTGTCTTCGCCCTATTCTGACACTGGTGGCGTTACGCGAGCCGATGACGGAGGCGATCCGGTGCCCCGTTCACGGGTTCATCCGGTACTCGAAGAAGGAACGGGCTTTGATGGATCACCCCCGCGTGCAGGGGCTTCGCTATGTGCGGCAGTTGGGTTTGACGTACCTGGCGTATCCAGGGGCCGTGCACTCACGATTCGAGCATTCTCTGGGGGTGATGGAGCTTGTTACACGCGCCTTCGAAGGGCTTGTCCGGGATCACCGTAAGGAGTTGGAAGACGAATTGGCAAGCATGCCGGGCCTTGGCGATAAAACGCTGGAGAGGGGGCTCCAGGTACTTCCTCTTGCGGCTTTGCTTCATGACGTCGCCCACGCGCCGTTCTCCCACGCGGGTGAAGCGCTCCTCGGCAAGAGCCACGAAGAACTGGCCGCTCAGGTGATCCGGGGCGAGCTTAGCGAACCGATCGACTCGGAGTTCTTCGAAGGTGCCGCGGAACTTGTTGCGAATCTGATCGAGAAACCCGATGCGGTTCCGTTCCTCCGGCAATTCGTGGCCGGGGAGATGGATATGGATCGGACCGACTACCTGCGGCGGGACTCACTACACTGTGGCGTGGACTACGGCCTGTTCGATTTTCGCCGACTTCTCGAATCGCTGACGGTGGCCCGCAATCCCTTGACAGGCAGGCTTCAGCTCGCAATCCGCAGAGGCGGCGAGCACGCCTTCGAGGGACTGATCCTGGCACGTTATCAGATGAGCACCCAAGTGTATCTCCACAAGATTCGTCGGATCTACGATCACTACCTCAGAGAGTACCTGGAAGGCTGGAAACAAGAGCACGGTCGCGAACTCGAAGAGGTGCTCGAATACAGCGACCATGATGTATTAGCGCAGATGGCCCAAGACGCCAAAAGTGATAAACCGTCATCCGGATGGGCGAAACGGATCTTGGAGCGCCGTCATCATAAAGTGGTGTACGACACAGGGGATGCGGCGGACGTGACCCGCCTGAAGAAGGCGCGCAAAATTTTGGAATCACTACGAGAGGAGTTCGGGAACATTGATTTCCTGCTTGACAACTCGCCGCTTACAATCCACAAGCTTACCGTACCCGGAGACCAGGAGGAGTCCAAAGTTGAGGACCTCTACATTGTCGAGGAGGGCGGGAGGTTGACCCTGCTGACCGAGGATAGCGCAATTATCGGCAAGATACCGAAAAGTGTTCGCACAGCGCGCATTTTTGCCGATGCAACCGGAGATCGCCTAGAGGAGATAAGGGCACACATCCGGGCTTTGGAGGCGAGGCCATGAAGCAATGCGAGGGAATGGTTTTCTCGGACAACCTTGCGGCCGCCTATGTAGCTGCCGTCGTCGAGCTGTTCAACAAAGAGCATCCCGATCGCTACTTAGGACGGACAGCGCTGCAGAAACTCCTGTACTTCGCCAGGGCTATGGGTGCCCCCCTACCGTTCTCGTTCGAGATCTACACGTACGGCCCTTATTCAGATGGGCTTAGTTTCGTTGTGGAGGGTATGCTCGCCGACGAGACGTTGGAGGACACCAGCCAAGACCAGGCAAGGTATTCCAATTATCGCATTACGGAACAGGGAAGGTATCTGCTGGAAAAGTATGGTGAGCACCTGAATCCCCATAAGGGCGTGCTTCGGGAGGTGGTAAGGATTTTTGGTGGGTTCGAGCCCAGTACTTTGGAATTGATCGCCACGTTGCACTTCCTGGTGCAGCGGTTGAAGCGGCAAGGATCCGGGAGGCCGCAGGAAGAAGAGGTTGTCCGGCGGTTTCTTGAGATCAAAGGGGAGAAGTTTCCGAGGGGCGCCGTTTCGTCTTGGTACAAGGCGCTTGAGCAGTCGGGGCTGATTGAGTAGGCGGAATCCGTGGACCGTGCTTGGGGAAGAGGGCCGGACTAGAAGCTCCTGCCGCTGGTGCGCCCTGGCGGTCTGATTCTGGCCCATAACGTGAACATGGTTGATGAGTACGTGCGCCGGGTCAGCAGCGATCCCAACCTGGAAACCGTCTTCTACATGCAGGGCGGCGGCCTCAGCATCACGCTGAAGAAACGGTGAGGCGCCGGACTCGAGCATTTGGAAGTGGCGAAAGTTCAGGTCAGTCGAGGGGGATATCCACTCCTGCTCCATGAAGGAAATGGAAAGCAGGGCAGAGGTCGAGCCGGTATGGCGCGGGCGATTGCGGTACCATGTGAGCGATAGGGCTGGGCAACCGTGAAGCGAACTATCCAAGTGCGCATCTTCAGAGGCGAGAAGCAGTACGTGGCCGAGTGCCTCGACCTGCCGGTTGTGACAGAAGCTACTACCTTGGACGAGTTAACGACCAACATCCGGGAAGCGATCGCCTTGCATCTGGAAGGGGAGGATCTGGCCGAGCTTGGATTCGTGAACAACCCCACGATCCTGGCCACCCTCGAGCTGGATGCTGCGGCCTGATGCCGAAACTACGGACACTGACGGGGCGCGACCTGCTCCGAATCTTCGCTGCTTGCGGCTTCGAGCCGGCTCCCAACGGGGCAGTCATGTGAAACTGCGTCGGCTTCTGCCCGGAGGTGTCCGGCAGACGCTAACCATTGTCCTTCATGACGAGGTAGACAAAGGAACGCTGCGCGCGATTTTTCGGCAGGCCGTCCGGTACGTGCCGGAAAGTGAACTGAGGCCCCACTTTTTTACCCAGGATTGAGCCCACCGTGTACCGGACTCGGCCGGGTCGAAGGGCGCCAGACTCGGAGATCAGCCTCGGGCGGCGGCCTCAGCATCACGCTGAAGAAGCGGTGAGGCGCCGGCCGGGTTCGACGGGGCCGGCTGTCCGGGCAGCCGGAACCGAGGCAGGAACCCTACCGCCGCCGTCCCGGAAAATCGCTTTCGATGCGATAGCCGCCCCCGAGACGAGGACGCACGGTGTAGCTTTCGAGCGGGTCGAGATCGTTCTCGATGCGGTAACCCCCGCCGAGCCGGGGTCTCACGGTGTACGTTTTCGTCGGGTCCAGATCGCTTTCGATGCGATAGCCTCCGCCGAGGCGCGGTCGCATGGTGAAGCTTTTCATCGGATCCAGGTCGCTTTCGATCCGGTAACCGCCGAGCGCGCGCGGCCTGATGGTGTAGCTCTCCAGCGGATCCAGATCATTTTCGATCCGGTATCTGCCCCACCAACCCTGGTTCACGGTGTAGGACTCCAGCCAGCTGGAGCCGCCGAACGGGCGGGCTGAGCTCGTGAACGAACGCGATGTTTGGGCTTGGTTATCCTGGTACCGCAGCGCCGAGCCGGATGCCATCCGCAATTCGTTCAGCCCCCAATCGCTCAGGGTCACGCCTTGGCTGCGCAAGTGCTCGATCTTCTGTTCCATGGTGAGGCCGGGTGCGCTGTCGAGCCGGCGCAGGTATTCTCGGAGGCCGAGCTCCTGTCCAACCAGAGCTGCCCCGGCTCCGAGAGCCAACAAACAGAATGCGGTTGCGAAAACGCGCATGGTGGTTACCCTGGCATTGATATCCCGCGGGGCGCAGACGCCCACGCTTATTTTACAGGCCTGATTCGGCTCGAGCAAGGGTTCCTGCGGCTTGGGGGGTCGGGGTAATGGGCTTGGGGGGCGTCCCGAGGCGTCCTTCGTGGGAACCGGCTCGCTCGGAAGGATGGGGAGCCGGCCGGTCGGACTCGACATTCCCGGGCTTTTCCCTGCCGTGATGAACTCAAATCCCCAACTGATATCGGGAGTACGCCTCGTACTCGAACTCCCAGTTCACCGAGCCGTCTTTGAAGCGCATCCACGTCTTATGCCGTGCCGGGGGGCCCTCCGAGATCAGGAAGACCCGTCCGCCGCGGACTTTGCCGTTGGAGGGATCGTCGGGCGACACGCGGGGATAGGCGCGATGTCCGGCCGAGCCGACGTAACCGAGTTCGACTCCTTTCCAGCGGCCCACGTAGTTGTTGGTGTGGTCGTGGCCGCAGTAGATGCCGCGCACGTCGCCCCGTTCCAGGACCGCGGCAAACAAGCCGCTGTTGATGGGCGAGGGGGCCTCGGGTTCGTGCCGCGCTCCGATGATCTTGGCCTGATTGACCATCTCGTTGAACTCGCGCAGCGGGATATGAAAGAACATCAGGCCCGGTATTTTGGCGCCGTGCTGTTTTTCCAGCTCGATCGAGGTGCGGTAGTACCAGTGGATCTGGTCGGCATGGATCCAGTCATAGTAGGTGTTCTTGCCCTCCGTAATGTATTCGTTGGAGTCGAGCAGCCAGATGCAGTAGACGGGCCGAGTTCCCTTGGCGTCGCGGATCAGGATGTACTTGTTGCCGCCGCCGGTAAGGCCGCGGGCGTAACCGCCGTTGAGGTTATGGGGGTGGGCGGCGTACATTTGCAGGACGGCGTCCTTGTTCAGTCCGGTCTTCGGAAAATGCTCCTGATCGTGGTTGCCGAAGGTGATGGCCCATGGCGTCTTTTTGTTTTCCATGGCGGCGGCCACGTTGGCGATGGCCTTGCGGACCGCCTCCGGCGATTCGCAGTCCTTGCCCGCCAGACAATCGCCGGTGACGATCACCAGGCCGGGCTTTTCGGCATCAATGAGCTGCTCGGTGAGAGCGATGCCGTGCGTATCCGGGACCGGCGTGTAGTGCAGGTCCGAGATCACGAGAATCTTGAACGTCCCGGCGGCGCTGCACTGCAAGGGCCGATCCAAGGCAGCGGCGGCCGCGGCCCCCAACGTTGTGACAAGGAAAGACCTTCGGTTCATTGAGCACCTCTCAGCTCTCAGGAATAGGCCACCCGCGAGGGTGGTTCTCAAACGCTCTTCAGGTTGACTTCGTCTACGATGCCGATCACAGCGGCTTCGATGGGAGTCATGAGACGGCCCACGCTGCTGAAGGCGCTGTAGCCCTCGGTGGTCAGGAGCACGCGGTCGCCGATGCCGGCTTGTACGGCGTCCACTGCCACGACGGCATCCCCGCGTTCGCTTCCGTCCAGATCGAGCGGCTGAACCAGCAGCAGTTTGAGGCCTTCATGCGAGGGATGCTTGCGAGTCGCCGTCAACTCGCCGATGACGCGCGCGATCAGCACGCAGCGCCTCCCCCACCGGAACGGCGCCTTCCGGCGGTGCGGTCTACGTGAATCGTATCCACGATGCCGACGATGGTGGCGTCCGTGACGACCTCATCCGGCAGGAAAGCGAAACTGGCTTCGCGGGCTCGGGTCCAATAGACCAGCTCGCCGGCCCCGGCCCCGGTCCAGTCCGTGCAAACAATCCGGCGGCCTCTGTCCTCCAGCTCGGGTGTGACGGGCTGAACGATGAGCAGGCGGTGCCCCGTCAGGCAAGCGTTCTTGACGGTGGCCCAGACGCAGCCTACGACGCGTCCCAGATACACCGGCGTCACTCCGTGCGATCCAGGCTCACCGTGTCCACGATGCCGACGATGGCCGTGTCCACGGGCCGGTCCCGGCAGCCCTCGGCCATGCGGGCGGAGCTGCCCGAGACTGCGATCACGGTCTCCCGGAACCCCGCGCCTACGGTATCCACAGCGACCAGGTAGCCGGCTTCCTCTTTGCCGTCCGGGGACACTGGTTTGAGGACAAGCAGTTTCTTGCCCTCCAGACGCGGATCCTTCCGCGTGGCCACCACCGTACCGACAACGCGAGCCAGAATCATGATTGCCTGCTCGGCTGCGCCCCTTACTTGCCCTGGTTGCTCTTGCCGATGGGCAGGACGTCTTCCAGGCTCGGGTGCGGCCGCGGGATGACATGAACCGCGATCAGCTCGCCCACCCGGCGAGCCGCGGCAGCGCCTGCGTCCGTGGCGGCACGCACCGCCGCTACGTCACCCCGCACCAGCGCGGTCACGTAACCCGACCCGATTTTTTCCCAGCCAACCAAAGTTACTTTGGCCGCCTTGACCATCGCATCCGCGGCCTCGATCATCGCCACCAGGCCGCGCGTTTCGATCATGCCCAATGCTTCGCCCATGTTGCTCCGTCACCGCGCACCGGCGGGCTTTGCCGCCGGGCGCTCCTCCCATCAGGATTTTCCAGTTGCGCGCAAAGCTTCGCTGACCAGCGCGATCAGCTCTTCGCGCGTGAACACAAACCTTTCCAGGCCCACTTCTTCGGCCACCAGCGGGCAGCCGGGTTCTCCGTGCACCTTGGCCTGGATGCCGTAACGCCGGCGCGCCTCCAGCAGCTTCTCGACCTCTTCCCTCGGCAGCACGCGCGGCCCCCCAACCAGCTCGGCCACCAGCGAGATGCGCGCGAAATGCTCCACGGTCTCCATGCGGAAATAGGCTTTCCACAGATCGGGCCCGTAGCAGACGGCGCCGTGGTTGGCCAGCAAGAGCGCATCGTACTTGGGGATGTAGGGCAGCATCGGCTGGGTCAGCTCGGGCGTGCCGGGCAATCCGTACTCGGCCAGCGGAACACAACCCAGTCCGATGATGACCTCAGGCAACAAGGCCAGATTCAGCGGCCTGCCGGCAGCGGCGTAGCCCGTGGCCACAGGCGGATGCGCATGCACGACCGCACGCACGTCCGGCCGCATCCGGTAGATCGTCAGGTGCATGCCCAGTTCCGAGGTCTGATCCAGGCGCCCCAACAGCTTGCGCCCGCTCATATCGCAGACGATCAGATCGTCCGGCTGCATCATGCCCTTGGAAACGCCGGTGGGCGTCGCCAGCAGGCGCTCTTCGTCCAGGCGCACCGTGATGTTGCCGTCGTTGGCCGCGACCCAGCCTTTCTGCCAGATCAAGCGGCCCACCTCGACGATCTCCTGGCGGTGCTCCCGCTCGGTCTTGGGCATCGAACCCACGATTGTAGCAAAGCCCTGTTGCGAGGGCGCGCTTATTCGCGCACCCAGGCGTGATAGAGGCCCATGTAATAAGGCAACAGGAAAGCGGCCCCGTCGGCCAGCACCAGGCCTTGCCCGCCCTGATCCAGGCGCCAGGGATCGTGATTCCAGTGCTCCACGAACCGTTCGTCCACCGGCAGGACTTTCCCGTTCCGGCGGCAGCCGCGTCCGGCGCGTGGCGAGCCGGGCAGATCGAGCCGCAAAGGGATGACGTCTTTGCGATGGCTGTTGGTGAGTCTCCAGTCCACCCGATCCAGCGGGAATCTTCGCAAGGTATCGAGCGACTCCTCCCGCCACGGCCCGGGAAGCGAAAGGTTCAAGGTTGCGAAAGGCGTGCGATACGTTGCCTCCTTCAGGCTCGCGGCGCAGATGAAATTGAACAGCGGATTGAGCTCGGGCAACTCGAGCAGGCAGTACTGGTAGAGCGCGAATGAATAAAGAGACCGCAACCCGGGGTCCTTCTCGTAGCGGATCAGGTTGTAGAAGTTCATCAGCGCCATTTCATCGTCGGACTGATTGCCCGTGCCGGGGCCGGCCTGAATCTTCGGCACCAGCAAATTCTGGGCGTAATGGTGTTCGCGGATCAGCCTTTGGGCGGCGGCGCGATATTTTCCGCCGCCCGTCATGTGCTCCGCCACCGCGAGATAAGAGAGGATGCTCAGCGAATTGAGGCCGCGCTCCACGTACCAGTCGGGATCCTGGTTGAGTCTGGACGGCGTGAAGACCGCCCAGCGCGTGGGCAGGCCATCCCAATCCACCAGCGCGTAGTCGTGGGACAGCAGGTGATCGGTGATGGCGGTGACGACCCGGCGGACTTCTTCTTTCTCCTCCGCGGTATCCGCCACCAGATCGTAATAGAGCGCGTAGAAGAAATAGTGGCCGTCCAGTTCGTCGGAGCTGGTATCGGCTTTCCAGTACCATTTGCCATCGGCGCTCAGCGGCCAGCGCGGATGGAGAATCTTCCAGAGGCGGTCTCGCGTGGCTCGCATCTGCTCGTCGCGCTCGCGCGTGTAGACCAGGTTGGGATCGGGGCCGTCAGCGGGCAGGATCGTGCGCGCGACGAACCCCGGCCGCGCGGGCGGTTTTCCGCCTTGCGTCACCGTGCTCAGGAAACGCAGGGCCTCGAAGGCCGCCCGGGCGCGCCGGCGGGCGGCAGGGTCGCGCGTGGCCGCCCAAGCGAAACACTCGCCCGCGCCGTACATGCTGGTCCACAGTCCGTCGTTGTCGCTGTCCCGCTGGATCCACTCGCTCGTATCGCCGGGTCGTTTCAGGCGGACCGAGTCCACGTAGCCGAACGGCGTCCTGCGATGGCGCTTGTCAATTTCCTGCTCGAAAAAAGCGGCCTTTTGGCGTAGGGTCATGGGGCGCAGCTCGATGTACGCTACGCCCTGCGGCGTGGCGATCCAGGCGTGACCTTCGGGGGCGAGGGCGATGGCGCGTACTTCGTCGCCCGGTAGCCAGCGCAAGCCCTGGCGGTACTCCCAGTGGGCGCCATCGAATCGGATCGCGCCGCGGCGCGTTCCAAACCAGACTACGCCCGGCTCTCCTGCGGCGACCGTGGTGAAGTCGTCGTAAGGAAGACCGTCCTCGCCTGTGTATAAGGTCCAGTCCGTATCGAGCCGTCCGGCGCCCTGAGGGCATGCAAGCCAGAGGCTGCCTTTGGCATCGAAGGCCACGCCGCGCGCGTCCTCCGCGGCCCAGCTTCGCGAACCGTGGCGAGGGTACAGGCGATTCCAGCGGCCGGCGGCATCGCGCAAGAAAAGGCCGGCCTCCGCTGCCACAGCAACGCGGCCGTCGGGCGCGACGGCTACCTGACGGATCTCGCGCTTGCCGCCCAGCAACGGGAGCAGAGCCGAGACGGGGCGTAAACGATCGCCCGCCAGCTCGTACAGGCCGCCCTCCGTGCCCACCAGCACAGGGGGGCCCGCGCAGAGGGAACGGACGGCGACGCCCGGCGGCAGGGTGGCCAGAGGTATCGGCTTGTCATCCCGAAGTCGCCAGAGCGACCCCTGGAACGCCACCAGCAAGGCATCGGCCTCGACGGCCAAAGCGTCCACGCGACCGGGAAAAGCCTCGACCCGGCGCCAGGCGCCTTGGTCGTAACGCGCCAGTCCTGCGGAGGTGGCTGCGTAGACAACGCCCGGCCGTGTCCAGGCAACGGCGCGTATATCGGCGGAGGGCAGGCCGTGGGCGGCATCGAACGAGGTGCGAACCTGTTGCCGGAAGGTTTCGGTGCGAGCCGGCCCGCACGCGGTCAGGAGAATGACGGCGCTGAGTTTTGCTCCGAGCGGCTTCATGGCTGCTATGCTATCGCGACCCCGCCCCGTGGTTCGGGCCGGTACACGTACAATTGGGGCATGATGCGCAGGGCTGCTTTGCCGGCGTGGTTGGTCCGTCCCCTGGAGGCATTCGCCCGTACCGAGGCGCTGGGAGGAGCTTTGTTGGCCATCGCGGCCCTGGCGGCGTTGGTCTGGGCCAATTCCGCCTGGCAGGAGTCCTACCGACAGATTTGGGCCACGCCGATTCGTATCGGGGCGCCCGGATTCGAGTTGAGCAAGCCCTTGCTGATCTGGATCAACGACCTGTTGATGGCGGTCTTCTTTCTCTTGGTAGGGCTGGAAATCAAGCGAGAGCTCGTGGCGGGGGAGCTGAGCTCGCTGCGCAAGGCCGCGTTGCCGGTGGCTGCGGCCTTGGGCGGAATGGCAGCGCCTGCGCTGATCTTTCTTTCTGTGGCCGGTGAGGAGCCGCTCCGTCGCGGTTGGGGCATCGCCATGGCGACCGACATCGCTTTCGCGCTGGGATGTCTCCGAGTGCTGGGCCGGCGGGTTCCCTCGAGCCTGATCGTCTTCTTGACCGCCCTCGCGATCATAGACGACCTGGGCGCCATCCTGGTGATCGCGTTGTTTTACACGGGGCAGTTGTCGGTCCTGGCCCTGGCGGCGACGGGCGGTCTGACGGCGGTGCTGACCCTCATGAACGCCAGGGGCGTGAGATCGTCCGGGTGGTATCTGTTCGCAGGAGCGTTTCTGTGGCTGGCGGTTCTCAAGTCGGGGATCCACCCCACGATCGCGGGTGTGATCGTGGCCTTCGCCATACCGGCCCGAGCGCGGTACTCACGGGACGAGTTGATCGAGCAGGCCGAAGCCTGGTTGCAGGATGCGCGCACGCAGGACTCACGAGCTGCCGGTCGCTCCCTGGAGGCCTTGCGGTATGGTTTACGCGAGTGCGAGGCGCCCTTGACGCGCCTCGAGCACGCCTTGCATCCGTGGGTGGCGTACGGCATCCTCCCCTTGTTCGCGCTGGCCAACGCGGGGGTGGACCTTTCGGGCGTCACGTTGGCCGCGCTGACGACGCCCGTGGCGGGGGGAGTGTTCCTGGGCTTGTTCGCGGGCAAGCAACTCGGGGTGTTCGTCGCGAGCTGGCTGGCGGTTCGTGCCGGCTGGGCGGATCTGCCTGAAGGCGTCGCCTGGAGGCACGTTTACGGGATGGGCCTGCTGGCGGGAATCGGCTTCACGATGGCGCTGTTTATCGCCGTCCTGGCGTACGGGGAGGGGACCCTGTTGCATCAGCAGGCCAAGATCGGCATTCTGACGGCCTCTCTGGTTTCCGCCGTCCTGGGGATGCTCGTGCTGGGCCTGGGACGCGGCGGCGTGGCGGATCAGGCGCCTTGACAAGGAGGTCAAGTTATGTTTTGGCTGACCGGACTGGTTTGGTGGGGACTTGCCGGACCGGAGCCGATCTCACTGGCCGATCGCGCCCGGGCGGTTCTGTCTCCGATCGAAGGCCGCATCGAGATCCGGGGGCTCTCGGCCCGGGTCGAAGTGCTGCGGGACCGCTGGGGCGTGCCGCACATCTTTGCCTCCAACACGGAGGATTTGTTCTTTGCCCAAGGTCTCGTGGCGGCGCAGGACCGCCTCTATCAAATGGAAATCTGGCGCCGGACGGGACGCGGTGAACTGGCCGAGGCACTGGGAGCCGAGTACGTCGAACGTGACCGGTTCGCGCGCCTGGTGCGGTACCGCGGCGACATGGAGGCCGAATGGCGGAGTTACGCGCCGGATGCGCGCACGATTTGCGAGTCGTTCGCCCGCGGCGTCAACGCGTGGATCGAGTACATCGGAGATCGGCTGCCGATCGAGTTCCAGTTGCTTGGCTTGCGTCCCGGGCTGTGGCGCGCCGAGGATTGCCTGCTGCGCATCTCCGGCCTGTTGATGACGCGGAACGCCTCCCAGGAAATGGCCCGTGCGGAGCTGGTGGACCGGTCGGGCCTGGAAGCGGCCGTGCGGTACCTGCCGCCGGACCCGCCCGTGCGCATCGAACCGGATCCGGAACTGTCTTTGAAGGGCCTTGGACCTCACGTGCTGGCGGGATGGCGCGCCGCGGTTTCTGTGCCCGTTTTCTATCGCGACGAAGGCAGCAACAACTGGGTGGTGAACGGGCGACGTAGCGCGAGCGGCAAGCCGCTGCTGGCCAACGACCCGCACCGTCCCTTGTTGATGCCTTCGCTGCGCTACGTCACGCACCTGGTCGCGCCGGGCTGGAATGTGATTGGCGCGGGCGAGCCCGCGGTTCCCGGCGTCGCCACCGGCCACAACGAGCGCATCGCCTGGGGCATCACCATCAACGGCTTTGACCAGGCCGACCTGTACGTCGAGCGCACCCATCCCGAGGATCCCAACCGCTATCTTTACCGCGGCCAGTGGCTGCCCATGCGCCTGGAGCGGGAGCGAATTGCCGTCAAGGGTGCTGCTGCCGTCGAAGTCGAGCTCAAATACACGCGCCACGGCCCCGTGATCTGGGAGGATCCTGCCGGCCATCGGGCGATCGCATTGCGCTGGGCCGGCGCCGAGCCGGGAACGGCAGGCTATCTCGGCAGCCTCTCGCTGGCCCGCGCCCGGAACTGGAGTGAGTTTCTCGCCGCCGCCGAGCGGTGCAAGCTGCCGGCTTTGAACTACGTCTACGCTGACGTGGAGGGCGACATTGGCTGGATCGCCGGCGGCCTGGTTCCCGTGCGGCGAAATTGGACCGGACTGTTGCCGGTCAGCGGGCACAGCGGGCAATACGAATGGGAAGGGTTCCTGCCGGTTCGCGAGTTGCCCCAGGCGTTCAACCCCGCTGCGGGATGGCTGGCCACAGCCAATCACAACATTCTGCCGGCTGGCTATCCACATCGGGTCGGCTACGAGTTCGCTCCGCCTTATCGGTTTCAACGCATCGCCGAGGTGCTCGGCAAGCCCGGCCGGTTCTCGATCCCGGATTTCGAGAAGCTCCAGCACGACGAAACCTCGTTGCCGGCGCGACAGCTCGTCGAGTGGTTGCCCGATCGGGATGCGCCCGCGGTCCGCCTGCTGAAATCCTGGGACCGCGTCCTGCGCAAGGATTCAGCCGCCGCGGCGCTGTTCGAGCTGTGGCTGCGGGAGATCCCGGCACGTTGGGCGGAAGCAGAGGCACCGGCGCGGGAGCGGGATCTGATCCTGCGCAACGTTTCCACGCACACGGTGCTGGGCAGGCTGGGGTTGATGCCTCAAGCCGCCCGCGACGCCATTCTGCTCGGCGCTTTGGAGGCGGCCGTCAAAAGAGGGCGCGAGCTGTTAGGTCCGGAGATCAGCGCGTGGCGGTGGGGCAAGCTCCATGTGGCCGTGTTCCGGCACCCGCTCTCGACCGACGCCGAGCGCCGGGCGCTGTTCGATGCAGGACCCGTCGAGCGCGGCGGCGATGCCTACACGCCAAACGCGACCGGGGGCGCCAACTTCCGGCAGCAATCGGGTGCTTCCTACCGGCACATTTTGGATCTGGCGAATTGGGATCGGGGCCTGTTCACCAATGCGCCCGGACAGTCAGGCCAGCCGATGAGCCCGCATTACGCCGATCTGTTGAAACTCTGGGCGGAGGGACGCTACGCTCCGCTCGTTTACAGTCGCCGGGCCATCCGCGAGAATCTGGGGCGCCGGCTGGTGCTCGAGCCGGCTCAGCGCTGAGGCTTCTCGAACCAGACGTAATAGTGGTTGCCGATGCGGGCGGCGTGGGGCGTGCGCAGCAAAATCAGGTCGAGGTAGCGGAGGGGGAAGAGCAGCCAGCCGAGCACGCCGTGAGCCAGTACACGCCAGGCTCGCCAGGGCAGCAACAGCTTGACCCACTCGAGGACAATCACGAGCAGCGTAGCGGTGGGGCCCGTTCGCCAGCCCTCCGCGCGGATCCGCAGACCGCCTGCCAGCAGTCTCAAAGCGTCGGGCGAAAAGCGGTGATAATCCTTCGGATGTTCGTGCAGCGGGTGACAGAAGGGGACGACGATGTGCGCGCGGCCTCCGGGGGTGAGCACGCGCTCGATTTCGCGCATGGCCTGCTCAGGATGGCGCACGTGCTCGAGGACAGCGTCGCACTCGATGCGCTGGAAGAGGTTGTCGGGAAAGGGGAGTTGTTCGACGTCGGCCACGACGTCCACGCCGGGGGCATGGAGCAGGTCGAGATTGACATAACCGGGCGTGCGAGCGCCGGCCCCGCCCACGTAGAGGTTCCAGCGGCCCAGCGGTGCGTCGCGCGGTTCGTGCGGATTGTGAATCAGAGGCGGAGGAGGCTGGAGCAGGCGTCGCAACCGGCCAAGAGGACCACAGGCAGACATCAGCGCTCAGAGTAACGCAGCCGAAGGCGCACGAGTGAGCGCGAGGCAAAAAACAAAGCCGCCCCGCAGGAAGCGGGGCGGCGCGAAAGTCTCAAGCCACGCTGTCAGGCCGCGCGGCTCAGTAGTCCATGTCGTGATGCGACGGAGTGGCGGCCTCTTTCTTCTTCTCGGGAATCTCGGCCACCAAGGCCTCGGTGGTCAGCATCAGGGCCGCGATCGAAGCCGCGTTCTGGAGCGCAGTGCGCGCGACCTTGGTCGGGTCAATGACGCCGGCCGCGACCAGGTCCTCGTACACGCAGGTTTCGGCGTTGAAGCCGTAGTTGGCGTTTTCGTTGGCCTTGATGCGCTCCACCGCGATGGCGCCCTCATAGCCGGCGTTGGCCACGATCTGGCGCAGCGGCTCTTCGCAGGCCCGCTTGATGATGTCCACGCCGATCTGCTCGTCGCCCGACATCTTGAGGTTCTCCAGGGCGGCCGACGCGCGCAGCAGCGCGACACCGCCGCCGGGCACGATGCCTTCCTCGACGGCCGCGCGGGTGGCGTGCAGGGCGTCTTCGACGCGCGCCTTCTTCTCTTTCATCTCGGTTTCCGTGGCCGCGCCCACGCGGATGACGGCAACGCCGCCCGCCAGCTTGGCCAGGCGCTCTTGCAGCTTCTCGCGGTCATAATCCGAGGTGGTCTCCTCGATCTGCGCGCGGAGCTGCTTGATGCGGCCTTCGATGGCCTTCGGGCTGCCGGCGCCATCCACGATCGTGGTGTAATCCTTGTCCACGGTGACGCGCTTGGCGCGACCGAGATCCTCCAGCCGGACGCCCTCCAGCTTGATCCCGGTCTCCTCCATGATGGCCTTGCCGCCGGTCAGAATGGCGATGTCCTCGAGCATGGCCTTGCGCCGATCGCCGAAGCCCGGGGCCTTCACCGCGCAGGCGTTCAGCGTGCCGCGCAGCTTGTTGACCACCAGCGTGGCCAGGGCCTCGCCCTCGACTTCCTCGGCGATGACCAGCAGCGGCTTGCCCGAACGCGCAATCTGCTCCAGCACCGGCAGCAGATCCTTCATGTTGGAGATTTTCTTCTCGTGGATCAGGATGTAGGGATCCTCGAGCACGCACTCCATGCGCTCGGGATCGGTGATGAAGTAGGGCGACAGGTAACCGCGATCGAACTGCATGCCCTCGACCGTGTCCAGCTCGGTGTGCATGGTCTTGGACTCTTCGACCGTGATGACGCCGTCCTTGCCCACCTTCTTCATGGCGTCGGCGATGATGCGCCCGATGTTCATGTCGCCGTTAGCCGAGATGGCGGCCACCTGAGCGATCATTTCACCGGAGACGGGTTTGGAGAGTTTCTTGATCTCCTCGACCACGACGTCCACCGCCTTCTCGATGCCGCGCTTGATGGCCATGGGGTTGGCGCCTGCCGCTACGGCCTTCACGCCCTCGCGGTAGATGCACTGGGCCAGCAAGGTGGCGGTGGTGGTGCCGTCGCCGGCCACGTCCGAGGTCTTGGAAGCGACCTCGCGCACCATCTGTGCGCCCATGTTCTCCAAGGGATCCTTCAGCTCGATCTCCTTGGCGACCGTAACGCCGTCCTTGGTGATGGTGGGGCCGCCGAATTTCTTCTCCAGCACGACATTGCGGCCCTTGGGTCCGAGGGTCACCTTCACGGCGTCGGCCAGTTGGTTGACGCCACGCAAAATCGCCTGACGGGATGCTTCGCTATAGATAATCTGCTTGGCTGCCATCGTCCATCCTCCTTCCTGATTGCGAAAAAACTACGCCTTGGCAGGCTCGCCCTCGATCACGCCGAGAACCTCGTCCTCGCGCATGATCAAGTACTCGACGCCATCGAGCTTGATCTCGTTGCCCGAGTACTTGCCGAACAGCACCCGGTCGCCGACCTTCACGTCCAGCGGGACCAACGTGCCGTTCTCCAGGCGCTTGCCGCGGCCAACAGCCACGACTTCACCTTGCTGGGGTTTCTCTTTGGCCGTATCCGGAATGATGATCCCGCCCTGCACCTGTTCCTTCTCTTCGATGCGTCTGACCACAATGCGATCGTAGAGCGGACGAATGTTCATGGGCCGAATCCTCCAGTGGTTCAGTGGATTTCAAAATTAGGAAGGTGAGCCGGCCACGCGCCGGCTCCCGTTAGTTATTATTAGCACTCTCGGCCTAGGAGTGTCAACTGGCAATTGTAATCAATTGAAAATAGGGAGGATAGAGGAATGACTCATTCGGAGGCGAAACCTGACAGACTCTCTTCGTCCCACCTCTCCCCCTCGAGGATTTCCACGGACGGCGCGCTCCAGCGTGCTCGTGTTTGCCCGATCGGCAGAGTTCGTCCCGCCCCGTCCACGGCGCCTGCGAGCACGATGCGGCGCGGCGCGACCAGCCCCGCAATCTCGGGCAGATCGGCTTCCAGCAACATGCCGGGAACGAAATTCGCCAGGCTGTGATTGTAATTTTCCGTCTCCACCAGCTCGCGCAACCCCACGAGGCAGCCGGCGAGGTACAGTTTCTCGATTCCCGGTTCCAGAGCGGCCGCACAGAGCGCCGGCAGTGTGAGGCCTCGGCGGGCCGCCAGCCGGATGGGTTTGTTGCGCGCGGCCGGGTACCCGGCCAGTGCAGCGACCACCGCCAGGATGTCGCTGACCCGCTGCCCCAGAAGCGGCTTGCCCAGAATCAACGACGCCCAGCTCCAGTGCTCCTCGTCAGCATGCGAGCGCGCATAGTGCGCCGGGCCGCGCGCCAACTCGGGCGCCAGATCGCCGATGCCGCGCAAGTCCGCAGCGCACACCATGCATCCCTTCGCGGCCAGCGTCTGGTACAAGTCGCCCTCCCGCCAGCGGGCGTTGCGCCCCGCCGGATCGAGGATCAGGAGTACGTGCCGGGCTGTCACCGGTCGCCGCGGAAGGAAGATCCATGCCGGGACCCAGACGTGGGGCGCCGAAGCTACCTCCACTGCCTCTACGTCCAGGCCCCGAAGCCTGGCCTTGCCCAGCGTTCGGAAAGCAGGAGGCTGGGGCGGGCGGTCGAGCGAAAAAAGGCGGGCAAGGCCCTCGCGTGTCGGCCGCGGCGGGGGGAGCTTGGGTGCCATTTCGCGTGTGATCTCGAAGGGCGTCTTGCTGCCGGAATCCCGGACCACGCTGCCCGATGCCGTGGCCCAGAGCTGACGGTCGGGCTCCGGCTCGGTCGGCGGTTCTTCCTCGACAGGACGGTCTTCGCCTTTGAGCCAGCGCGCAAACCAGTTGTAGATTTTCAGGCGCGTGTCGTAAGCGAGGGCATGCGGCAGCGGCGTTGAAGTCCAGGCCAGGCGCTCGCTCGCGCCGAAAATTTCGTAAATGCGCTTGAGTTTTGCGAACTCCTCGCGCCCGCTGCTGAGATAGTTAGTCGAGTAAGTTCCGAAGAAATCCTTCTCGCTCACGCTCACCAGCAGCGGCTTGGGGGCCAGTGGGTAAAGCAAGTCCCAGCGATCCAGCCCCAGAGGAGCGGACCCGAGCAAGTTTTGCTCGGCGTCGTCGGTGGAACCGGGCGGGTTGAAGTCCTTGCAAGCGAAGTTCTCGGTATTGCCGCTGGCCACCGCGGCCGCGGCAAGGCGGTCATCCACGCAGGCCAGCATCATGGTTAGCGTGCCGCCGCCTGATTGTCCGGTTGAGCCCAGCCGGCGGGGGTCCACGAGCGGATGGGAGGCGAGCAAGTCCAGACTGCGAACCGCGTCCCAAACCTGCCAGCGCGTAGCCGTGTCGCCCACGAGCAGCATCTGTCGGCCCGGGATGGTATGTTCGTCGTCGGCAGAGGGCAATCGCGTCCGGAAGCCGGAAGCATCGGGGTAATGGACGCGCTCGCCCTGGCCCATGGGGTCGAAGGCCAGCACGACGTAGCCAAGCTGTGCAAGAGCTTGACAGCAGCGCTGGTAAGGCCCGGACGCTTTGCCGTTCAAGGCATGACCCATCTGAAACAAGACGCCGGGCAGCGAAGGTCCGGCGTCCCGAGGGATGTAAAGGTTGGCGGAGACGTAGACTCCCGGCCGGCTCTCGTAGATCAGATTTTCCACGCGGTAACCGCGCCGCTGGAAGCCGCCCACGACACGGAGGTTCAGGGGAGTGCGTTCCGGCATCCCGCCAATCAACTTCCAGAAGGTCTTACGGATCCAACTCTGGCGGCGGCGCACGTCCTGAACCGTTTGGCTGGCGGCCAACTCGCGGTTCCGTCGTTGCCAGGCATCGAGCGCGAGCGAGCGCAGGTATTCCGGCCAGCAACGACAATAATCCCGGTAGGGCTCCGTTGAGGGCGGCAGATGCGCGGGCGGCGACTGCCCGCGGACGGCGCCTGCGGCGGTAGCAGAAAGGAAGTTTCTTCGAGTCACACTTGCAGTTTAGCTGTTGTCTATGCCGCGGCTGCGTGAGCAACGATCAGCCGAGTTCGATGATCAGCGCGGGCGGTTACCGGCAGCCGGATACGTCACGGGCGCGCGCAGGCGCGGCAGCCGCTGAAGCTTGCGCAGGTGTTCGGGAGCACTGGCGGGCGAGGTCCGCTCATGCAGTTTGGGGGGCGGCGCGGGCTCTCGCAGAAGCAGAGCGGGGTCCGGTTTCGGTGGCGCGGCCACCGGTACGGGAGGCTTCCGGGAGGTGACTTTTTGAGGCTTGCTTCCACCGCCGACGATGCGGGGACTGCGAGCCTGCGCTCCCAAGTCGAGTTCGTCTTCACCGAGCCATTCCAACAGGGGGTTTTTCTTGTGCTTCTCCGGCGTTGCCATGCGTGAGCCTCCGAGCCTAAGTAAACTTATCGACCGCCCGCTGCGGCGGGTGAGTGCGCTCCCGCCGTATCCTGGCGATCACCCAGGCTTCTGGTTTGATTCTAGGTCGGGAACGGGCCGGAAGCAAGCAAAACCGAACTGGCGGCCGGCAATCGGCCAGGTTGCCAGGCGGCGGACGTCGTCGTCACTGGGAACTGTTGTTGAGGCGGGTGCTCAACTCTCGCCAGGCTTGTTCGTCAAAATTGAGCTTGACACGCTCGCGGCCCACTCGTTGCAAATCGGCTGCCCGCGCCGCCTGGCCTTGCCGGCAGCGTTTGAGCAAGTCAGCCGCCTCGTTATCCTCCGGGTCCAGCTCCAGCACACGCCGGAAGTACTCGGCTGCCTGGGCCAGTTGGCCTCTTTTCCATAGGGTGTAGGCGACGTTGAAATTGTAATCGGGATCGTCCGGATCGCCCTCCAGGGCTTTCAGGAACGTATCGAGAACGTCGGGCCGGTTCAGCCGGGTGCGGACCACCGCCAGGTTATTGAGGACCTCGTTGAGAGGCAGGTGTTCCGCCAACCGGGCAAAGACGTTTTCGGCCGTGGTGAATTCCGCGGTGTGGTGGCGGCAGAGCCCCAGCAAGAACTGGGCGCGCCAGTACCTGCTCGAGCCAGGCTGCACCTTTTCCAGCCAGCCCGCGGCCGGCCGATACTGCCGGGCATCGAAGTGCATGCGCCCCAACTCGAACGCGGGCAGGGAGAACTCGGGCGCCAGTCGCGCGGACTGCGCCAGGTGGCGGTGCCTTTGTTCCGGGTTGTCGGCCAGCAGCCCGCGGACGTAGTGCTCCAGGGCGTCCAGCCGCACAGGGGGGTTGGCGCGCAAGAACTCGTCCAGCGCGGGTGCGGAATCACGGGACAACTTGCGCAACACCTGCCAGGCAAGCCTGGTTTGTAGCTCGGAAAAGCTGGTCAGAGGCCCTTGTTCGGCTCCGCAGTTCTCCATTTGCAGACGCCGCAAGTCCAGACAAAAGGCTTCGAGTCGGATGGTGGCGGCCACCCCCGGGCGATTCAAACCCTGACCGGGCAGGAGATCGTATTCACCCGAAACGGCAATCGCCGCGTCCAGCTCTTCGGCGACTTTGATCAAGGATCCGCGGCTCAAACGGGCCGCGACCGGCAGGGAGAGCCGCTCGTGCGCCTTCAGGCGCGCGTCACGGTCCGCGACCATAAAGCCGTGACAGGCCAGGGTTTCGCTCAATCTCTCGGCCAGGCCCTCGCCCACCCAGTCCAGCTCGACTTGGGAGCGGTTGACGAAAGGCAGAACAACGATCGTGGCGACCGGCCCGTCGGTCTCTCCGAGCGCCTGGGATGGCGCCCCGATTGGCGAGGCCGCGAGACACCAAACCAACAGAGCAAGGATCCCTTGCATCTATTGTGCTTGAGTTTAACAGACCGGGTCCTTCGGCTGCGCGCGTCATTGCCGAAGTCCGGATGAGAGCCGGCCGGTACGCTGTGCGGGCGCCCACGGCCCGCGCGGGCGCCCAAACCCACGTCAGGGCGGATCAGTCGAAAACCAGCTTGAGGTTAGTGCCGCCGAGACGAATCTCCTGGACGCGAGCCTTTCCTTCGCCGCCGGCGTAGCGCACGGAGGTTGAGGTGAACTTGGCTTCGGCGTTCTCGATCTTTACCGGGGCCTCGATCCTCTGTTTGCCAGCACGGATGATGACCTTTCCATCCTGAAGTTCGAGCCTGTATTCGCCGGGCTTCAGTTCGGTACCGCCGACGACAGAAGGCTGGAACAGGGTGATCGAATAGGTCTTGGCGCTGGCAATGCCGACGGCCAGCAAAATAAAGAGGGCAATCAGTTTCTTCATTGTCATCTCCTCGACCGGTTGGTGCGTCATCCAAGTCTCGTGGGAGAGCCGGTTGGCTCCCCTTTATGGAAGACGACCCGCGGACAAAAAGGTTCCCTTGGTGCGCAACCAGGCGAGGGTCTGGTCTCAGGAGTGTGTGAGGAATTGTCGCACCAGGTGGCAGGCTGCGGTCTGAACCTCAGGTTGCTCGCCGAAGCCGTCAAGCCACACCACGCCAGGCTCGTGTCGGAACCATGTCCACTGGCGCTTGGCATACCGGCGGGTATTCCGTTGCGCGTAGTAAATGGCCTTGCGCAGATCGAGCTCTCCGCGGAGGAACTGAAGTGCCTGGCGATAGCCGTGGGCCTGGAGCGGCTTGATCGTTTCCGGGTATCCCATCGCGAGTATGCGCTTGACTTCTTCGACCAGTCCGACGCGGAACATCTGGACGCAGCGCTCGTCGAGCCGGCGGTACAGTTCCGGGCGCGGCGGATTGAGGGCAAGCTTGAGCACGCGGAAACCTTCCAGCCGTTGCCGGCCTTGGGAAAACCAGGAGCTGAGCGGGCGTCCGGTGAGCATGCAGACCTCCACGGCGCGCACCAGTTTGTGGCGGTCGGAGGGGTGGATCCGGGCGGCCGCTGTGGGATCGTATCGGCGGAGCAGGCGATGCAACAGGCCGGGACGGCATATCTCGCGTTCCGTGAGGCGGTGACGGAGGTGCTCGTTGCGCGCAGGTCCGGGAAACAAGCCGTCCACCAAGGCGCGGAGGTACAATCCGGTTCCGCCGACGACAAGGGCAAGTCGCCCGCGGGCTGCGATGTCGGCGATCACGGCGCGGGCGCGCCGAGCGTACTCGCCTGCGGTGAACGGTTCGTCGGGGTCCACGATGTCGATGAGGTGGTGGGGGATGCCGCGCTGCTGCTCGGCCGTCAGTTTGGCGGTGCCGAGATCGAAGTGGCGGTAGACCTGAAGGGAGTCGCAGTTGACGACCTCGGCGTCGAATCGCTGGGCGAGGTAGAGGGCGATCTCGCTCTTGCCCGATCCGGTCGGCCCGGCTACCGCGATCAGGGGTGCAGCGCTGCGGTTCTGCATGGTTTCTGTACCCAGTCTAGACGCGCGGGAATGTGCGGGCAGCGCGGCCAGGGCGGGGTGTGAGCCATCGAGGGGCGCGGTATACTAATGAGTGAGCAGCCGGGCCCGTGGGGTCAGAAGCACGATTCACGGCGCGGGATTCGAGCATCACGATGTTGCTACAAAAGATAGCAGTTTTGTTTTTGGCCGCCTCGTGGGCGTGGCCGCAGCAGGGCCGTCCCGCCGACACCAGGGAAGCTGACAACCGGGCGGCGGCATACTACCACTTCGCGATGGGGCACTTGTACGCCGAGCTGGCCGGGATGTACGGCAATCGCAGCGAGTACGTGGACAAGGCCATCGAACATTACAAAGCGGCGTTGAAAGCCGATCCCGGCGCGTCGTTTCTCGCCCAGGAATTGACGGACCTGTACATCCAGGCGGGTCGCCTCCGCGATGCGGTGACGGAAGCCGAACAGATGCTGGTGCGCGACCCGGGCAACGTCGAGGCGCACCGGATTCTCGGCCGAATCTATAGCCGGATGATCGGCGATCCCGCGCAAGGGCGTCTCGACGAGGGGATGCTGCGGCGCGCCACCGAGCAGTTCCAGATGGTCACCGAGAAAGACCCCTCCGATGTGGATGCCTGGGTGACCCTGGGACGGCTGCACCGGATGGCGCAGAACTCGGTGGACGGGGAGAAAGCGTTTCGCAGGGCGCTCGAGCTGGACCCCGACAACGAGTACGCCTTGCAGGGACTGGCTCTTCTGTACTCGGATTTGGGCGATACCAGGAGCGCCACCGAAATGTGGCAGAGGCTGGCGCAGCGCAATCCGCATCCGCGGATTTTCCGGGCGCTGGCTGCGGCCCTGTCTCAGGCCCGGGATTATTCGGGTGCGGTGGACGCACTTCGGCGCGCGCTGGAGCTGGCGCCCAGAGATCCCGAGGTCAAGCGCGAGCTGGCCGAGAACCTGCTCCTCAAGGAGGACTACGATCAGGCCCTCGCCCTGTACGAGGAGCTGTCGGGAGCCAATCCCCGCGACCCCCAGTATCCGTTGCGCATGTCTCAGATCTATCGGCAACGGCGAGAGTTGCAGAAAGCTCGCCAGGCTCATGAGCGGGCTCGCGCGCTGGATCCCGGCAACCTGGAGGTTCAGTACAACGAGGTCAACCTGCTGGAGGCCGAGGGCCAGTTTACGCAGGCCATCGCGCGGTTAAAGCAGATCCTGCAGGGCACAGCTCGGGCTGCCTACAGCCCGCCGGAACGCGCCAATCGCGTGATTCTTCTGGAGCGTTTGGGACTGCTGCACCGGGCCAACGAGCAGCCGGCCGAGGCGGTCGAGGCGTTCAGGCAGATGGCCCAGTTGGATGCCGATCTGGGGGCGCGTGCTGCGGCCCACATCATCGAGACGTACCGCACGGCCAAGCAATTCGCGGACGCCGAGCGGGAGGCCGAGCTGGCTTTGAAGCAGTATCCCAACGATCGGATGCTGCGGCTGGTGCGTGCTTCGTTGCTCGCCGACCTGGGTCGTGGCACGGAGGCCGTGACCGAAGTCAAACGGCTGCTGGACGGCGCCCGGGATCGGGAAACCTATCTGGCGCTGGCGCAGATTTGCGAAAAGACCAAGGACTTTGCGGGTATGGCGGCTGCCTTGAAGGAGGCCGAGCGGCTTTCCGAGTCCGACGAAGACAGGGAGGTGGTGTTCTTCCTGCGAGGCGCCATGTATGAGCGCATGAAGAAGTATGACGAGGCAGAGGCCGAGTTCCGCAAGGTCATCCACATGAACCCGCGCAACGCCTCCGCCCTGAATTACCTGGGCTACATGTTCGCGGACCGTGACGTCAATCTGGAGGAGGCGTTGGAGCTCATTCAGCGGGCGGTGGAACTGGATCCGCACAATGGCGCCTATCTGGACAGTCTGGGCTGGGTGTACTACCGGCTGGGTCGCCTGGAGGAGGCTGAGCGGTACTTGCGGCTGGCTCTGGAGCGCGTACCGCGGGACCCGACGATCAACGATCATCTGGGGGACGTGCTGTACAGGCAGGGGAGGATCAAGGAGGCCATCACGCAGTGGCAGATTTCTTTGAGAGAGTGGGAGGCTGCTTCCAAGGCCGAACTGGACACTGCGGAGGTGGCGAAGATCCAAAAGAAGCTCGAAGGGGCAAAGAGCCGTCTGGCCAAGGAAGGGACGAAAGCGAGTTCTCCCCGCTAACGGCTCGGCGAACTGGGAGGGTGTGGTTTTGCGGCGAGGATGACCCGCCGGACGGAGTCCGCGGCAAATCTGCAATCGGCTTCGGATACATCGTAGTGGGTGACGAGCCGCATGCGGAACCGGCCTATTGGGTTGATGAGCACACCGTGATCTTTGAGTCTGGCGCTCAGCTCGGTCCCCGTGATGCCGGTTGGGGAGATGTCAAAAATGACGATGTTGGTTTCGACGCGATGCGGAATGGTGACGCCAGGGATGTCTGCGAGGATGCTGGCCGCGAGCTGGGCGTTGCGGTGATCCTCATCCAGCCTGGCAGGCATTTGCTCGAGCGCCACGAGCCCGGCGGCGGCAAGGACCCCGGCCTGGCGCATCCCTCCCCCAAGGCGCTTGCGACAGAGCCGAGCCTCTGCGATTGCCTCGTGGGAACCTGCGAGGATCGAGCCGACGGGAGCCCCGAGACCTTTGGAGAGGCAAAACATCACGGTGTCTGCTCCATGGGCCAGTTCGTGGGCGGGCCGCTGGAGGAACGTGGCTGCGTTGAACAGACGGGCGCCATCGAGGTGGACTTTGAGGCCGAGGGCGTGCGCGCGATCGCAAATTTCGCGGAAGGTGGCCAGGGGATAGACGGTGCCTCCGGCCATGTTGTGGGTGTTCTCGAGGACGATGAGGCCCGTGGGAGCCCAGTGGGGTGAAGGCGGACGGATTTGGGGCTGGATAAGGCGCCAGTTAAGAATTCCGTCCTCGGTAGCAATGGGGCGGGGGATGCAGCCTGAAAACCACGCCATCATCGCAAGTTCGTAGTTGAACACGTGCGAGCGGTCATCGCAGATGACCTCCTGGCCGTGGCGAGTGTGGAGTTTGACCGCAATGGTGTTGCCCATGGTGCCGCTGGGAACGAAAAGGGCAGCCTCTTTGCCGACAATTTCTGCCGCGCGTTGCTCGAGGCGATTGACCGTGGGATCTTCCCCGTAAACGTCATCGCCGACCTCGGCCTCCGCCATGGCACGGCGCATGGCGGGGGTCGGTCTGGTGACGGTGTCGCTGCGAAGATCGATCAGTCGTTGGGGCATAGGCTCAAGGTATTCAGCGTACTGCATGGGAGGCGCGCCAGTTCGAGGCAGCGCGGAGGGGAGAAGCTTCGAAGCGTGAAGCACATCTGCTACGCTTGAAAGCCGCGATGCTCGGCGAGTGCATCCCGTATTGGCAGATTCCCGGGGCGAGCCGTCTGGTGACGGATTTCCTGTACTCATTTGACAGGGTCGCCCGGTTCTACGGTTACGATCCTTGGGACAAGGAAGCCCTGTTTCGACGGCTGGAAAGGCTGCAATACCCGAGTGACAGGCGTGCGCGGCTTGTCGAGGTTTTGCGCGTGCAGAATCCCGGTTGCGAGGCTGTGGAGCGGCTCGCGGAACCGTCGGCGGTCGCGGTCGTGACAGGGCAACAAGTGGGATTGCTCACAGGTCCGGCGTATACGTTCTACAAGGCTCTGACGGCTGTCCGGGTGGCCGAGGAGCTGAGCGCGATGGGGGCGCCGGCGGTTCCCATATTTTGGATGGCCACGGAGGATCATGATTACAAGGAGGTTGCCGAGTGCTGGGTCTTTGACGGGGAAGGCAGGCCTGTGCGGATTGAAGCCGGTTGGAGTGAGGGGGCGGGATGGCGGCCGGTCGGGGAGGTGATTCTCCCGGAGTGGCCTGTGGGTGTGCTGGAGGAAGCTTGGAGCGGCGCTCCGCACGGTCGGCAGGCGCTGGAAATGGTGAGAAGGGCGTATCGCCCCGGGAGGCGGTGGGCTGCTGCTTTCGCTGAATTGCTTGGCAATGTGGTCGGTCCTGGGCGGCTGCTGTTTTTTGATCCTCTGGGGAGAGAAGCAAGGGAGTTCCTGGCGCCTGCGCTGGCGAGGGCGGCGGAGCAGGCGCCGGCGTTGGTAGCCGCTGTGCGAGAGCGGACGGCGGAGTTGGAGCGGTGCGGATATGAGGCGCAGGTGCGAGTGGGGGCCGAGACGAGTTTGTTTTTCATCATCGCGGATGGCAGGAGGGTTCGAGCGGGGCTGAGCGGCGGGGCGCTGGAGTGGGACGGCGTGCGCCTGGAAGGCTCGGTGCTCGCGGAGAATGCGAGAAATCTTTCCGCCGGGGCATTGTTGCGGCCTGTGGTACAAGACTGGGCATTTCCATCGGCGGTCAATGTAGTGGGGCCGGCTGAGATTGCATATTTGGGACAGGCAGGGGCGCTCTACGAGGTGCTGGACGTCGAGGTGCCGGTTCGGAGGCCGCGGGCGAGTTGCACGCTGATCGAGAAAGGTGCGGCCGAGATGCTCGAGCGGTATGGCTTGGTACTTGGTGACCTTTTTGGAAGCGAGCAGGCGTTGCAGGAGGCGGTGGGGGCGCGGCTCAGGCCGGCAGCGGTGGTGGAGGCGCTGGGGATATCGGCGGCGGGCGTGACGGCCGGGCTGGATCGAATCGGTCGGGCGCTGGAGCAGTGGCGGGGGCCGGTGAGGCGGGCTTTCGAGAAGAGTCGGGGGAAGATCCTGTATCAGATGGGCAAGATCGAGCGTGCGGTGGCGCGAGAGGCGCTCCGGCGCGACCCTCGGGCGATGCGGGACTTGCGATGGTTGAGTGACCAGCTTTATCCGCGGCGAAGGTTGCAGGAGCGGGTCTACTCGATCATGGCTTTTTTAGCCCGGCACGGCGGCGGGTTGACGGCCGCGCTCCGGGATCGAATTGCTTGGGATTGCCCAGGACATCAGACGGTGGTGATTTGAGATTCGGGCGGGTATACTAGGAGACGGGGCGATGCTGGAGTGGCGGAACTGGCAGACGCACGGGACTCAAAATCCCGCGGAGCTTCGGCTCCATGAGGGTTCGACCCCCTCCTCCAGCACCATCGGGACCGGTGACAAGCAGGCAGTCGACGGAGCGGGGAAAGGTTCAAGGTCGTTAAAACAATTTAGCAACGAAACGTTTCGGTCGCTCAAGTGGTTTCGCCGCCGCGGACGAGAATCGAGTAGAGACGTTGAAGGTCTTCGTGGGAGTAGAATTCGATTTCGATTCGTCCGCGGCTGTCGGAGCGTCGCACAATACGGACGCGGGTTCCGAAGAGGCGTTCGAGCTCGGCCACTGCCGCAGCCACGTTGGGGTCTTCGGTAGCCTCGTCGGCCGAGACTGGTTCGCGCGACTTGGTCATGCGCTGAACGAGTCTTTCCACTTGCCGGACGGACAGGCCTTGGGATGCGGCGCGTTCAGCGACCTGCCGCTGAAGATCTTCGTTGGGGAGTCCGATGATAGCCTTTGCGTGCCCGGGTGAGAGCTTTCGTTCGGCGATGAGGTCTTGGATGTCGCTGGGGAGGCGGAGCAGGCGCAGGGCATTGGTAATGGTGGTGCGGTCCTTGCCGGTCCTTTCGGCGACCTGCTCATGGGTAAGGCCCAGTTCACGGACCAGGCGGTCAAGGGCCTTTGCGAGCTCGATAGGGTTGAGGTCCTCTCGTTGGATATTCTCGACGAGCGTGATTTCGAGGAGGCGCTCGTCAGGGACGTCATGGATGACGACCGGAACTTTTTCGAGTCCCGCGAGCTTGGCGGCGCGCCAGCGCCGCTCGCCGGCGACAAGTTGGTACCGATCGCCGGCTGGCCTGACGACCAACGGCTGCAGAACTCCGTGGACGCGAATGGAGGCCGCGAGCTCATCCAAGCGCTCTGGGGAAAATGCGGAGCGAGGCTGGACGGGGTTGGGATCTATGAGAGCGATGGATAGCTCGACTGGCTTGCCGGGCGGTGGCGTCGTGCGGTGGGAAGGGGGAGCTTGTTCGGTCTTCGGTGGCAACAAAGACTTGAGGCCCCTACCCAGTGCGCGGCGCGGACTCCCTGTGAGTTTGGTCATGCTCGAGTATCTCCTTGGCGAGGCGGATGTAAGATTCTGCGCCTCGTGATCGAACGTCGTAGACAAGGATCGGTTGGCCAAAGCTGGGAGCCTCGGCGAGGCGAATGCTCCGTGGGATGACGGTGCGGAAGACCTCGTCGCCGAAGAACTCCCGGAGATCCTGAGCTACCTGGCGCGTGAGATTGGTACGGTCGTCGTACATGGTGAGGAGAATGCCTTCGATACGGAGGGGACGTTCAAATGCCTCCCGGACGCGGTCGATGGTGTCCATGAGCTCGGAAATGCCCTCCAAGGCAAAAAATTCGCATTGAATCGGGATAAGCACGGAATCGGCGGCAACCAAGGCATTGAGGGTGAGGAGGTCCAAGGCCGGGGGGCAGTCTATGAGGATGTAGTGATAGCTGGGGCGGACGGGACCGAGGCGGTCTGCCAGGCGGAACTCACGTCGTTCGGCGGCGACCAGCTCGATGTTGGCCCCGACCAGGTTTTTGTCGGCTGGAGCCAGATCGAGACCAGGGAAGGTAGTCTCCACGATGATGGAGCCCAAAGTCGCGTCACCGAGGAGTGCGTCGTAGAGGGTGGGCATTTCAGGTCGCTTGACGACCCCAAGTCCGGTAGTGGAGTTGCCTTGTGGGTCAGCGTCGATGAGAAGGACGCGGAGATCGTTCGCAGCGAGTGATGCCCCCAGGTTGATGGCGGTGGTTGTTTTGCCAACTCCGCCCTTCTGATTAGCGATGGCGATGACCTTGGCCACGCGGAAACCTCGGTGTAGCGTTCGGCTGGAAGCCGGATTCGGTCCAAAGACTCCAATCTTAGCACGGGGGAGGTTAAGGTTGGAGCGTGCAACGGATAGTTCCACGTGGAACGGTCTTGGCGCCCCATTGGTTCGTTCTACGTGGAACGAGTCGGGCCAAGCTATTACCTTTCGCGCGAACAACAACGTGCTTGGACACGGACTTGCGTCCAAGAGGATCTGCACGGCCGCCACTGAACCTCCAGTTTACCGGGGCGCGAAGCGCGCCGGGAGGGTGATTGAGGTGGCACTTGGGAAACAGCCCACTAGGGCCGTGACCCCAAGTCCGACCGACGCGAGGCCCGGACGCCGGTCGGGCCACCCTCGGACAGCAGTTTGAAGCCTTGAGCCGCACGTTTGCTTCGAGCTGTCGGAACTACCCGGTCCCCAAAGGCAACCCCCTCTTGGTGGGCCAACAGCCGACGGTCAAAACGGGCGGGACCATTTCGTCGGTGAGCAGGGGCACAGGATGAAACCCCCATGGCCGGGCCCGCGATGGAGGACCCACTGCTAGCAAAACGATCCGGTGCCGGCAGGACGATTAGCCTCTTCTCCGGTGCAGGTCAAAAAACGAGCGGCTCTCCTTCGGTCTTTAGTACTTGACTCTATGGGCGGGACGGGGTGGTGCACGCGTCGGCGTTGCCCCGCGCGAGGTTCAATCCGGAGCCGGGGTGCCACACTGGCCCGCGCCTGCCCTCACAGTGCGGCCCGACAGCCTGCGCTCCGATGAGTAGCGTCTGGTCGAAATCCGCGCCACCGTAGCCGCATCGCTCTTTTTGGGGCACATGCCACCGCAACGCGCGGACTGGGCTGCACGCGCGCCAAGTGCGCACCCCAGTGGGGCGCCTGCCGTGGATGACGCTGGAACACCGGTTGCCGGCCCCACAGCGGCAGCCGCGGCCTGCCAAGGCAATGCGGCACGTGGGCACGATCATCCCCGATACCGCCCATCCAAGTGTTTGGCGTCGAGGACCGCCCCCCGCGTCACGCCCAAGGTGGTCAAGTTGCCATTTTCGCCACGGTGGATCAGTGTACCGCGGAGTGTCTTAGCCTTCCCCGTGGCCAAGCGAGGCGACCGGCTCCCGGCTTTGGACAGAACCAGCCAAGCCGTGCACGAGCGCTTCGGCGGCCTCGCAAAAGCCATCCCTTGCGCGGTGAGGCTGCTCCAGGATCACGGCTCCCGGTTCAAGGGCGCCGACCTTCAAAGTTAAATCCGGTTCCCGGACATCAAGCCCTCCCCCGCCGTTGTCCGTCAACCGCCAGTCATTGGCTGCGTCGAACGTTT
>Ga0209809_1000704_pt1 | contig 29442 bp, 20 predicted proteins | sample YNPMSTMetaG_FD_186172 | JGI IMG/M metagenome (GOLD analysis project Ga0209809, IMG submission 186172) | Anoxygenic and chlorotrophic microbial mat microbial communities from Yellowstone National Park, USA - YNP MS-T MetaG (SPAdes) (version 2) ...
CCTTCTCTTTATTGGGCACCCCGGAACCTTTAGCAATCCCGGCCGCCTTTTTCAGTAGCGCCGCTGCCGGCGGACTTTTGGTAACAAACTCAAAACTCCGGTCGTTGTACACCCGCACGACCACCGGGATCGGCATCCCGACGTCGTTTTTGGTGCGTTCGTTGAATTGCTGGACAAACTGCCCCAAATTAATGCCAAACCGGCCCAAGGAAGTGCCGACCGGCGGCGCCGGGGTGGCCTGGCCGCCGGGAACCTGAAATTTCACTTCCGCTACCAGCTGTTTCGCCATGGTCGCTTCACGTCCCTTACCAGGTTACTTTTTTCTCTTTGGTAACATTTAGCCGAATGGAGTCCCTCTTAGCCGAATGCAGTACCTCACTCTCCCCTGGCCGTCGAGAGGCCGGCTGAGGCGAAGCCGAAGCCGGCTAAGTGGGAGAAAAGATAGGGTGGTCCCCCTATTATTCCCCTATTCCCCCTCATCCTCACCCTCTCCCTCCAGGGGAGAGGGGATTTATCGGGCGACAAACGGGCCTCTTGATTCGGCTACAGGGTGATTGTTTTCTTTGTTTTTTCGATCCGCCTCCTCCCATCCAAGCCGCCCCTCAGACGGGGGTGTTTGGACGGCTCTTTCCGGTAGCTTCTCTCCCAGCTTCTTCCGAAACCGAAAATCTGGATCCCCCCTCTGTTCAGGAGGACAAAAACCTCCCTTCGGTTGACGAAGTTACCGACTATTGGCTCGGCCAAGTTGCCTAACCGATGATGGTGTGATCGCCGCCAAGCACTTTCGGTCCACCGAAGCCCCCCAATCTAGACCTTTTCCAGTTGCCAGTATTCAAATTCGACCGGGGTGGTTCGGTTGAAGATGCTGATCATCACGGTGACTCGCCCGTTCGTCTCATCGATGGAAGAGACTTCGCCTTCGAAGTTTTCAAACGTCCCTTCGGTAATTTTGACTCGATCGCCAAGCTGAAATCCGATTTTCAATTTCGGGAGTTCGCCGGGGCGCTCCTCTTTTTTGGCCAAAATCCGGTTGACTTCGTGCGGCGGGAGCGGACTGGGCCGGCCAATCGCTCCGGTAAAATCCCCAATCCCCGGCGTCTCCCGCACTAAAAACCAGGTATCGTCATTTAATTCCATTTGGACCACCAGATAGCCGGGGTACAGCTTCCTGCTGGTGATCCGTTTTTTGCCTCCTTTGAATTCCGTAACTTTTTCGGTGGGGATAATGATTTCGCCGAAGTAATGATCCAACCCGGCGATGGCAGCCCGGCGGAGCAATCCCTCCCGGATGGACTCTTCCCGGTTGGTTTGGACTTTCAGGATATACCATTCCATTTTGTCCGATTTCGGAGGTTTCTCGGGAGATTTCTCTGGCGCACCGGACGGCATCGGCCCATTCGCAGAGGCCGATTGCACCCCTTGGACGTTTTCCCCAGGGAGGGGGCCTCCGGAAATTGCCGCTACCGCCCTCTCCGGCAGAGAAAGCTCCATAGCCTGAACTCCTGAGACGGAAGATCCGTATTCGGTCGGGGTTTCCTTTTCCACCGGTCGAGTCTCGGACGGAGCAAGGAAATGGCTGGTCTGCTGGTCCCCGCCCGCCGCAGTGAAGTCCTCAGGTTTTTCTTCCGGAGCTTTTTCCGGAGGGTTCTCTCCCAAGGGGGAAAGGGAAACCGGCCCAGTCCAAGTCCCCGATCCCTCCGCCGAGGCACCCTTCCATCCTCCAACGGAGAGGTCATTCCCAGGTGCAGAGTCCGAACCCGAAGGTCCTCCTTGCACGGCGGGATTTTCCGCTGGCAAACAGACCTCCTGAGGCTTCGCCGCTTCGGAGGGTTTAGCCGGTTCGGATGGGAAAAACGCTTGCTCGCTCACCCTCTTGCCCCCTGGGGCTCAAACGTGATCCTTTTGGACAATCCCCCTGGCCACGGGTCGATAGAGTCGGGTTTTGCCCGGATAATATCGGCTTCTCCTAAAGGACCTTTAACTGTTGGAACATCCATGTCCAAAAGGTATCGAAGACCAATAAGACCCCGGCCAAAAGGAACATGGTCACCAACACGACGATCGAGCTGCGGATCAATTCTGTCCGGGTAGGCCAGGAGACTTTATTCATTTCTGCTTCCACGGCGATTAAAAAATCGGCAAACCGGGGCAGATTCACGATGCGGTAGGCAATCCAAAATCCTACCAGGGCTAAAATCCCCGGCACTACATACGCTGTGGTAGTTTTCATCCCTAAGGTCTGGTTCAATCGCCAACATCCGAAGGCCACCACCACTGCCAACCCGGCAAAGGTCAGTTGGCGAATAATCCGGCCTTGGGTCCGTTTATAAATACTGGTACGGAACAGTTCTTGCCAGAATTCCTTCACGGTCTCGCATCCAAATCCTATTAGCCTTGGAAAGATCGCCCCACAGATCGGTAGTTCCGTCCGAGTGTTGGAACACCGCTTAGGAAGGCCTTTCCAGACGTGCTAAAAATCCCTTTTGGAGAAAGGCAACAACGGGATGATTCCGCAGGTAGGAGACCTCTTCGAGTAAGCAGGGGCGGGGGGACTCGAACTCCCAACCGCCGGTTTTGGAGACCGGTGCTCTACCAATTGAGCTACACCCCTGCAGCGGAAGATCCCATTGGCCAATCTCTGGGCCAACAGAATCCTCACCGTCCGTTTCGAAAAGGTCCCAGGACCTCCTGAAGGAACCTATTTGATGATCTTCGTTACCACACCGGAGCCGACCGTCCGGCCACCTTCGCGGATGGCGAACCGAAGGCCTTCCTCCATGGCGACCGGATAAATCAGTTCCACGCCCATGCGGACGTTATCGCCCGGCATACACATTTCCGCACCGCCCAGCAGTTTGACGGTGCCGGTCACGTCGGTGGTCCGGAAGTAGAACTGCGGCCGATAGCCGCTGAAAAACGGCGTGTGCCGACCGCCTTCCTCCTTGGAAAGCACATAGACTTCGGCTTCAAAGACCGTATGGGGGGTGATGGAGCCTGGTTTGGCCAACACCTGGCCACGCTCCACTTCGTCCTTGCGGATCCCCCGCAGCAGACAGCCCACGTTATCGCCTGCCTGTCCGACTTCCAACGTCTTATTGAACATTTCAACCCCAGTGACGACCGTTCGGCGAGGCTCCGTGGAAAAGCCTACAATCTCCACCTCGTCGCCGACGCGCACGGTACCCTGCTCGATTCGGCCCGTAGCCACCGTCCCACGACCTTCAATGCTGAAGATGTCTTCGATGGCCATCAAGAAAGGCTTGTCGATCTGCCGAACCGGCTGGGGGATGTACTCATCGATGGCTTTGAGCAATTCGTCAATGCACTTGATGGCATTCGGATCTTCCGGATGGTCTGCTGCCTGCAAGGCTGACCCCCGAATGATCGGAATCTCGTCTCCAGGAAAGCCGTATTTGGTGAGCAATTCCCGAAGCTCCAATTCCACCAGTTCCAGCAGTTCGGGATCATCCACCAAATCGACTTTGTTCAAAAAGACCACAATGGCCGGCACATTCACCTGCCGGGCCAATAGGATATGCTCTCGTGTCTGAGGCATCGGGCCATCCGCAGCCGATACCACCAGAATGGCTCCGTCCATCTGCGCAGCGCCGGTGATCATGTTTTTGATGTAGTCGGCGTGGCCTGGACAGTCGATGTGGGCATAGTGGCGTTTTTCGGTTTCATACTCCACATGCGCCACCGCAATGGTGACCGTTTTTGTTGCATCGCGAACGGTTCCACCTTTGGCAATTTCGGCATAAGACTTGAATTTGGCCATCCCCCGCCGGCTTTGCACCGCTAGGATAGCTTCGGTTAACTTGGTCTTGCCGTGGTCAATGTGTCCAATGGTACCCACATTGACGTGAGGTTTAGTCCGTTGAAATACTTCCTTGGCCATTCTTGCTCCCTGTGTTCACGCAAAAAGGTTTCTGATACGCCTAAAGACCCTCTTTTCCGATGGTGATTCAGTCCACGACGATTTGCCGTGAGCGGTTCCGACCCAGAGCTGCTGATGGGACTTGAACCCATGCCCTCGTCCTTACCAAGGACGCGCTCTACCGACTGAGCTACAGCAGCCCACCGGGTGAATCTCTCCTCCCGAACCGAAAAGGAAATGGAACCTTCTTCCGCACCGGCCCCCAGAGCAAGCGGGTGAAGGGAATCGAACCCTCGTCTCCAGCTTGGAAGGCTGTGGCTCTACCATTGAGCTACACCCGCACATGGAGACAAACACCGGAAAATTGCCCTGGCAAGTACCGGCTCATCGCCCCGGTCAAGGGCGAGCCAACCTGGAGGGTGCAGGATTCGAACCTGCGAAGGCTGAGCCACCAGATTTACAGTCTGGCCCCTTTGACCACTCGGGAAACCCTCCGCAAGTTTTGTCCGTCGGGCGGCTTCGGGAGGAAATCCTCCGGGCCGTGCCCCATCCTTCCCGGCACTTCCCGGACAAGCTAGCGGAGGGACTCGAACCCACAACCTGCTGATTACAAATCAGCTGCTCTACCAATTGAGCTACGCTAGCCTATCCAGCCGAGTGTGCGAATTCCTTAATATACCTCTCCGGCTTCCCGCCGACAAGCCGGGTTACAAAAAAATCCCCCCTCCCTTCTCGATAGGGATTCAAAAAAATTATTATTACCTGTCGGCTGCCTTTTTCAAGGCCTAGGCCGAGAAATCCTAGCCCATGATTGCCTTGGCCTAAGTTCTTTCATTTTTATCTATTTTATCTATCTATCGTATTTTTCCTATATTTTAATCCTTTCTGTGCGGTTGTCCCTACCTAGCCCCTCGGAAAACTCACATGCGCCCCATCTTGAGAGGGGTATCCTGTGCCCCATCAGCCGAAAGGCCGAAGCACGGCCCCACTTCGGCTCATCCCAGGAAAAGCTCCCGATCCCGCCCATCGAAGATGCTGTCCCGAAATGGGCGGCATGGCACCCGGCCCCCAATCGTTTCCCAATCCTTCTGGTTTAACAGAACGGCTGGTTTTATGGGATTTTTGGCAGTTTGGGGAGGGCCGGTTAGTGGTCCATCCGGCTAAAACGGAATTTCGGAACAGCCTCGGAGGAGAGAACAGGCCCCCCCATACATCAGGGGATCAATTAACACCTGATGGGGGGCTATGGTTGCGGGCTCCCTTCTGAACTCGCTGGGGCAGTAGGTTTAGCAGGGCTGAGGGAAGCGGCCTGGTCAGGGAATAACAGGGGGGTAACTACGGGCAGGAATTCTTTGGCAAAAGCCAGGGCAGGGCTGTCTGCCACCGGTTCCCCCGGAGCGGAGCGGGCAATAAAATACACCTTGTTTAAAGGAGTCCGGCCTCCGTATTTCATCCGAGGCCATTCCGGGGCCTCCCACTGGCCGGTGGCATTCCAGGCCCAAAAGACCCGCAACAGTTGGCTGCCCGTAGGATCTTCTTTCAAAAAGGTAGCCGTCCGAAATTCCCCTTTGGTATTGCCAAACGGAATCTCGTAAGGCTGGATCTTGTCTTCGATCCGGAAGCCGGAACTCACGTAGCAGGCATCCGGAGTATGGACCGCCACAGCCCGAGAAGGTCCACAGATCATATAGACGCTGACGACTTCCTGGGTATGAGGATTCCGGTAGGTTCGGGATAGGTCGCCGACGGCCCCGGCTGCTTCCCGTTCCCGGGGGTCCATCTCCGTGACTTCCTGAACCTCCCAATCTCCGATCCGAATGGGGACTTTCTGCAGTGCAGCGGCAAAAGCCTCCAGTTGTTCCGAAGAACTACTGCTCCACCGGTCCGTTAGGACCCCCTGCACAATACTGGTTAAAAGGATCAACACCGCGCCGACAGCGATCGGCAGTACCCAGGGCAAATGGGTTTTCATCGATTTCGCCTCTTTCCCAAACACCACCTGGACAATGGACATGTTGGTTTTTGGGGTTGGACTCTCCTACGGTCCCTTCTTTTCCCGGTTGGAAGGCCAGGCCCCTTGAATTTAGAGACCTGGTGGATATCTAAGAGGCCGTCCCGAAATTGTCTCCCGGAGGCTATCGGCTGATCCTTCCCCTCCATCCCCAGTTACCAAAAGTCCTGTTTTTGTGCGGTTTCTGGGAAGGTTGCAGGTAGAAGGAGAACCTTCTCTCCCGGGTAAAACGGAATTTTGGGGCAGCCTCTAAGAAGCTCTCCGGAAATTGGCAGCCGGGCGACCCCCAGACCGTTTCCAATCCCTTTCGATTTACCAACATGCCGTTCGATAGGAATTATGGGCCCTCCGGGGACCACCGGTGGCTGGTAAATCTGGCTAAAATCGGAATATCGGAACAGCCCCTACAGATTCCACCTCTCGGCCTGAGCCCTCCTCTAGCCTGGCAAAAGCACGTCTGTATCCGAGAGACCAATTTTTATTCCCGTCAGGTTGGCGAAGGCGTGTTTTCCTCCGGACGGGGATAGTAAGAGCGGTAGGAGTAATACGCCCGGTATCGTTGGGCGCCGACTCCATTGACCACCGCTCCCAGTAACGGGAGATTGACTGCCCGAATTCGCTGGCAGGCTTCATAAACATAGGGGACTCGGCTGACGTCTCGCAAGACCGACAGCAACACGCCGTCGGCATATCGGCCTAGAAGCAGGGCATCGGAATCCGTCAGAACCGGTCCGGAGTCGATCAAGATAAAGTCGAATCCCTCCCGCAGTTTGGCGAACTGCTCGTGCAATTCGTCATTGACCAGAGCCTGAATGGCACTGATATCCCAGCGTCCCGCCGGCAGAAGCCATACGCCCGGCACCCGGGTGGGCCGAATCACATCCTCCAGTCGGGCTTCGTTGCGCAGCACTTCGCATAAGCCGGGCGATTGGGGTAAATCGAAAATCCGATGCGCACTCGGACGACGGAGGTCTCCGTCCACCAGGAGAGTAGAGCGGCCGGTGCGTCCCAAACTGGCTGCCAGTTGGGTGGCCACCGTGGTCTTGCCTTCTCGGGCCAACGCACTGGTAATCAATGTAACCTTGATCCCCTCCCGACTGGCTTGATAGAGCAGGGCCGTCCGGATGTTGTCGATGGAGTCGGCCAACAGGCCATACAACGGACTGTCCCGACCGTCCAAGGCTAATTGCCGACGATACCGGCCGGAGATGACGGGCAGATCGCCCACCACGCGCAGACCCAATCCGTAGGCCACTTCCGCTGAAGAGTTCACCCGTCGGGATAGAAAGTCCACGCCAGCCACCCCCAGCACCGCCACTCCAAAGGCTGCTGCCGACAAAAACCACATCATCCGATATTTCCTCTTGATATCGCTGGTTTTAGGCACACTGGCCGGTTCTAGCACGGTTACCCGGGGGGCGGCGGCCAACTCCACTTCCCATTGCTCCAACTCCTGGCCCATCCGTTCGGTCAATCGCTTGAGGCGGTCCAGTTCATTTTTCCGCAATTCCAGATCGATCGACTGGGAACTGAACTTCTGTGTCTCCTCCACATGTTTATTAAACGCCTCCTGGGCGATCTGCAGTTCTTTTTCCAGCACCGCCTTTTCCGTCTTCCAGGCATCCAGAGAGGCAATTTGCTGTTCTCGAGGGGTTTTCGGCGCGGTGTTCCAACCTTCAGCCAAGTGCTCCCGAATGCGTTCCTCGATCTGTTTTTCGAGGGTGGGGCTGATTTCGGCGATCCGCTTTTCCATCCCCTCTCGGTACTTCTGCTGACGCTCCCGCATCCGAGCAATGCTGGGGGCGTTTTCATCCACCACCCGCTGCTTTTCTTCAAAGATACGAATGTCCAACAGGGCGATCTGCTGCTGGGCATAACTGATCCACGGATCTTGGGCCAAGGCCGCTTCCATCATCTTCCGTTTGAGGGTTTCCCGTTGTTTGGTTTCGTCCGGAACCCCCTCCTCGCCCATCTTCTTGAGCATCGCCTCGCCAATGGCGATCCGTTGCTCAATGCCGCTCAGCGCCTGCTGTAACCGGGTAATCCGGTCCCGCAGCGTATTAGTCGTTTCCAATGCATACAAACTTTTCAGCCGCATCGCTTCGGAATCCGGGGCACCCAGTTCATTGGCCAATTGCTCATATTGAGTGGTTTTCCGCTTGATTTCCTCCAAATTGCGATGGTAGCTCTGTTCCAGCACCTGTTTGCGCCGCAGATGGTTTTCTCGATCGACCCCAACCACCTCTTCCATGTAGGCGTCTTTGACGGCGTTGACGATGGTAACCAATTGGCTGGGATCATCACCCGTGAGGGCAATTTGCAAAATCTCTGAATTTCCGGGGAAACTCACCCGGATGTTTTCTCGCAACCAGGTCAGCGGATCCTCTTCTTTGCGGATATATTCACACTGAGAGACGCCGGGCTTTTTCAGGGCGGCACTGAGCACGAATCGGCTGGTCATCAAGGTGGCGACCGCACGCCGGTCATTGAGCAGTTCGTCTTCCCCGCCCACCTTGAACATGATGTTGGGTTTGGTGCTGGCGATGCGGAGCCAGGCAGTGGCCGTGTAGTTGACCGGGATCAAGAACCAGGCCAAGGCAGCCGCTACCCCCGCTGCTACAATCCCCAACACCAGGGCCCACACCCACTGCCGACGCAGGGCATACACAAAATCCATCGGACGGGGGGTAGCCCGAAGGATTTCCGGAGGGCTGCTCGGCTGCAGGACTTCCCGAGCCGATACCCGTACGCTCGGAACCAACGGCATCGTCCCTTCCGGTCCCCCATGGCCTTCCAAATACTCGCTCATAGCTCCCTCGCTCTAGGTGAGAAACCAATCGGCTTCCTAAACCCTCCTCCTGGAACCCAGTTCCTTCCCATTAGTTTGCCCATTCCAGGGGCCCCATGCAAGCCCCTGAAAAGGTCCATGGACGAACTTCCGCAACTGGCGGGCCAAACTTCGCGGAATCCTTAAAAATCCCAACTCCTTTATTGGCAGGATGTTACGAAATCTAGCCTCCCTGGGCTTGGCGGCAAACTGTCGCCGGGAAACCACAAAACATCCCGAATGTTGTCCGGCGGCCACACCCCCCCCAACCCACTCCCCAAGGAGTAAAATGGACTTTGGGGCTTAAAGGCTGTTCTGCAATTCCGTTCTTAGCCGGGCGGAGCCCCAACCGACACTCCCCAAACTGCCGAAAAACCCCCATAAACCGGCCTTCTATTAAACTGGAAGGCAGTGGAAAAACGGTTGAGGGCCGGGTGCCAAGCTGGTCTTTTCGGGAACAGCCTCTTACTTTGTCACTGGGGTTCGGACTACCCCTGGCCGGGACACCAACGGAATCTCCTCCTCCACCTCCACAAACAGGTTCGACAGGATGCTCACTTCGATCCACAACAGGATCAGGGCTAGCGGCACCATCAGCCAACCGGCCAAATCATGAAAGACCATATTGGCCAGTTCCGCACTGGCCACCACATGCAATATCCCGGTTACCGTAATCCGGATCACATTGACCGTCAGGGCGATCGGCACCGCACTGAGCACAATCACCAGGTTTTCCCACCAGGGCCGATCCGCTATCAACACGATGGCCACCGACAAGGCCAAAAAGATGGTCGTCATTCGAAGCCCACTACAGGCATCCACTACCCCCAATTGGACCTCTTCAATCTGGATGCGGTTGCCTTCGTAGTAGGCCCCAAACCCCAGCGTCTGCAACACATAGGTGCTCACTCGGGTAGCCAGGGTCTGCAGCGGGGTCAGCAAGGCCTGCTCCACACTCCAGGGCAGGGGAAACATAAAGATCAAAAAGGCTGCGGCCGGGCCTGCCCAGCGAAACATCGGCCAGCCGCCAATGATCCAAATCACCCCCAACACGGCCGGCACAAAGGTGACCATATCGGGGATGTCCAACCCATACCATGCACATCCAATCCGCAGGAGCAAACTGACGGCCAATATCCCTACCCCATACCACCGCTGGATCGGTGGCACTTCGGTAAGAGGCTGTTGACGCATCCAAAGTAACACCACCGTAAACAACGGGATCAACCACCCATGAGAATACTGCGGCCCTTCCCAATAGGCTGCCGCCTCCTTGAGCGAATTCCAATATCCAAACACCAATAGCCCCATCAACAGCCCAAAACCAATCCAACCAGGCTGAGAGGCATTCGGAAGACTACCGCCCGTCTGCTCCCGCTTCTCTAATGCAGTACTCATGGCACTCCCCGTTAGGTTCCCTGCAATGATTCAAAATGGTTCCCCCGCTTTGCTCCCGGAAAAGACTCTGGGGAGGCAAACGGGTGGTTGCCCCCGGCGGTTTCCGAGAGCCAACAACCGTCTTCCTGCCGGCAGGGCCGTCGGATCGATCGACTCTATACGATTTACGATACCCACAGAAGGACTCTTTTGTCAAACACCTGGCATGAGGAAGAGGCCAAAAAATGGAGAATCTTTCCGATTTGCGACCTCCCCTCCATCGGGGGCCATCGAAAATCTGCAGAAAAGAGTCGCCTGAAAGATCATTCCTGGCCGGGATGGAGGGCATTCGGAGGCTCCACAAACACCGGCAGCCTGCCAAACCTCGTAAAACCCGAAGCAAATCCAGAGGGGTTGGGCAGCCAGATATGTGGGGAGGGAATCGGGGGGTGCCTCTAGCAGGGCCTCTCCACAATACCCTAAGGGGGATGGATATAACCCATTCGTAGTAGCGCCATCTTGCTTCTGCCTCTCCAGAGGGGAGTGATTTCCAAAATCTGCCCAATTCAAGCCAAGTTCTTTGGTAAACTTTGCCGATTATTCCGTGGGTAACGATGGCGCAGAAAGCGCCTACCACCCAAAGGGCATATTTGCCCCCTCATTCGGGTATGTGCGGTGCATAGGCTGGCCTTTGGAGCCGGAAAAGGATCGGGCCTCCCGGACCCATTTCACCTTTGGACCAAGCCTTTCAGGACCCCTCAGGGGGGAGCCCTGAGGGGGTAACCCACCACGCTTGGAAACTTCATCCGCATGGGCCAACCCGAGTCCAAAACCTCCTTTGGAACGTCTTCGGGAAAGACGAGGTGTTCAGAGCCATGAAAAAAGGAACTGTGTTTAGGGTAAGCAAGCCAGGACGCCTGTGTGGACTAGCCAGTTTGACGATGCTACTAGCTCTGAGTTGGGGCTGTGCGACGCTGATCAACGAATTTTATAGCCATAGTCCGCCTCGATTGGCCGACCCTAAAAATGCCCCGCCGGTCCCACCGCCGTTAACCCCACCTCGAGAATTGAACAAGATCTCCCTACCCGCCTACCGCATTGAGCCGCCTGATGTTATCAGCATCGAAATGCTCAAGATGGTGCCCATCCCCCCGTATCGCATCGAAACCTATGATGTCTTGGCCATCCGAGTGTTGGGCACCTTGTTGGACCAGCCGATCGACGGCTATTACCTGGTCGATGCGGATGGGACGGTGGATTTAGGCCCTGCCTACGGCCGGGTTCGGATTGCTGGGATGACGCGGGAAGAGGCTCGACAAACGATCACCCGGCATCTGGAGGCGGTTCTTCGGCAACCGGAGGTCTCCTTGCAACTGGCCCGGGCCAGCGGCATCCAGCCTGTTACCGGCACGTATCTGGTGGGGCCGGACGGCTCGATCAATCTACGGGCCTACGGCACGGTTCGGGTCGCAGGCCTTACTATCGTCGAAGCCAAACAGGCCATTGAACGCCATTTGGCCCAATATTTTGATTCCCCGGAAGTGGCCGTGGATGTGGTCGGCTACAATAGCAAGGTCTATTACATTATCACCCAAGGGGCCGGGATGGGCGATAATGTGATCCGGGTGCCGATTACCGGCAATGAAACGGTGCTAGATGCCCTCTCGCAGGTGCGGGGCTTGTCGCAACTGTCGAGCAAGCAGATCTGGATTGCCCGGCCTGCACCCCCGGAATTGGGCTGCCAGCAGATCCTGCCGGTCGATTGGGATGCGATCACCCAGGGGGGTATGACAGCCACCAATTATCAAATCCTCCCAGGTGATCGTATTTATATCTCCCAGGATGAAGCGATGGCCTGGTCCAACTTCATCAGCAAGATCCTGGCGCCGGTGGAACGGGTTTCCGGTGCTGCCGGCTTAGGTGCTTCCACCATCCGTCAATTCCAGTATCTCGGAGAGAAGGGTGGCGGAGGAGGACCGTGGTGGTAAAGGCCCTCCGGAGGTCCAGAGACTCCTGGTCGTTTTCGGCTCTGTCGGCTCCTAACAGGAAATCATTCGATTCAGCCAGCTTATATTCAGTTTCTAAGCAGGGAGAACCACCATGCCTTTGGGCCATGGGCAACCGATTCGGCAACCCAGTGGGTTTGGAAAACTGTGGAAGCGCGTCGTTGGGTGGCTGATGGTGGGAGGCCTGTGTGCAGCGACTCCGGCCATCAGCGGGCCGGCCAGCTTAGGTGAAGCCCTCCATAAAACCAATAATGATCATATGATCACTCAATGTCCAGGCAATTCATGCACCCCCCGGGTGAGCACCTTCGGCCATCATCCGACGCAATGGCGCAGTTGGCCTGGAGAACGGCGTCCGGATCGGGCCTTTCCGCAGTCGATCGGCCTGGAAGCCATTCCTACGCCGGAGCCAGGCCCGATTCCGGAACTGCCGCGACAGAAGATTTCCCCGCAGAAGCCGTCGCTTCCGCCGTTGCCGAAACTGCCCACCGAACTTCCCTTAACCCCGCCGGAAGAGCAATCGCCGACGCCGCCCGGTGCTGCCCAACCGCCGTCGCTCCCATCGGAAAAACCGTTCCGAATCGAAGAGCGCTCTCCATTGGAAGGCATCCAGCCGAAACCTTTAGAGCCTATACCACTGGAGCCAATGCCTCCGGGACCGGCAAAACCCGGCGTGCAGATGCCCCTGCCGTTGGAACCCTCTCCGAAACCGGCCTCCTCAACGCCGCTTCCTTTAGAACCGACGCCCAAACCGGGTTCCCCAACGCCGGTTCCTTTAGAACCCACCAGTCCGCCGGCTTCCCAACCACCTGTGCCCAAGGAACCTATGCAAAAACCGGCCACCCAACTGCTCCTTCCGTTGGAACCCCTGCCTACGGAAAAACCCACCGGCACAGTACCTAAACCCGAAATGCCGCCCAAAGCCGATGCGACCGGGCCAACCGGTCCATCGCCTCCGTTGCCTTCGGTGCCCCAGGATTCGGCGAACCGATCTGCTTTCCCGCCGTTGCCTGCCCCGGAAGAAAAACCTGCCCCTACCAAACCCCCGGCCGAGTCTGGTCCGGAAAAACCTGGCCCGGCGGAAAAGAGCTCGGGATCGGTCATCCCTTCGGTTCCTCAACCAGAAGCCTCGTCCAGCGGCCGCCTTATCGAGCCGGTCCAACCGTCCGGCAGGTTTCCGGCTCCTGGAGGTCAGCCGAATGCGATCTCCTCTCCGGATGGTCTGTCATCCTCGGCGCCGGGGTTACCGCCGAGGAGTTCGGCATGGGGTTCGCCCCGGGCCGATCGCCCTCCTTCGGCAGAGCTTCCAGCTAGAGAGCCGACGGCGCCGAGGGCACCGGACCTGGCCCCGCTCTCTTCCGAACCAATGCCTTCTCAATCCGCCCGGTTAGCCGATCCGCTGGAGCCATGGGCCGAACCGAAACCCTGGACGCCTTCCCAAGTTGGGAGCGATTTGGGCAACCGGGCGCCCCATACACCCCTAGGTCCTCCGGCGCCGGAAGTCCCCTCAGCAGGACTGGTCCCGGAGGCTCCGGCGATCGAAGGACGACCTTCCGCTGTGCGAGCGGAGGCCGGTTTGGGGGCGCCGGATTCTCCTGGACCGTCTCCGGCAGCTTTTCAAACGGATCTGCCGCCGCCGGATCGTACCGGTGCTGGTTTGCCCCCAGCGGCCCCGGCCGGCACCTACGAACTGGAAGGCTATTGCCCGGTCAGCTTGCTGGAAAAAGAGCAATGGGTCCCCGGAGACCCCCAATTTGCCGTCCAGTATCAGGGCAAAATCTATCTCTTGGCCGGGCCATCGCAGCGACAGCGCTTCTTGGCCAATCCCCACCGGTATGCCCCGGTCGGCGGCGGCGTGGATCCGGTCCTGGCCGTGGAAGAAAATCGCCATGTGCCAGGACGGACCGATTACTGTGTGGTCTATGACGGTCGGCTGTATCTGTTTTCTAGCGCCGAGAGCCTGGCCCGGTTCCACCAAAATCCGAAAAAATACGCCTCGTTTGCCCACTCCGGACTCTAAGAGGCTGTCCCGAACGTCCGATTTTAGCCAGATCTACTCCCCACCGGCGGCCCCCAGACTGCCCAAACCCCCATAAAACGGGGCATTTTGATAAACCGGAAGAGGTTGTAACTGGTTTGGGCCGGCCCTAGGTTACCAATTTCGGGACAGCCCCTGAGGCTTGTCCGGTTCGCTGCTCAGGACCGCCCGCTGCCATCGGGCACAAGAAGTGTGCCCCTCCATTCGGTTCCTCAACATCTCCCGCCCCCCGATCTTTCCTGATGTGTAGTTTGGCTAGCAAGCTTGCAGTCCGCCGAATAGCTTGACTGTATCCACCGGGAAGAACGGCCACAATCTGTGGTGTTCGATCTGATTTTTTAGCCCCTACATCTGGTAGGGGGCCGGGCGGGTAGATACAGTCAAAATAGTTACGATTTTTCTCAAACAGCATTTGACAATTCCTCGAAGGGCAAGTATTGTAGAAAGAAGAGTGTATGGACGGTACGGACATGGCGTAACCGAACATTCCTGCCTCATCAGCGCATTTGGCCGAACGTCGGCGACCGCCGCCTCCGGAAGGCTCCGGAGGCAGCAAATCGGCGGGCGGTTTCCCAAGCTATGTGGCCTGGACCGACGGCTCGGCCCGCGTGGTGCTGATGGTTCGTGCCTACCTCGAAATGGTTTCCGGATTCTTTCCATGAATCCGGCAACCTGCTGGGTTGGTGGAGCGGGCGGTTTCCCGGCCCAGGGGGCTAAGGTCGGCTCGCAGTACGCTTGCCTGCCCCCAGGCATCTGGGGCTAGTCGAAGCTGCAGCGGCTTCTTCGCAAAGGGGCGTGGCGGCAGAGGGGCGCTGTTTTGTTTAGTATCCGGAGGGCCGTGTTGCGCGCTCTGGGACCACGAGTGCTCCCAGGCCAAACCCCCAGGCTCCTTTTGCCAATCCAAAAAGGAGACGGACCATGCACTACGGATACATTTTATCATCCTTTGGGTTTTTGCATCTTTGGAGTCTTCCTACGGAAAGGTCATCATGAATTCTCACCAACCATCCCGGACGTACAGAGAGAGGTCCAAGGTTTCTGGAACTTCTAGCAAACAGCGATCAGAAAAGGCAGACCGGTCCTTAACTAGCCAGCTCCAACAGACAGCCAGCCAAGCCAAACACTCTGCCGCCCAAGCGGCCCAGGCGGCCGAACAGGCAGACCTGGCCGGCGAAACCGCCTTGCAGGCTGCCCAAATGGCGCGCCAGGTACTCCAATCCCTCCGAGAACCGCTGCCGGCTTCGGTGTTGGAAGCTATTCGGCAGGCCGCCGAACAGGCCGCCCAAAAGGCCGCCCGACAGGTGGCTCGCCAAGCCGCCCAAACGGCTGCCCAACAGGCCGCCCTGCAAGCCATCCAGCAGTTTCTTCCCCCGGCTTCCCAAGATGCGCCGGCCTGAAGAATCCGGCTTCTGAAATCGGTTTCGCCACGCTGGGCGCCCATTCTGGGCTTTTCCGGTCCCCACCAGCTTTCGAGGGGCCCGACAGGAGCCAAATGCTGGGCGCCCATTCTGGGCTTCCCCGGTCCCCACCAGAGGCCGGTCGAAAACCCCACGGGAACCCTACTGCCCTGCCTCGATAAAGGCATAGCAGAGCACATGGGTAATCGCAAAGAAACAGTCTTCCAGTCGACCCATATGGCCGGAGGGTACTAAAATCGGCAGGTCCACCAGGTCCTTCAGCCGGCCGCCTTGCCCGGTCGTCAAGCCGATCGTCCGGCACCCGATCGACCGGGCATATTCCACCGCCCGGAGCACGTTCGGACTGTTGCCGCTGCCGCTAATGCCGATCAGCAGATCACCCGGCTGCGCAAAGTTTTTCAGTTGCTCCACAAAAACCACTTCGTAATCCACGTCATTGGCGTAGGCCAGGATGGTCCCGGGGCTATCGGTCAGCGAGATCATTTTGAATCGCTTGGCCCGGCCATACGAAGCCCCTTTGATCACATCCACCACCATCTGCGAGGCAATCAGCGCACTGCCCCCGTTGCCGCAGGCATAAATGCACCCCCCCGCATCCCGACACTGCTCCATCCACTCAATCGCCTGGGCAATCGCCCGGCAGTCCAATTGGCCGATTGTTCTCGCTAATTCCGCCAAATACTGCCGGACAAAATCTTCCGGCTTTCCTCCCCTCGATGGGCTCATGAGAAACGCTCCTGGAAACAAAACCATCGCTTGGCAAACGGGTATAACGCCCCACTATACCATCCCTGTAACATTTTAGCCGAAGGGAGGGCCATGCTTGGCAGGCCCGCAAAACCGCCCTTCCAAGGTAGATACCCCCAGGATCGGACCTCCGAAGCAGTTCCCTCCAAGGGGCTTTTCCTTCGGCTAAAATGTTACCTATCCCTCAGGGCCTTCCTTAAGGAGATTCTCCAGCCGATGCTTCCGGCCAGCCGGGGAATGCACACCTGGGCAAGAGAAAACCCACTAGGTTACGTTTCTCTAGCCGTCAGAGTGTATCATCTCCGGGACAACACAGTGCATTGCATAATGTGACTGTATCCAACCGGCCTGCCCCCTACAACTTGTGGGGGGTAAATGTCGGCTTGAACCCCACAAATTGTGAGACGCACTCCCGATGGATACATTTTTGACTGTATCTCCCGGCTGGCTCCTCCAAAGGGAGGGGCCTGGGCTGGGGAGCCAGTTTAATCATGGAATCTAGTCGGGCGGGTTTTTGTTCTAGCCAGAATTGATCTAGATTTTCCAAATTGCCTAAACTCACATTGAGTGCGTCTATCCCCGGCGAAAAAGGGAAAAAGGCCCTGGGTATTCCCTAAGGTGCCGGTATCTACCGGGAACCAGAAGCACCCTTTGGGATATTCGATCCGATTAGCCCCCACAACGGGTAGGGGCCGGAGAGGGGGAGATACAGTCAAAATAAAAAAGAAGCAGCATCTCGGCGGCTGCGCCGGTGAGAAGGGGGGCTTATAGACTACCCTATAATGGGGGTTGATCAGGGCCGGTTCCAGGCCATCCCCCAACCTGACGGCAACCTATGCCCCTTTTCGCCCCCCTCAGGCAGCTTTCGGTATCGGGCGGGATTGGACCCCCTGGTCCACCGAACTGGCCGGCAGTTGTCGAAACCAGGATTTTTTGCCCGCTCGTTCTTCCACCCATACGAGGGATTCCGGATGGAGCATTCGGGGGATATAGAACCAGGCTTTGGCCAGGCTTTGAGGATCGAACGAAGCGGAAACGATCAGCCAATCGATCGGTCCAAGCTGATTGGCCCGCTGGGAAAGCACGGTATAGGGATCCCCAGGATAGAGGCGGATGCTAGCTCCGGTTTGTCGGAGGGTTTGATACACCCTTTTGAGGGGTAACTTTTGCCCAAATTGGAGTGGCCGGGCTTCAAAAAGATCAATCCCGGTATAACACACCTGGTCGGCCGGCAATTGACCACAGATCAATTCGAGCAATCGGGCTGCCCGCATCCCCCGGCCCAGACCGATTTCCAAAATATTTCGTGGGGGATGGCGAACTACGAGACGATAGAGGAGCCGATCACTGGAAGGATAGGAAAGATAGGCAAGATAGAAAATCCGTAGCCGCTTCGCAATCTCCAATCTTGCTCTCCCTTGGAAAAATCAAGCCAAAATACACCACACCGTGTAAAATGAAGCCAAATAGCCAAATAACCATCCCTTTAGCCAGCAGTCCCTTCCGTTTGAGAGACCCCCTCAGCCAGAGCACCGTCTGGTCCACCTCTGTCCGAGGGGAGAGGGAGGAAATACCGGCAATTTCAGGTACCCGCCTAAAGTGTGTCAATCCCCCGAATGGGGGACACTCTGCCCAGGGGGAACACCCTGGAACCCGCCAAATTACTTCCCAAGGGGTGCTGAACCGGCTGCCCCCTGCTGCCGGGGCGGGCCTCCCGCCCAGCCTGCCGGGAAGTTAACTTTCTTTCCAAGGCCGGAAGGGGGATCAAAATCTGCTGAAGTCCCCTCCGAAGACCAGTCCCCCCCAGGAGTTTGTGCTGAGCCAAAGAGCGGGGAGGGTTTTTGGGAATTTTCGGCCCCATCCATTGAGAAAAATCAGCCGTTTTTAGCAGCAGGAGGTGGGGTTTCTGCCCCCCCGAAAGGCATTAGGCACCCCCAGAGGCGGGTGGGGGAATACTTCCCATGGGCACTTGAGGTCTATTTGGAAAGAGGAAACCGATTAGTTCGCCTGGTCCGGAGGAGAACCTAGCAGACGGTTTTCCGGAAAAGACAACCGTGCCGAGTTATGGCATATATTTATTTAATAGGGTAGCTTTTCTTTGACGACGTTTTCTACGTCCTTCCGCGGTGCGGTTGGTCTAACCGAAGCGGTTCCATGTCTTCGGATGGTCGGTTGGAGTAGCAGACTGATGAGCAAAGCCATCGAGACATCTTCCCTGGTACGACGCAGCACCTTTGTAGTTCGGCAGATGGAAGGTCCGCAGGAAGTGCAGATTGCTTTGGACTGGGCTGCCCAGGAGGGCTGGAATCCCGGGCTGCATGATGCCGAATGCTTCTATGCCGCCGATCCGGAGGGTTTCTTCCTGGGCCTTTTGGGGGGAGAGCCGATCGCTTCCGGGTTTGCGGTGATCTACAATGATTTTCTGGCCTTTTTCGGCGGGTACATCGTGCGTCCGGAGTACCGGGGCCGAGGCTATGGGATGCGCTTGACCCAAGTCAAACAGACCTATGTGGGCCGACGGAACGTGGGTCTGGATGCGCCGCCAGCCATGGCGGAAAAATACACCCGGCTGGGCTTTCGAGAGGCTTTCCGGAATATTCGATATGAACTGAAGGCAGCCGGCCAGGAGCGGCCCGGCATTGTGGAACTACGCCGGATTCCGTTTCGGGAAGTGGCCGCCTATGACACGGTGCATTTTGGCGCGGCTCGGGTGGGCTTCTTGCGACGCTGGATCAACCAGCCGGAGGCATGGGCCTTAGGAGCCATCCGCCAAGGCCGGTTGGCCGGGTTCGGAGTCGTGCGCCCGGCGCATCGGGGATACCGGATTGGGCCTCTGTTTGCCGATGATCCGGCCACCGCCGAAGACCTCTTCCTGGCCCTTTGCCACCGGGTTTCCGGCAAACCGGTGTTCCTTGATGTGCCACAACTGAATGCCGAAGCCGTGGCATTAGCCCAACGGCATAAAATGAAACCCGTCTGGGAAGTGGTGCGGATGTATCTAAAGGGCATGCTCGAACTGCCCATGGAACATATCTTCGGCATGACCACGCTGGACATCGGCTAACCAGGCAGAAGGCCAGACTCCGCTCGGGGCGAAAGAGGCCAGCTTCTGCGGGTGGGCATTCTGCTTTGCTTAGGAACATGCCCCTTCCGCTTTATCCGTCGAAAATGGCTGCTCCTGCCGGGCCGTGTGATCAAGGCAGCTAGGCGCTGGGGATTCGTGTGGGGCGGAAGATGACCGCTCTGGACGTTCGGCGCTGCGGGCAGTTCCGATGGTTTGCCCAAGTGGGGTCTGTTACTCGGCTTGCCAGCGGAGGATCGGTTGTCGGGCGGCGCGGACCTCATCGGGTCGGCTGATGGGGGTGGTGTGCGGGGCCTGCTGAAGCAATTCCAGCGGTTCTTGCAGAATCTGGCGGATGGCCTCGGCAAAGGCGTCCAGGGTGGCTTTGGATTCTGTCTCGGTCGGCTCGATCATCAGTGCTTCTTTGACCACCAACGGAAAATACACCGTCGGGGCATAGAATCCGTAGTCCAACAGGCGCTTGGCGATCTCCATAGCCGAGATGTTGCGTTCCGCTTTGAGTCGGGCAGCCGAGGCCACAAACTCGTGCATACACCGATCGCCATACGGCACCGGAAGAACCCCTTTCACCCGGGCCAACAGATAATTGGCATTCAGCACGGCCTGTTCGGCCACCTGGCGGAGTCCGTCCGGCCCATGGGTCAAGATATAGCAAAGCATTCGGAGCAAAACGCCGATGTTGCCGTAGAAACTGCGGACTCGGCCGATGGACGTTGGCCGATCGTAGTCCAATCGGTAGCCAGCCTCCGTCCGGGCCACGACCGGGCTGGGAAGATACGGGGCCAGGCGTTCCGAGACGGCGATAGGTCCTGCGCCGGGCCCGCCGGCGCCATGCGGCGTGCCAAAGGTTTTATGGGGGTTGAAGTGCATCATATCGACCCCGCAGTCGCCGGGCCGGCAGATACCTAAAATAGCGTTCATATTGGCCCCATCCAAATAGACCAGGCCGCCTACCTGGTGCACCATCTGGCAGATGCGGCCGATCTGCGGATCGAACAGGCCCAGGGTATTTGGATTGGTAATCATAAAAACAGCGGTATCTTCGTCCAGTTCTTTGGCCAGAGTCTCTAGATCGACGATTCCCCGCTGGGTGCTGGGGATGGGCACGATGCGGAAGCCGGCCATGGCCGCACTGGCCGGGTTGGTCCCGTGGGCCACATCGGGGATCAATACCTTGGTGCGTTTTTGCCCGATGTCCCGGAAGTAGGCGGCCGCCACCAAAAGGGCCGTTAGCTCCCCATGGGCGCCGGCGGCCGGTTGCAGCGATACGGCGGGCAAACCGGCAATCTCGGCCAACATCTGCTGCCCCTGATACAAAAGGCCCAAAATCCCCTGCACCGTCCCGGCCGGTTGATACGGATGCAGATCGCTAAAACCGGGCAAACTCGCCAGGCGATCGTTCCGCTTCGGATTGTATTTCATCGTACACGACCCGAGCGGATAAAAATGCGTATCCACCGACATGTTCCGTTGGGAAAGGTTCACATAATGGCGAACCACATCCGGCTCGCTCAGTTCCGGAAGCGGCGGAGGGCGATCCGCCATCAAACTGCCCGGAATCAGCTCTTCGACCGGGTGCACCGGCACATCACAGGCCGGTAGCCTTGCTCCTGGGCAACCCGGCCGTGACAACTCAAACAAAAGTCCACAAGCCTGTCGATTTTCCATAGCTCTTTTCCACCTATCCATTAACCGTTCACGGGTTTCAGAACATTGTAGCGGAATCGTAACATTTTAGCCGTTTAGTTTGACTGTATCCACCCGGCCTGGCCCCTCAACAGGTAGGGGGTAAAAATTGGCCGGCACACATTGTGGTAAGTCCTTCCGGTGGATACAGTCAAATTAGGTGGACTGTATCCACCGGAACTGTGCCACAGTTCGATCCGATTTTAGCCCCGACTCTGGTAAGGGCCCAGCTGGGGAGATATAGTCAAATTAGCCGATCGGAGGGCAATGGGTCATTGTCCCGGAAGCAGCAGTCCAGGTTGATTCCCGCAGCGGAAACGCATATCCCATAGACGTTCTATTCCCATAGACGTTCTATTTTTTTATGGATTCCCACTTTCGCGGGAACAAGCCTGGACTGCTCCTTACGCAGGAATAAGACATTGCCCCTGTGGGGCTAAAATGTTTCAAGATGGGAAGGGAAAAAACGTCGATGGCATGGTTTCAGCATCCGTTGCAATTGCCGCCGTTGCCGCCGGGCTTGCACGACATTACCCGGCAGGTACTTCAGGCGGCGCCGGAACTGCGGCAAATCCGGATCGGGCTCATGCACCTGTTTTTGCAGCATACGTCGGCTTCGCTGACGATCAACGAAGCGGCCGATCCGAATGTGCCCAGGGACCTGGATCGGCTCTTGGACCATCTGGCCCCGGAAGATTTTCCCTATCACCATCAGGAGGAGGGGCCGGACGATATGCCCGGCCATGCCAAAAGTTCGCTCCTGGGCTGTTCGCTGACCGTGCCGATCCAGAACGGCAGGCTCTGCCTAGGCACGTGGCAGGGAATCTTTTTGTGTGAACACCGCCAGAACGGCGGCGGTCGACGCCTGCTGATCACCCTCCAAGGCGAACTGGGCTCTGACCCACCGGACGCTTCGGAAATGTAACGGACGCCATCGGCCGGCTGCTCAGGAACATCCCTCTCTGGAAATTGTACCATTTAGCCGAATGGTGGGGCGTGCTTGGCTGGCCTGCAAAAGTGGTGATCCAAGGCAGAGGCCTCCAAGCGATCGGACCTGACAAGCTCCAAGGGTTTTTTCATTCGGCTCACTTGACTGTATCCACCGGGAACAACGACCACCATCTGTGGTGTTCGATCCAATTTTTAGTCCCTCCATCTGGTAGGGGGCCGGGCGGGTAGATACAGTCAAACTAAAATGTTACTGGAAGCTCTTATTGCCTCGGCCGGGCCTGGAGTTTCAGAAGCGTTACGCTGTACGGCGAAAGCCGCACCGTCTCTTTCAGCCCTTCGACGGCTGACTCCACAATTTGCACCTTGGGCGGCTGGTCCGGGTCGTTAAAGAGCATCGGGTCGTTGCCGGCAATTTCATACCGGCGGCCGGTGCCGGCAAGTTCTGCCCCGGCCACGTGCAACGGAACCTGCAATGGGTGGCCGGTCGGATTGACGATGCCGATGGTCAGCACTTTTTTGTCTTCGCTCCAGGCGGCGGCTGCATCCAGAGGAGAACATTGTTTCATGTCCACGGCCACCGGCACCCGCCCAAAATGCTGCCGATATAGTTTCAGCACCAGCCCGGTCGTTTCAAAGGCCGCTGCAGTCTTCGAGGTCTTAATGGCCCCGATCACATTGACCGTCTGAGCGTAGTTGGCCATGAAGACCATATCGCTTTGCCGGGCGTATTCATGCAGTCCGGCGGCAATGCCCAGGGCGTCCCGCAAAAAGTATCGGGTACCCAGCTCTCCGAACACATGTTCCCCATACCAGTAGTTCCATTCGTCCATCGCAATGCGGATGTCCTTGCCCCGGAGGCTGTCGAACCGTTTCCGATAATCCCGGTGGGCCTGCACAATGCGGCGGATCTGGTTCGGGATTTGGCGAACATGGCTTATCAGTCCCGGCAATTGGCCGCAGTAGAAATGCTCGCTGATCAGGTCCATATGATCGGCGCAGTGTTGCATCATCCCTTCGCTCCACGGGCCAACACACCCAACAGCGATCAGCTTAATGGAGGGGTCCTTTTTCCGCATCGCCTCGGCGAACTGGTTATGTTTTTGGATATATTTTTCCAGCGGCATATGGCCGAGTTGCCAGTTGCCGTACATCTCGTTGCCGATGCCCCAGAAGCGCACTTGATAGGGTTCGGGATGGCCGTTTTTGGCCCGGAGGCTACCCATGGGCGAATCGGCCGGGCCGTTGGCGTATTCCAGTTCTTCCACGGCCATCTGCACATCGCCCAGCCCACTGTTGACCACCACCAGGGGTTCTGTGCCCAGGTATCGGCAGAACCGGATGAATTCGTCGATGCCGAAATCATGGTGTTCCAGGCCGCGCCAGGCCGGGTTTTTCATGGGCGGACGCCGGTCCGGATCGCCCACGGCTTTGCGCCAGTCGTAGCCGCTGACAAAATTCCCGCCCGGCCAACGATACACCGGCGCATCCAGTTCTTTCAGCACGGCCAGCGTATCCCGGCGCATGCCGTCGATGTGATCGGCGGGCATAAGCGAGACCGGCCCGATCCACACATGGCCCTCTGGGCCGGTAGCCTGGATTTCCAGCCGACCTTCCAGCGTCGAACCACCGGCCGTAAATCGCAGCGGTGTTTTGGCGTATTCGGAGCCGATCTCGGAGATGGTGATCATTTGTTTTCCATCTGGACCATCGGCCCACACCAAGCTGACCTGCACCGGCCCGGCGGATTTGTCGCCCCGCAGCCAAATCCGGCCCACATACTCTTTGCCTTGGACCAGACCCAGGCCGCCCTGCACGATGCCTGCCGGTGCGGCCAGTCGGGGCGAATGCTCGCCGACAAACGGTTGCTCTTTGTCCATGCGCACCCGATCCGCCTCACCCACCGCCTTCCAGGGCGATTCCTTATGCCCGACCGGATAGAAGAACTTCCGATCTTCGAGCATTTCGGCCCAAATGCCGCCGTAAATGCATCGGCCCAGATGTTCGATGAACTGCCCGTAGATATAGGGCGAAATCGGTTCACCGGTTTGGGCCGTCTCGATTACAAGCTTCGGTTCCCACTGGCCCGCTTTCAGTTGGACCAGTTCCAAGTCGTCGAACCAGGCCTTTCCGACGGCCAACCCCCAGCCGCCAAAAAGACAATTGATCTGCAAGGTGTCCTGGTCTTCCACATCGAAGACCACTTCTACCCGGGTCCAGTCCTGCGTGCCGGTCAGGGCCTGAGTGGCAACGGGCTGAAGGTTATGGATGTTCAGCAGTGCCCCGCGGCCGCCCTGCTTCGGCGTGAGGTTTTCGGTTTTGATCCAGCCGGAAAGCCGATACGTGCCCCTCGGCTCCACCGGGACCACGATCTGCCAGGCCACATCCGCCCCTTCGGCCGATTCGATCCCAAGCGAGTGTTTTCCCGTTCGGCCCGTGTCCGCATAGATAAAATGGCCTTTTCCCTGCCAGGTAACCGGCTTCCAGCCCAGGGGTTTGCCCTCGCGTTGGAGTTCCATCGAAGGATTCCGAATCAGGTTCGGCGGGGCTTGGGCCGACTGCTCGGCCAAAAGCTGCTCCACACACCCCATCACCATCCCGAAAACCAGGACTGCGCTGAGCCAGGAGAACCATTGCCGCTGCTGCATCGCTTCGCCTGCTCTTCAGAAAGAACCAAGGGAAACCACTTCTACCCAATGTTTTTCCCCATGCATGAACGGGCCACCCACGGCCCTCCCGTATGCTGGGATTCTCTTTCCGGCAACCCTTCTATGCTGGGGATCCGCTTTCCGGCAATGATTATAAAATACCGCTCCGAAGGTAGGCAATCAAACAGTGCGCAAAAAATTTTTGATTTTGCGAAAGAGGTAAAGATTTCCACCAAGTGGGAAAATCACCGCCGGGCCTTTGATGGAAGAGGCCGGGGAAGGACCGCGTATCATCCCTGGTAACATTTTAGCCGAATGAAGATGCCCTTGGAGGGATCTGCTTGTCAGGTCCGATGCTGGCCTCTCCCCACCGCGGGAGAGGCCGGCGGTGCCAAAGGCACCGCCGGGTGAGGGGCCATTCGCCTCTCCCCTTTGCGGGAGAGACCGGCCTGGCCTTTGGCCAGGCCAGGTGAGGGGGCCCCTGTGTCCTTCCTGCGGAAGCAGGAATCCAGCAGGTGTCATTCCTGCGCAAGCAGGAATCCAGGAAAACAACTGGATTTCCCACTTTCGTGGGAATGACACACAAAGGCCTGCCCTGTACAAACGCACCCTGTGTCCTTCCTGCGCAAGCAGGAATCCAGCAGGTGTCATTCCTGCGCAAGCAGAAATCCAGGAAAACACAACGGGCTGCCACTTTCGTGGCAGTGACACGGAAGGGGGAGAAGAGCGGGGTTTTCCGGCTCAATAGATTTCGATGCTTTTGACCACGCCGCCGCCGCAACTATGGGAGCCGAATAGGCAACGGGCTGCCGCCTCCAGAAGGTCCTCGGCCGGAAAGTTTTTCGGCGGCATATCGACACTGGCAACGCCGACGCCCAGGGCCACTCCGCCCCGGCTATTCCACACGCCTCCCCAAGAGACTTGGCGCATGGCAGCCATCAGTTGATTGCCTAGGCGCACCGCCTCCTGCCGATCGCAATCGGGCAACACCACCGCCACGCCCCAATCGCCATACGGCAGCAGGATGCTGCCGTCATGTCCCAGGGATTCGGCGGCCTTCTGAAGCAGCCGCTGAAACCGCTGCATGCCTTCCGGTCCAAGCTGAAGCAGCAGATCCTCTTGTTCGACCGGCTCGGCCAAAAGCAGACTCACCGGCGCCCGGGCGTTTCTGCAGGCCGCCACGGTAACCTTCAAATGCCCCAGCAGTCCTGGATCAGAAAGAGCTGGACTGATGGTCGCCGTGGGTCTGGCCCCCGACGCACTTTTATCCAAACGCCCTGAACCTCGCAAACTGTCCCTGCTGGTCGCCACCGGAGAAGATCGAAATGCGGTTTTCCCCGGCGTCGTAGTTCTACCGGCAAAGTCGGCACGGGGCTGGCTGTTCTCCGGCCTGCCAACGTCCGGGGCCAACATTTCCGCCAACGCCGACGCCGACATCGATGCAGGGAACTTTTGTGCCCCCTTTTCCGATATGCGGGACTTCTCGGATTCTGCTTCTTCTTTCTCCCTCGCAGAGGCCGCGACTAGCGCAGATTTTTTCCCTTTTCCCATGGGCATGGAGAGCCGCTCTATCGCCTCAGCGAGTTGGGCCACATGCGGCTGCAAGGGTTCCGGCGTTTCTTCGGCGGGTCTGGCAGAGGATTTTCGACGCAAAAGGCTTTGCACCACCTCGGCCGCGGCTTCCGAAAGCCGACGATGCGCCTCCAATAAAATGGCACGATAATCTTCGGTGGGCGGCAGGTCCAGATGTAACACCTCGGCCAATTGGGCCACTTTGGACTCCAGATCCGCTACGATCTGTTCGAGCTGGCTGTGAGTTAGTCCCCGATATTGGGCCCCGGCGCGGAGGACTTCGTTTAAGGACTCCGGTTGCCGGTCGGCCAACACCCGAGCCAATCCCTCCGCCAAATGGATCACCTGGGCCAACACAGGCGTTTGAGGAGCAGGTTCTTGAAGACGCCGATGAATGGATTCCCAACTTACCCATTGCACAATCCCCTCCGGCAATCGCCAATGCTCCAAGAGCCGGGCTGTCAACGCCGTGTGATCAAACCCCATCACCTGCCTTTCCAGGCCGATCAGGTCTTTGCCCATGCTCCGGACCCGTTGGACAAAATCCTGATAGGCCGGGCCGACGCTCTGGATCAGAAGCAACATCCCCAGGTCCTGGAGCAGACCGATCAGAAAGGCGTCATCCCCCGGCTTTCGCCACAGGGTTTGGCACAATTGCCGGGCCGACACCGCTTTGGTCAACGTCCGACGCCAATACCACCGGAGCACCTCCGCGGAGACGCCTGCATAAAGCCCCTCCGGCAAACTGAATCCTAAGACCAGCAGTTTCAGCGGTTTGACGCCCAGCAGGGTCAGCGCCTGGCCCAAATCGGCTACCGGCGCACTCAGCCCAAAAAGCGAGCTATTCACGACCCGAAGAATCCGGCTAGTCAGGGCCGGATCGTTTTCAATGCATTCTTTCAGCCGGGGGGTATCCAGTTGGGGATCGTCGGCCAGTTGCAGCACCTTGACCGCCACGGCCGGCAAACTATACAGAGTCCCTGCCCGCTGGAGGAATCGTTCTACCAGGATATCCAGTTGAGTTTGCCCAGTTGGCGATGCTCCCATACCGATAAAACCCCCCTCTCCATGGTAAAAGAGGTTTTTTGTGATTCCGAAGGTTCTATGCCGATGCATCGGTTTCGGAGTTTGACCAGGCCCTGTCCGGGATCCCAGGAGGTTTTTCCGTTATACCGAAGGGGTTTTCAGGCGGGGGCGGTTAACCTTGCTTTGTGAGTAAATACTCACAAACAATACCGAAGGATTCCTCCGAGCAAACCCCGCCCCCCTCCGGGAGTCCAATTCGCATTTAAGGGATCGACCCACCGGGAGCCATTGCCCCCATCTTGGGCAGTCGCCCCACGTTTTAGCCCGATCCGTTGGGAGGAACCTGGCCGGGCAGATGTGGTCCCTTTGGGTGCCAAATACCTCCTTTGGGTGGTAATCTACCACCACATTTTGGGGAGAACGGAGACGAAGTACAAGATATTGTGCACAATAACTTTTAAACCACAACGTATAGGCCGATAAACTCCCATCTAGAGGCTCCCATTTCGGACAAGGTCCCGCCGTGGTCCCCTCCACGCCAGACCCATCCCCCTGAAAACAGGCCCACCCTTCCTTTAACAACTCTAGCCCACACAAAAGGGGTAGAAGGGAGCCGAGCGGGAAGACCGCATATCTCTCCCACGCTTTTTCCCGGACATTCCCCATTTCCTTCCTATGAGACTTCCCCCCAAAGGGGCTGTGGATTGCCGATGGCCTGAACCTATGGGAAAATGGCTTTCCTAAGAGGCTGTCCCGAAAATCCGTTGTCCCCTCTCCGAGCGGTTCCAGCCTGGCGCCAGATGATTTCGGAAAACCCCTGTTTGGGTAGGGTCACTGGATGGGCAGCCTCGGTGGGTTGCCCAACACCCTGATGGGACAATTTCGGGCCGGCCTCTAAAGGAGCAGGGGCGGAAAGCCGAACGGAGGCGGACCTTCTAGTTTCCCCGGCGTGATTCCCCATTCCTTTTGTCAGGAGTCGATTCTGTGAAACTGGTGCCTCTGGCCGACAAAATTGTTGTCCGCCAAATCCCTGAAGACTCCAAGACTCCGGGTGGTATCCTGGTGCCGGAAGGCTCCTCCGGCTGGATTCAGCAAGGCCGAGTGCTTTCGGTAGGCGACGGCTGGTTACTACCGGACGGTACCCGGGCCAAGCTCCAAATCAGCGAAGGCGATCGGGTCCTGTTTCGTAGCCCCGGTACCGAGGTGGTCCTGAACGGGGAAACCCTCTTGATCCTCAGCGAAGAAGAAATCCTGGCCGTAGTGCACTGAGACGCTGGGCCGAAATGGTAAGGAACCTCTGCATAAAGTAGGGGACAACGGAATTTTCGTTCTCTTGGCCTTTCGGCCCTCGGTGGAGCCAGTCAGCCTAGCGCCCAAAAGGGCTGAAACCCGAAGAGCCCGAAAAGAATGCATTCTTCAGAGGTTCCGTATTTTGTAACCGTTCCCGGGGGCGCCGGGGGGACCAGGGAGGACAACCGAAAGGCAGGGAGCGGGGGATGCCGCTAGGGGCCTGACGGCAACAGCGACCGCGGTGGAGTACCGTCCAGATGAGCTTGCACTGCCCAGATGAGCTTGCACCGTCCAGATGAGCTTGCACCGCCCAGATGAGCTTGCACCGAGTCGAGCAAGAACGGAAAGACCTCTCGACCCTGTTGGGCGCAGGTGGCGACCGGCGTCCAGATGCGCTTGCACCACCGGCGGCCTTTCTCACTGCGCGTCCGTTGGGTGATGTGCCGGTCGATCACCACGAAACCCGTCGCCTGTTCGGCCAGATGGTTCGTCGGGTCGATGGGGCGGTGGGGTGAGGAAGCGGAAGGACGCTTCCCCGTGCTGGCCAGACCGTTTGGCCAGATTCTGAGCGTCGTTGCCCTTGGGCACGCCGGTGGTAGCAACATGGAGCAGCTGTTCCCGGGCCGCCTCCAGCGCCCTCTGAAAACCGGCCGCCGTCATCTGGCGACGCTGGATTGTCTGGAGCGGGTTGTCCGTCAATCTTTCTGGAGGTCTTCAGCCGCAGGAGCGCTAGTCCTCTGGCGCCGCTGGATCGTCTGGAGCAGTTTGTCCTCCAGCGTCGCCACCCGTTGCGCCCGATGCTCCCAGTTCAGGCAAAGGGTTGCTTCCTGCACCTTCCTAGGGCGGGAAGATACCCATTCCCATTTCAGCGGTGGGGCACGCCGGCACC
>Ga0209809_1000706_pt1 | contig 29424 bp, 29 predicted proteins | sample YNPMSTMetaG_FD_186172 | JGI IMG/M metagenome (GOLD analysis project Ga0209809, IMG submission 186172) | Anoxygenic and chlorotrophic microbial mat microbial communities from Yellowstone National Park, USA - YNP MS-T MetaG (SPAdes) (version 2) ...
CCATCTTCCAGTGCTTGAGGCGGGACTTCAGCTCGCCAAGCGCTTCCTCGAGGCTATCCACAATCCGCATGGCATCGCCCCTTTGCAAGAAGTACCAGCCGGGATACTCCTTGGATTCCACGGCTGGGATTTCCTTCCCCAGAAACTTTAGGGGTCGGGGCTCTCGGCAAAGCCACAGCAGGCTGGGTTGGTAGTGGGGCTTTAGCTGCCATTCCCTAGGGATGGTGTTCATGGCTCCTCCGCGGCAGGGTAGCTCAACGAACCGACGTCCACGTGGCCGGGGAGATACAAGGCTGCTGCCTCAACCCCGCCGGCACAGCACGCACCGCAGCGGTTGATGTGGAAAACTGCTTTTTGCTCCGACATCCTCTCCCCCAATAAAACAAAATACCCCTGCAGACTTGGCTGCACGGACGAGGATTTTCCCCGCGGTACCACCGCGCTTCCCGCAAGCAGCACTTTGCTGCTACGGGCACTCGGACGTGCTGTATCGGGCACCCCCGGCAGGCTCTACGCTCCCGTGGAAGTTTCTGCCTGCTGGCTCGCGGGCGACGTTCGGTTTGTGCAACTCCCAGGCACCTTCTCAGCCCTTAGGTGCCCTCTCTGTGGGTGCAGAAACCTACTCCTCCCAGTCTACGCCAAAAATATTATACAGCATGGGAAACCCCAGAACCAGCGGTTGTAATCGGTCAACACATCTGAGACTCTTGGGGAACCCACTCCGCCACAGGAATTCCATGGGAGCCAGACCCTCTAGGACCCGTGGGGCCTCTTGCCATTGAAATCACCAGCTCGGCAGGGAAAAGGACCCGCTGCGCCAGGGCCCGCAGAATACCGCTGCCTCTGGAGCGTGGCCCGGCGCCCAGGCCAAACGGGTGGAGCGCTCCACCGCAGAAAGATGCTTGACCTCCTGTACCAGGTCCCCGGCCTCGCAAGCCTGCTGCTTATCTCGATTTGGCCTCCAGAAGAAAAGTGAGGGTTCGAGGGAACATTCCAAGCAGACATGCCCTCAAACAGAGCGATCCAGGGGGCTCGTATCAAAAGGCCCGGATCAAGCCAGCCTAGAAAGAAAACTGCCGATAACACCGCTATAGCCCAGCAGACCACGGGCTTTTTAGCAGTGCTACAACCAGGCCTGCTGTTACGGCCGCACATGAAGCACCACTTTAGTAGTACATTCCGGGAAAGGTTTGGTTGTGACCTGAGCTTTTGGCCTCGGCCCGGAAGCGGTCGGCACGGGCCAGTACGGCCTGAGCGGTGGCTTCGTCGTCGCGGCTGGCAAAGCCCAGGCTGATGGTTACCTTAAGTTCGGGGTGGAGCTGGTTCCAGGGGTATTTCTGCACCGACATACGCAGCCGCTCACATACCCCAAAGGCCCGATCACCAGCGATGCGACGCAGAATCAGGGCAAATGACTCACCGTCAAGCCTTCCTGCTACATCCGTGACCCGCAAGGCCCTGTGTACCAGCTGTCCGATACAGCGCAAAACTTCATCGGCAACAGGATGTCCAAAGCGCTGTCTGATTTCCTTGAAGCGGTCTACCTCAAAGGTGACCACCGTAAAAGCCTCGTCTGTGGCGAAAACCCGCTCGAGGGCTTCCCCAAAAGCCTCCTTGTTCAGCAGGCCAGTCGATGGATCACTGGCCCTGACCCCATAGCCCTGCAGAAGAGGGTCACGGGCCTTGATCAAGCTAAGGCTGCGCTCCTCTAGCAGGTGCTCCATCGCTGCCAGGGTATCCTTTAGCGCATCGAGGTCCTGGGCGAAGTGTGCAATCTGGGCGCGCATCCGCTGAAGCAGCTGCAACAGCTTGACGTCTTCTTCGCGCAGCTTTTCACTCATCCTAAATTTGAATTATATTGGACTTCGTCGCAGTAGCTTGTGCGGTTTTACCATCTGCCCTCAAGCGGTATATCTACTGGTATCCACCATTAGACGGATTGACAAAGCCATGCCCCAGTAGCTGGTAATGTGACCCCTCGCCCCGTTCTTCAAAGCTTTTTCAGGCATAATCTCAATGCGAGATGAGTTCGCTGAGCGAAGCCCAGGTGCTGGAGGTTCTGAAGACCGTTAATGACCCTGAGCTACACAAGGATCTGGTATCGCTGGGGATGGTCGAGCAGATCACTGTGGAAGGCAGCAGAGTCCTAGTCAGAATCAACCTGACCACCCCAGCCTGCCCCCTAAAGGAAAAAATCGCACAGGAGGTGCGCGCAGCCCTTAGCAGGGTTGGTGCCCGTGAGATTGAGGTGCACTTTAGCGCGCAGGTGCGCGGGCCCCAAAGTTTACCTTTGCCTGGCATCAAGCACGTCGTGGCCATTGGCTCGGGCAAGGGGGGTGTGGGCAAGAGCACCGTTGCCGCCAACCTGGCCGTTGCGCTGGCCCAGGAAGGTGCCCGCGTAGGTCTGCTCGACGCCGACATCTATGGCCCCAGCCAGGCCCAGATGTTCGGCACCCAGGGCGAGAGGTTGCGCGTAGATGAGCAGAAGCGGATGGTACCCCTAAAGCGCCATGGCATTAGGCTCATCAGCATCGCCAACATTGTCCCGCCGGGCCAGGCCATGGTCTGGCGTGGCCCCATTTTGCACGGCACCATCAAGCAATTCCTTCAGGAGGTAGCCTGGGGTGAGCTCGACTACCTGATTGTGGATCTGCCCCCCGGCACCGGCGATGTGCAGCTTTCCTTATCGCAGCTCACCCGGCTTTCGGGAGGGGTCATTGTAACCACGCCACAGGACGTGGCCCGCATTGACGCTGAGCGGGCTTTGGACATGTTCAAGCGGGTACAGGTCAGCGTCCTGGGCATCATCGAGAACATGTCGTTTTTTGAGCAAAATGGACAAAAAACCTACATCTTTGGGCAGGGCGGAGGCCGCAAAATGGCTGAGCAATACAAAACCGCTTTCCTGGGCGAGATCCCTATTGCACTGTCGGTGCGCGAGGGGGGTGACAGTGGCGTGCCGGTGGTGATTGGGGCCCCCGATTCACCAGAAGCTTTGGCCTTCCGTCAGGCTGCGCGCAATCTAGCAGGTCAGCTGTCGGTACAGTCTTACATGCTGCTGCCGATGGCCTAGAGGTGTTATGGCCTTGGGAATGGGTGAGACCAAGCTGCGAATCCTGGAGACCCTCCGCTCGAGGTCAAGCTGTGCTGGCTCGCTGGCCGAGTCGCTGGGCATCTCTAAGGTTGCGGTGCACCGTCACCTGGAGGACCTCGAGCGCGAAGGACTGGTGCGGGCGCGGCTGGAAAAAAGCGAGGGGCGGGGCCGTCCCAAGCAGGTCTATCAGGCGGTAGACGAACAAGCCCCCTATGCTCGCATGTGCGCTGATGTGCTCAGCCACCTTAAAGAGCTTTTTGGCCAAGGGCTGGTACTAGAGGTACTGAACCGGCGCAACAACCGTCTGCTAGAGGAACTTGCGCCGCACTTAGAAGGCCTGAGTCTAGAGCAAAAGCTCTACCGCCTAGCCGAGTTTCTCACCGAGCGGGGTTATCAGGCCAGTTTTTTCTACGAAAATGGGAGCTGGTACTTGGAGCAGGGGCGCTGCCCCAAACTGGCCCTCTCGCTCGAGCACAGCGAGTTCTGTCAGGCTGAGCTCGAGCTGTACCAGAAGCTGCTGGGCGTGCCTGTAACCCGCGAAAAGCGCATCTCTGCCGGAGGCGACTGCTGCCGCTACCGCATTGAGGCCACAGAACAGAACAGCGAAGGATAAACCTCGGTTCGCGTAAGACACAGGCCTGGTGCAAATAACCCTCCCGGCCACCCTGACCGTTGCTATTCTTCCAGGTAAGCAGGGCCAGGTGCCCTGAAGTCGAGGGCCTGCAATGGTTAAACCAGACCATACCCCCGCCGCATCTCCGACTCCTGATCCGCTCAACTTTGCCCAAGGGATCATGGTGGTGCGTACCGACCTCGAGGGGAACTTTACCTATGCGAACCGCGCCTATCTGGAATATATGGGGCTACAAACCCTACCAAAAGGCACCAGCGCCTTACAGCACGTAGGTCCCGCGGATTTGCCAACGATCCTGGAAGCGGTACAGCAGGTGCTCGAACAGCCTAGCCAAACCCGCTGGGTAGAGTTCAGCAAGCCGCTCGGCAACCGCTGGAACCGCAGCCGCTGGGAGTTTATGGCCTTGCTCGACCACCAGGGCAAGCCGACCGGCCTACAATGCATAGGCTATGACATCAGCCACAGCTACCGCCAGGCCCGTTTTCAGGAGGCTTCGCTGGAGCTACTGGCCTGGGGGCTGCGTGAAATGCCAACTCCGGAGCGGGTTCTAGAACAGGCTTTGCAAGCAGCCCTGCGGGTCGTCCCAGCAGCCCAGGCCGGCAGCGCCATCCTGCTCCAAGCCGAGGGGTATTTTCGCTTTGTGGCTGCCCACGGCTACGATCTGGCTGCGCTGCAGAAGGTCCGGCTGTACCCCCATGAACCGTTCTCACTAAGCCAGCATATCCAGGCCCGGGTCTTCACCCAGGCCGATATCGCCCATTTCAACAGCCGCCTCGACCCCGAGCGACGGGCGCTGTTGGAGGGGCCAGGACATGCCAGGGCTATCCAGGCCACGCTGGCGTGCCCGGTGGTGGTGAACGGAACGGCTCGAGCCTACCTATACCTCGACCACTTCGACCACCCCGATATCTTCGACGGGCTTGACCTGCGCCACCTGGAGGGGCTGGCCCACCACGTGGCCTGGCTGCTTTACGGCAACGAGCTGCGCGGCCAGGCACACCGCAGCCGCTACTACGACCCCCAGACCGGACTGCCCAACCTGTACAGCCTGACTGAGGTGCTGAACAACCGCCCGCCGGCTCCCCGGGCCCTGGTAGCCCTGCACTGCCGCTCGCTCGAGCGTATCCGGCGCATAGAAGGCGAGGAGGTCTGGGTGGCCACCCTACAGCTCATAGCCCGCACAGCAGAGGCCGAGCTGCGCTCAGATGACCGCCTGGTCTACGCGAAAGACACCTTTTGGTTGCTGCTCGAGGGGGTTGATTGTCCATCAGACCTAAAGGCCGCACTCTCGCGGCTGCAAGATGCCGTAAAAAGCAAGCTGGTCCCACACTTTCCCCAGCTCGACTTCAACCCACGGGTGGGGGTGGTCATCGCCCAGCCTGGCACCCCTCCGCATGAGCTGCTCCAGGCTGCTGAAACTGCCTTGGAGCGGACCCAGCAGCCCGGCCAGGTGAGCTTTTACGAGCCCTCGCTGACAGAAAATACCCGCGAAGACCACCTCCTGCGCCAGACCCTGTACCAAGCCCTGCGGCCGATGAAGTCCGGGAAGGCCCCTCTGGACTTCTGCCTGCACTTCCAGCCCGTCTGCCACCTTTCCAGTCGGCGAATGCGCCACCTCGAGGCCCTGCTGCGCTGGCGCCATCCCGAACAGGGCTTGATCTCCGCAGCAAAGCTTTTACCCATCATCGAGGAAGAGGGCTGGATGGTGGAACTGGGCGACTGGATTATAGGAGAGGCCGTGGCCTGCGCCGCCCGCTGGCAGGTGCCCATTGCCGTCAACCTGTCCGCTAGTCAGCTGGTGCCCCAACTTCCCCCAAAAATAAGCGCACAGCTACAGCGCCACGGCCTGCCCCCTCAAGCCCTGATCCTCGAGGTAACTGAACAGGTCGTCCTAAACGAGGCCAGCCTTTCGGTGCTCCGGCAGCTAGCCCTTCAAGGGCATCCATTGCACCTGGACGATTTCGGCAGCGGTTTTTCTTCCCTTGAACGGATCACCGCCTTGCCTCTGGCGGCCATCAAGCTCGGCCTGGGGTTTATGCGAAGCCTGGGCCTCAGCCCCAACCCCGAAAGCCCAGGAGCCCGGCTGCTGCGGGCAGTTCTGGCCCTGGGCAAGGGCCTGAGCCTCGAGGTGATCGTGGAGGGCATCGAGACCGAGGCCCAGCTGGAATTCCTGCTAAGAGAGGGGTTTTCCTACGGCCAGGGCTACCTGCTCGGGCGGCCTGCGGCCATCGAGCACGACGAGCGGCTAGAAACGCTAGGACAAGGCCGCAGCGGAGGTGGACTTTGAAGCATGGCCAAAATCTACCCTTTGCTGCTATAGCACTAAGCGCGCTGGCGCTGGCGTTTTTCTCCTATGAGCTGGCCCTCCCCTCTTCCTACAGGCTGCCCTTGCTGATGGTTTTTACCGCCACCAGCGCCAGCATCTACGGCCTGTCCTGGGGCCTTGTGGCCGCTGGGGTATCGGCCCTGGTGCTGGTCCATCCGGCCGGCATGCAGATCCTGGACGGGCTGCTGCTATTGCTGTCCGCCCTTCTTGCCTATAGCATCGGGAAGCACCTGCGCCTGTCCCGCCAGTACGCCAAAGCTTTAGCCCGCAGCCAGCAGCTAATTGCGGAGGCCCTGAAGGACCTCCCTCAGCTCGACAGCCGACAGTCCCTGCTGGAGAGCCTCCCAGCACGCCTGGCCAGCCTCGGCGCGGGGGGCCATGTGAGTGTGTGGCTGCCCCAAGAGCGAGGTCTGCGCCTCTTGGTCTGTGTGCCCGATATCGGCATACAGGAGATTTCCTTCCAGGGCGTGTTGGGAAAAGCACTCCGCCAAGGCAAGCCCCAGCACGTGCCCAACGTACACCAAGAGCCAGCTTACATCCCAGTCCCAGGTTTTACCAGCCAGGCAGAGCTGGCCCTTCCCCTCTTCGAACGGGGAGAGGTGGTAGCCGTGCTCAACCTAGAGCGCGATAGGTCTTTTTGGCCTGAGGAAGTGGACGGGCTGGTTCGCTTTGCCAAGGCGGTTGGCCTACAGCTAGACCGGCTGGCCGACCTCGAGACCCGCCGCCTGCTATTGGAGATCTCCTTGGCGCTGCAGAAGGCGCGCTCGCTGGGGGAAGCCTCGCAGATGGCCCTCACCCTGCTGCTGCAGGGCTTATCCCTCCAGGCCGGGGCCGTTTGGGAGGCTCGAGGGGGCCGGATGCAGGCCCTGGCCCACCAGGGGGTGGATGAGCCAAGCCTGCTGGAGGTTTTGCAAAGCGGGCTGCCCTATGGCCAGGGCCTGGCCTGGGAGGTATATGCCACAGGAAAACCCTACTTTACCCAGTGTTACGCATGGGAGCCACGCGGCATAGACGTATTGCGGAGCCTAAACTGCCGCACCTTTCTGGCACACCCCATCCCCACAGGTAGCAGTAAGCGCAGCCGCTTCGTGCTGGTGGCGGGCAGCCGCCAGGAACGGGCCTGGCGGAAGGCGGAAAAGGAGCTTTTGCAGTTGTTTTGCCGTAGCCTGGGGGTTGGCTTTGAGCGCTTAATCGAACAACTCCAACGCGAAAGGGTAAACTGCTTGCTACAGGAGCTGCTGGAGGAGCCTTCGGAGGACTTCTATCACAGGGTGCTGCTGGAGGCGGTGGATCTGGTACCAGGCAGTGAGGCAGGAAGTCTGCTGGTGCTCGAGGATGGAAATTACCATCTCAAGGCCGCGTTAGGCTACAATCTTGCCGGTTTACAAACTATCTCCTTGAGCCCGGAAGCCATGCTTAGCTGGTTTAGCCAGGGTGAGCAACGCGCCTTGCAGGGACAAGCCCGCATCCTCAGCGCGGACGAAACCAACATCTACAAGATTAGCTACCAAAGCGCACCACCTGAGGTCATTGACACTGCGGGCAGGGTGCGCGAGATCAAAGCCAACCTATGCCTACCCATCGTCTACCGGGGCAAGGTGCTGGCCTACCTCAACCTGGACAACCTGCACGATGCACAAGCGTTCGCAGAGGATAGCTTGCGCGCGGCTCAGTTTTTTGCTGCACCGCTGGCCACCCTGCTGCACAACAACCAAACCCAGCGCCTTCTGCAAGAAGCAGCCCTCACCGACCCCCTAACCGGCTTGCCCAACCGCCGGGCCTTCGAAAAGGTGCTCTCGAAGGAGCTTGAGCGGGCTGTGCGCTACGGTCATGCGCTGTCTCTAGCGGTAATGGATTTGGAGGGCTTCAAGGCCATAAACGATAGTCTGGGTCACGCCATGGGGGATCAGGCCCTCATCAGGGTTGCTCAGCTGCTTGAAGGCGAGCGTCGCTCAAGCGACCACCTCTTTCGCTGGGGCGGCGACGAGTTTGCAGCCATCTTTCCCCACACCAACAAAACCGAGGCCGCGGCAGTGGCCGCCCGCTACGTCCAGCTTATCGAGTCGGTCTGCTTTGACAATCACCGCCTGGGCGTGAACATTGGGCTGGCCTCCTACCCCGAGGACAGCCCGAGCCCAGATGGGCTGCTCATCACCGCGGATCAGCGCATGTACCAGGCCAAGGCCCTGGGAGTCCCGCTCAAGCTATGAGCGGGGCTTGTAGCCGGTCACGGCAGGCATATCGCTTAGGGTGCTTGAAGGGTGTGGCTCCCCAGCGCCTGCCAGTAGCGCTCGAGATCCTCTGCCAGCTGCCGGGCCAGCCCTAGGCGGTAGGCCTTGGCCACCCGCTGGCCCAGTGAGCGGACCAAGGGACAGGCGCTGGCCTCCAAAGCGGCCAGGGCCTTCTCTGAGAGGGCTATCTGCACCTGCTGGGGTCGGGCCGGTACAGGCGGTATACTAAACCAGTACTCGGCCTCTTCGGGGCGAACCACCACAGCCCTCCTGCTGGTAAACCAGCCAGCCCCCTCTGGGTGCACATAGACCCGCGCTGCCTGGTTTACCGCCTGACGCACAGCCTGGGCAAAGGGCACAGGAATGGCCCATCCCGTTTCGGGGGCAGCAGGCAGCGGACGATAGGCTCGCGCCCTCAACTCGAGGTTTTGCTCCCCGTTCCACTCGTTGAGCACCAGGCTGGCAGCCAGCTCGATGTGTTCGGGTAGACTTTCGCCACTATCGTGCCACTTAACGACCCGAAGGCCATTCAGTCGGAACGACAGGTGTTTACCATCGCCCATGGTGCGCACATATTCTGGCCTGCCCTGGGCGTAAAACAGCGGTTCTGGATTGCCCTCCCCCAAAGGCTCGAGTAGCTGCAAGGCCCGGTGTAGGGCGGCCAAGTCTTCCCCGTCAAGCCATCCCTCCAGGGTGATCTCTGGTACTGGCAGCGGAAACTGGCCCACATAGCGCTGAACGGCCTCGGTGAAAGCCGACACCTGCTCCTCCCGAATGGCAAAGCCTGCAGCCTGGGCATGGCCGCCGAAGCGCTCGAGAAAAGGACTGGCAGCCTGTAAAGCGCCCACTGCGCTGATGCCGGGTGTTGAGCGTACCGAGCCCTTGCCGTCGCTAATGATAAAGACCGGTTTGTAGTAGTGCTCCAGTAGTCGGCTGGCCACGATGCCCATCACGCCTGGATGCCCCTCGGCATCGCAAATGACCAGTGCAGGCTGGGTGGGGTCAATGCGGGGCTGGATGCGCTTTAGCATCTCCTCCTCGATGCGCTGACGCTCCTGGTTGAGCCGGTTCAGGCACCGGGCCAGGAAATGGGCTTGCTCTGGGTCCTGGGTGGTAAGGAGGGCCAAGGCTACCTCGGCCTGCCCCAGCCGCGAAGCCGCATTTATGCGAGGGGCAATGCGAAAGGCGGTCTCGCTGGCGCTAAATTCACGGCAGTGCTCGGCAGCCAGCACCCTCAAGCCTGGGTTAGCCGAGTTGCGCAGGCGGGAAAGCCCCTCTTTGACCAAAGCCCGGTTGAAACCCTGCAAGGGGGCCACGTCGGCCACCGTACCGATGGCGGCCAGGTCGGCATACTCTAGAGGTGGGTCTTTCCCCAGCAGCTCGTACACCTGCCACAACAGCAAGAAGGCCACCCCAGAACCCGTGGGATGGGCTTTGCCTTGAAGCTTTGGCGAGAGGGCGGGGTGCACCACCAGGCCCGGCGGTGAGGAGGCACCCGGCGTGTGGTGGTCGGTGACCAGCACCGAGACCCCGTTATCCACCAGTTCCTTTAGCTCAGCGTGATTGCTGATACCACAATCTACGGTGATGAAGAGGTCGCAGGCCTCGAGGTGCTCCGACACCCGCTCCATCAGCACCCCATAGCCCTCGCTCAAGCGATGGGGAATGAAGGGGTGTATATCGGCCCCCAGTTGGCCCAAGCCGTTGAGCAGGATGGCCGTTCCGGTAAGGCCGTCGGCATCGTAGTCGCCATGCACGCGGATGCGCTCACGTTTTCCCAAGGCCTCTACAATGCGCAAAGCCGCCTGCTTCAAGCCCTCGATAGGGAGCAGCTCTAGAGGGGGCTCGAGGTCTTCCTTTCGGCGAAAACCCCGGTTCCAAAGCACTGCCGCTGCCAAAGGAGAAAGCTCGAGCTGCTCTACCAGCGGACGTAGCAAGGAGACATGGGGCCATTCGCGGAATTTCCAGTTCATCTGTAATCTCCCAGCAGACGCGCAAGCAGGGCGGTCCCACCCCAGCAGGCGCCCTTGCCTAGGGCAACCGATCGGGGATGACTGGGGTTTCCTCGGGATGCTGCTTTTTGAGGGCCTCGAGCTCGCTCTTGAGCTGGCGCAGCTCCCGGTTACGCTTGCGCAAAACCGACTGGGCGCTCACCCAACCAGCAAACCCATACAGGCCCATCACGCCTAGGCCCAGCCCGAAGGCCGTCAAAAGCAGGAAGCTCAGGTGCACTAGGCCCCAGGGCGTCCCCAACAACAGTCCTGGCTCCAGAGCGTACAAAGCCCAAGCGAGTGCTCCTACGGTTAGTAGGATCAGGAAAGCCAGACCGCTCAAGACCTTCATGTCAGAAGTTTACTCCAGTGCGACCCTTTCTAGCAGCAATGCACACTCCGCGCGAGCGCAAGGTCTAATAACAAGCTCGAGCTGCATCACCGCTTCCAACACCCCTCAAGGTACGGTGGTCATGTGAATCCTTTCAGGGTAGACCTCCCGATCCCTTGCTGCCTGCACCTCAGGCAGGAGCCCAGGAATCGAGGGGATTTCTTACTTCTTCAGGTCGATGCGACCCTCATAGAGGGCCTTTCCGACAATGGCTCCCTCAACTCCCAGGTTCTCTAAACCCAGTATGTCCGCCTCAGAGGCAATTCCCCCTCCAGCAATCAAGAAGCCCGGCCAAGCTGCACGAACTTCGCGCACCACCTCGAGGTCGAGCCCCGTCAGGGTCCCATCCCGCCGCACATCGGTGTAAATTAGGGTACGTACACCCATCTCCCACATCCGCAGGCTCAAATCCTGCACCCTGAGGGCAGTCCTCTCCGTCCAGCCCGAAATCACCACCTCCAGCCCCCTGGCATCGAGGCTCACCACCACCCGCTCGGGGCCAAACTCCCCCAGCAACTGCTCCAGCACTTGCGGCGCTTTTACAGCTGCCGTGCCTACCACCACCCGGCTGGCCCCCAAGGCCAGGATTTCTCTACCTGCCCCCACAGTGCGCACCCCGCCTCCCACTTCAAAGGGGATCGTGATGGCTCCTGCGACCTCGCGCAGCACCGCTCGGTTTTCCCCCCGCCCAGTGGCCGCGTCCAAATCTACCAGATGCAGCATCCTGGCCCCTTGCTTCTGCCAATGCAAGGCGGCCTCTACCGGGTTTTCGTAGTAGACGGTTTCTCGGCTAGGATCGCCTTCGTAGAGGCGGACAGCCCGCCCGCCTTGAATATCTACTGCCGGTATAACCAACATCCTGGGGATTGTATCAAATAAGGCCATCAGTAAATTTTCTTGCCCAGGAGGCTGCTGGCGAGTTCGACCATCATCCGGGCGGTGCGGTTGGCGGTGTCCAGAATAGGGTTCACCTCAACCAAGTCTAGGCTGGTAACCAACCGGGCATCGGCCAGCAGCTCCATGAGCAGATGGGCCTCGCGGTAGGTCAGGCCTCCAGGCACCGGTGTGCCCACCCCCGGCGCAATCCCAGGATCCAATACATCGGCATCCAACGAGACATGCACCCTAGAAAAACCGGCAAGCTTTGCCACTACCTGCTGGGCGATGGCGGGAATACCCTGCATGTCCACCTCCTTCATGGTGAACACCGTAATCCCCCTTTCACGCAGCAGCCGAACCTCGCCTGGATCCAGGCTACGTATCCCGATGAGCACCACGTCTTCGGGACGCACCTTGGCTCCCGGGCCACCCAGCTCTACCAGGCGTGGATCGCCCAAGCCACATAGGTGGGCCAGCGGCATCCCATGAATGTTGCCACTAGGGCTGGTCTCGGGGGTGTTGAAATCAGCATGGGCATCCAACCAGATCAATCCAATACGCTCGCCCCTACTGGCTCCTGCAACCGACCCCATGGCGATGGAGTGGTCGCCTCCTAGAACGATGGGAAAAACGCCGGCAGGCATCTGGTGCATAGCTTTGATGGTGTCCTGGCAAACCGCCCGGATGACCTCGAGGTAGCCCAGCGCCTGCTGGGCGCGCAAACTCTCAACCACCGGCACCTGCACATCACCATGGTCATGCACGTTGTGGCCAAGGGCCTGGAGCAGCTCCTGCAGACGCGCGTAGCGCATGGCACTGGGGCCCATGTCCACTCCCCGTCGGCCCTGGCCCAGATCCATCGGAACACCCAAGATACCAATGTCCATACCCGAACAGTCTACCGCCTGGGCTGGGGCTATTGACCTATAAACCTTTTCAAGGGTAGCATGAAGAGCTACGCCAACTGCGCAGGCAGCAAAATGAAACAGCGACCTTTACAAAACATCAACCTCGCCCAGCTCATGCGTGAGGGCGGGAGCGTCGGCGCCAGGGACGAGATTCAGGACTACATCGCTCTACACAACGAGCGTATCCCCCTACAAGGGAAGGCTCTCTGGCAGGTGACAGTCACCAGGATAGAGGGCGAGAGGGGGTTGGAGCTTTGGCTTTCGGGCGAAATAGCTGGCAACGCCATCATGGAGTGCCGTCGCTGCCTGGCCCCCAGCCCCACCCCCGTGCGGGCCCATTTTCAGTACCTGCTCCGCTATCAGTCGGGCCTGCCTCACCCTGAGTTCATCGAGGAAAACAATGCAGAAGTGCTGCTTTTCGGCCACCCCGACCTCGATCTGGAACCGCTCTTGAGTGAAGCTTTTGCCCTCGAGCTGCCCTATACCACCCTCTGCAAAGAAGACTGCAAGGGTCTGTGCCCGGTCTGCGGGGCCAACCTCAACGAGGTGCAGTGCGGCCACCTGCCCCAAGATCAGCCTCGGCTGGCCCGCGAGCTTTCTAAGCTGCTAGGTGAGATAGAATAAAGCCCTAACCTGTTCGTCTAGTCCTATGGCTATTACACTATACCCCTGGCTGGATCACCTTACCCAACATCTACCCGTGGCCAAGGAAGGGCGCGACCCTTCGGGCGTTCACCAGGTACGGGTGGCGGCACGGTGGCTTAGGGTATGGCTGCGGCTGGCTGGAATGCGGGTGCTCGAAGACGACCTGGCCTGGCTGGTGCGCGCGGCAGGTGAGGTGCGCGACCTGGAGGTGTTGCTGCAACAGCCCAACCTACCTAAGGCCTTTCGAAACTGGGCTACTTCCAGGCTGGAAGAGGCTCGAGCCACCTTCGTACCACTGCTGGATAGCCCTCGGCTAGCTGGACTGCTTCAGGCCCTCTCCAACCTGCCACCCCTAGACGAAGAAGCAGCCAAAACTCGATTAAAGCGATTTGTTCGTCAAACCAAACGCAAGGCCGAAGAATGGCTTAATCAGGACAGCATTGAAAGCCTGCACACCTTGCGCCGGGCCCTGCGCCGCCTGCGCTATGCCCGGGAGTGGTTGGGGCTAGACAGCCAACCCATCAAAGCCTTGCAGGAGGCTTTTGGGCAGGTGGGCGATCTGGCCTTTACCCTAAGGTACCTGGGCTACTTCGAGGCCCAGGGGGGCCAGGTGTCTGTGTACAAAGGGCAGCTCGAGAAGGAGCTAGGTAGGGCCCTTCAGGCTGCTCGAGCAGCCTGGAGTAAACATCAAGCCGACCTTTATACAGCACGGTAGGGCCTATTCACTCACCTAGAAATCCTCCCAATTTGCTCTAGAACCTCGCCCGAAGTGCAGGCGTGAGGGATTGGGAGATTCACACCACGGATCTACAACGGAACGATTCAGGCAGGGAGCACATCAAAACCCAAAGGCTTCCCACTACCCCCTTCACGGTGGAGGTGCTGACAAGGAGGAAGGCGCAAGGGCAACGGAAAGCCGGAGGGCCTGCCTCCGGCCAGGAACATCACTTCTTGCGGGGCCGGTACTTGCCGTAAGAACCTCGGAAGATCTTTCCTCGACGGGTGCGACGGTCACCTTTGCCCATGCTCAACCCCTAAGCTTTAGCTCCGCTCAAAAGCTGGTGCACTTTGCTCATCAGACGGGACTTGCGACGGCTGGCTGCGTTCTTGTGCAAGGTAGAGCCTTTGGCAGCCTTGTCAATCAGGCTTTCGGCATAGCGCATGACCCGAAGTGCTTCATCCACATTACCTTCTTTGGCCAGGGCCACCGCTTTCTTGCTGACGGTCTTGATGGCCGACATCTTAGACTTGTTGCGGGCACGGCGCTTGAGCGACTGCCGGTGGCGCTTCATGGCCGAGGGATTACGTGCGGTCTTCTTTTGTGCCATAGTTCTCCTTGCCCGGGGGGCCACCAGGTTGGCGCGCAAAGGCGGCCTCGAGGCAAACCATCCATAAGTCTAACATAAAGCAAGCCCCTGTGCCTAGCCCCTCAAAACTCATTACGGGCTGCCACCCAGTCCATACGCACCTGCCCACGAGCATCCTTCAGACGAAAATACACATCGTACAGATTGGCATCAGCAGGGTAGCGAATTTCATCCGCAAAGCGCCCTTGGTAGCGCTTGATCAGGCCTGGAGCGTTCCGGTCTGCACGGCGAATCTCCACTTCTAAACTCCCTCTTTGCAACTCCCCACTAACCACAACCTTTACAAAAGCTCGAACGCCGGTGGCCCGCACCTGGTTGCGGGTCTCGCCGGTGTAGTTCCAGTAGTAAACTGGGGTAAATGGGGCATAGCCCAACGCCAGGCCATAACGCTCGGCATAAAAGTAAACGCCGCCCGCAAGCAAAGCCAGGAATATAAGTATTCGCATGGCTTAAATATAAGCGGGTTGGCTGTACTCGAAAATTCCTGGAAGGTCCTCTATCGGTATACTTGGGAGCATGACAGCAGAGGAAGCCTTGGCCTTGCTGCAGCACGGGGCGGTGGAGATCACCCCCCAGGAAGACCTACTAAGGAAACTGCACTCGAGAAAAAAGCTCGTGATCAAGTTGGGGCTAGACCCCACCCGGCCCGACATTCACCTAGGCCACGCGGTGGTGTTGCGCAAGATGCGACAGTTTCAGGAGCTGGGGCACAAGGTAGTCATCATCATCGGCGACTTCACCGCCATGATTGGCGATCCCTCGGGCCGCAGCAAAACCCGCCCACCCCTCACCCTGGAGGAGACCCGAGCCAACGCCAAAAGCTATGTGGAACAGGTGGGTAAAATTCTTATCACCAATGACCCTGCGCGCTTTGAGCTGCGCTACAACTCCGAGTGGCTGGAAAGCCTGGACTTTAAGGAGTTAATCAAGCTCACCTCGCTTCTCACAGTAGCCCAGATGCTCGAGCGGGAGGACTTCAAGAAGCGCTACACCGAAGGCGTGCCTATCTCCCTTCACGAGTTCCTTTACCCCCTGGCCCAGGGCTATGACTCGGTGCCCATCGCCTGCGATGTGGAGATGGGCGGTACCGACCAAAAGTTCAACCTTTTGGTGGGGCGTGAGGTGCAGGAGGCTTACGGCCTGGAAAAACAGGTGGCCTTCATCATGCCGCTGCTGGTGGGGGGCGATGGGCAAAAGATGTCCAAGAGTTACGACAACTATATCGGCATCAGCGAGGAGCCCAGCGAGATCTTTCGTAAGCTGATGAAAGTAGAAGATCAGTACCTGCAGACTTATTTTGAGCTCTGCACCGACCTGAAGCCGGAGGAAATCCGGGAGGTAATGGAGCAAGGCGGGCCTATAGGGGCCCACCGGGTGCTGGCCCGGCTGCTCACCGGGGCCTACGCCCAGCCGCTCATCCCCGCTCGCCTAGATAAAGCCCTGTACCAGTCGCTGGGATTTAGCTGGGAGGCCTATGGGCACGACCAAGGTGGTGTTTCGGTTGTGCGACAAGCCGAGGCCCGCTACTACGAAATTGCCCAGGGCGGCATCCCTCGTGAGATGCCCGAGGTTACCCTGCACCCCAGCGAGCTGCGCGAGGGTAAAATTCCCATCGTTAGGCTCTTTACCCTGGCCGGTCTGACCGCTTCCAACGGCGAGGCACGGCGGCTCATTGAGCAGAAGGGCCTGCGGCTGGATGGCGAGGTGCTCACTGACCCCAGAATGGAGGTTGCTCCCACCAAGCCCTTAGTGTTGCAACGTGGCAAGGACAGGTTTGTGCGGGTGGTGCTGGCTTAGCCCTGCTCGAGCGGGCGAAAGGGAACCTCGTAGCCGGTGGCATAGAGCACGCCGTTCTCCTCTTCCAGCCTCAGGCGCGGTAGGGGGAAGCGTGGCGGACCATACACGGCCTTCCCCCCTTGCAGGGGCTCAAAGGCACCAAAGTGGCAGGGACAGCCTAGGAAGGGGTGGTCGGTGCGGTAGTTGTAAGCGATGGCGCCCAGCTCAGGGTTGTCCACGTAGTTCACCACGCAACCCTGGTGGGTGCAGATGCGCGACAGGGCTAGGAAATAGGCTTCCCCTACGGCCAGACTACCTACCACCGGCTCTGAAAGGCGGAATACCACAGCCTTGAGGGGGCTGCCGCTGTACTCATAATCAAAGTATTTGAAGTGCCAGTGGGCTGAGAGCTCATCTAGGGAAGCCGCCCGCACCCGTGGGCCCTCGCGCCAGACCGGTTCAGCCACATCGGCCTTAGTAAAGTGAATGGCGTAGGTGCGCCAGAGCAGCCAGCCAAAAAAACCCGCTGTGATACCACTGGGAACGATCCACAACAGATCTCGCCGGCTGAGGCGGGGCTGGTTTTGCGAGCTGGGCTTGTTCATACCGGCATACTATGGCAAAGGCAGCACCTGGTATGGGAGGCTGGACACCCTGCCGAACTGACTACAGGCCTGCCTATAGTCCCCCCAGGTACTCCAGCAGCTCCTGCATTTCCTCTCCGTTGAGAGCAACCGCTGGCATCTGGCCCCGGCCCTTGAGGACAATCTCCCGCACTGCTTCGGGTACCTTGTTGATGGGGTTGCCTTGCAGGCGAGGCCCCGAACCACCCTGGGCCTGGGCCCCGTGGCAGGCAGCGCACCTGCTTAGGTACACCTGCTGCCCCCTAGAAGCGGCATTCAGTTGGTTTCTGGTTGCCTGGATAAGGTTTTGCACCTGCGCCCTGGCTTCCCCGCCTGCTTGTAGATAGGCCTCCCAGGCCACGATGGCCTCGGCAGAGCGGCCCATTTGATGGTAGGCATTGCCTAAAAACAACCAGCCCTCCGGCTCATCCGGCTCGACCTGCAACGCAAGCTCGAGGGCCTGCGCACCCTCCACGGGCCTTCCGCTCATAAAAAGTAGGATGCCAATCCGCCGCACCGCGTTGGCGTTGCGCGGCTCAAGCTCGATCACCTTAAGGTAGCCCTGCGCCGCCCGCTCGAAATCCTGCAGCTCGTAGGCTTTGTTGGCATAAGCTAGCCAGTCAGCAGCTTGGCCGCTTTGCTCAGCCCGACGCAGCAGCTCACCCAGCTCACGGGCCTCGTTGCGGCTGGTGATGATGGTCTCACCCGGCAGTCGTGGCACCGTGTAGGCCCAAAGGCCCACCCCCAGGGCCACCAGGCTCAAGGTGACAGCCCCCAGCGTAACCGGACTCAAACGGCGTGGGGTGGGGTTTTCCTGACCCAGCTCGCCAAGTTGGCGCTCGAGCCGCACTGCCTGGGCTAGTAGGCGCTTGCGCTCCTCACCCTCAGCTTCCCGAGCTAGCGATTTGAGCACCTCGAGCTCAGCTTTTAACTCCTGAGGGCGGGGGCTTTCGGGAAAGGGCTGGGCCTGGTCACGCAGCGGCCTGAACGCATATACCAGGGCCAACACAAAAAGTAGAGCAAGAAAAACGATAATCATGATTGTCGCTTGGGGGAGTGCAGCTCAGCCTCAAGGCGGGCGATCTCTTCCTCAGAAACGTCGGCCACAGGTGCTTTGGCTTGGGCCCCAACCCGAGCCAAGTAGCGCCAGAGGCCGAAACCCAGCAAGCCCAGCCCCAGGAGGGGCGAAAGCCAGACCCAAAGGGTCAGGCCCCGGGCTGGGGGTTTGTAGAGAATCCAGTCGCCATAGCGATCTACGAAAAACTGGCGAATCTCGGCCTCGGTCTTGCCCTGGGCTAGCTGCTCGGCGATGATGCGGCGCATTTCCAGGGCAATACCGGCGTTGGACTCTGCCGCTGACTCGCCCTGACAGACCGGACAGCGCAGCTCCCGGGCAATCTCGAAAACCCTAGGCGAGAAATCGGGGGGCGGAGTGTTGGGGCTGGGCTGGGCCAGCACCAGATGAGCGCAGAACAGCATCAGCCATCCTACAAGCCAACGCAGCAGACCCATATCCTTTCGCTTCATGGCAACACCTGCCTCAGGTACTGCTGTAGCTGGGCTTCACTCAGCTCGCCGGTATGACGCTCCAGCACAATGCCGTTGCGGTCGATAATGAAGGTCTCGGGCACACCGTAATAGCCATACTCGATACCAATACGCCCGCGCTCGTCGTAGACACTGGGGAAGGTCAGCCCGTACTGCTGGACAAACCTTAAGGCTTCACTTTCCTTGTCCTGCACATTGACACCTAGGAACAACACCTGGTCTTTATACTGCTGGTGGAAGCGCTCCAGTAGCGGGGCCTCGGTGCGACAGGGCAGGCACCAGCTGGCCCAGATGTTGAGGACAACCGGCCTGTTCAGATCCTCCCTAATGCCCATTTCTGCCCCATACTTAGCCCGGTAAGGCTCGAGTAGGGGCAGGCTAAAGGTGGGGGCAGGCCTTCCTTTCAACACCGATTTGAGCTCGTTGGGGTTAGGGCGCTGCATGCCCCAGTAAAACAGCCCCCCCAGCAGCAACACCCAGATCGGCCAGAACCTCAGCAAGCTTCACCTCTTAATTCCCTGCTGTCGGGGACATCTGTCGGCTAGGTACCCTGGCCCCGCTGGGCCAGAGGATGTACACAGTTCCCAGCACAATGATCAAACCCGCCACCCACAACCAAAAAACCATAGGCGTGACGATTAGCTTGATGGTGGCCCACTGCCCTCTTTCCTGGTCAAACTGCATCAAAACAAAGTAGTAGTCATTGTAGATGGTATATTTGACCACCGGCGTGGCCAGCGGAGCACTTAGCTGTGGGTAGAAGTTGAGCCGGGTCTGATAGCGACCATCCACGCCCCAACCTTCCCGGCTGGTCGATCGTACCTCAATGGGCGCTATAACAGCAAAGCGGTTGGGCTCTTCCCTTGCCCCGATTGAGAGCAAGCGAACCTCTAGGCCGCGGGTCTGCCAGATCTCACCGACCTGTAGGGTCTTTTGCTCGGTAACCCGGTAGGTCTGGCTAAAAGCGATGGTCAGGGCCGCCAGAGCTACCCCAAAGTGCACGATGTGCGAGCCAAAGCGACGCTTGTGGCTGCTGGCCAGTTCCACCAAAGCCTGTAGCTGTGAGATGCCCAACGCACTGGCCCGCTCCCGCACCCCCTGGACCACCATCAACCATATAGCGGTCAGGTTATAAGCAAAGAGCCCTATAGCCAAGGAAACCCCGAGGCTCAGATTCAACAGCAAACCTAGCAGGGTTCCTGTGGCCAAGGCGACGAGCATCGCCATCAGGTTGCGTAAAACCTGAGCGCTGGAGTTACGCCAGGGCAAAACCGGACCTACGCCCATCAAAAGCAGCATAAAGATGCCCAGCGGAACTGAAACCTGGTTGAAGAAGGGTGCCCCCACCGAAACCTTGGCTCCGCTCACTGCTTCCACTACCAGCGGCCACAAGGTGCCCAGCACCACCACAAACGCGAAGGTTCCAAAGAACAGCGCGCCAGCCAGCAAGGCCCCCTCACGGCTTCTCCAGCGCACCTCGCCGGCCTCACGTATCTCTGAAGAAACCCGAGCCAGCAAGCCCAGTCCCACAGCCATCACCCCCAGCAAGAACAGCAAGAACCAGGCCCCCACTGGGCCGCTGGCAAAGGCGTGCACCGACTGGATAACGCCCGAGCGGGTAAGGAAGGTACCAAACACCGTAGCTGCAAAGGTTAGGGTAACAAAGGCGAAATTCCAGCCCTTGAAGAGGCCTTTGCGCTCCTGCACCTGGGCAGTGTGAAGGAAAGCCGTAGCCAGCAGCCAGGGGATAATGGAGGCGTTCTCCACCGGATCCCAGGCCCAGTAGCCCCCCCAACCTAGAATCTCGTAGCTCCACCACTTTCCAGTAAAGATGGCCGCGGTTAGGAAGCCCCAGGCTACCAGGGTCCACCAACGGGTCTCAAAAATCCAGCTCTGGTAGCGCCGGGCTACCATGGCGGCCACTGCGTAGGCAAAGGGCACCGACAACCCTACAAAACCTAGGTACATTAAGACTGGGTGCACAGCCATCATCCAGTGGTTTTGTAGCAGGGGGTTGGTGCCCCGGCCATCGGGGGGCGGGTTAGGCACGGCATCAAAGGGGTGGGCCACGAAGACCAGCACTGCAAAGAAGAAGACCTGCACGGCAAAGAGCGTGCCCAGCGCCACCGGAGCTCTCCATACATCTAGGCTGTGGCCAGCCCGCAGGCTGACCAACCAGGTGTAAGCCGCCTGGAGCAGGGCCCAGAGCAAGATGGAGCCTTCCAGCGCTGCCCAGGGTGTAACCAGCTTGACCCACAGGGGGTTGCTGGCCGAACTGTGGTTAGCTACGTAGGAGACGCTAAAGTCGTCGATCAGAATGGCCCACTCGAGCGCCCCAAAGCTGGCTGCTGCCGCCAACAAGGCAAGGGCGGAGCAGCGCTTAGCGGCCTCGAGGTAGCGTCCATCTCGCAAGGCGTGGGCTAAAGCCGCCATCACCAGACCTAGCACTGACAGGATGAGGGCGGCGACCAGGGATAGTCCTCCCAGAAGACCTGGCGTCAAGTGAACCTCCTCACTGGGTCTCCTCGATCAGCTTGCGCACCTGATCGGGCGTCCAGCCTTCCTTAGGGGCCTGGTAGGTCTCGGAGTGTTTGACCAAGAGGTTCTGGCTTACAAAGGTTTCTCCCTCAAACCTGCCCTCAACCACCACGCCGCGGTTCTCACCGAAGAGGGCCGGTGGGGTTGTGCCCGAGGAGCGGATAGGAATGTCCTTGACCCCATCGGTGACCACAAAGCGCAGCTCAAGGGTTTGGGGGTTGTAGTCCAGCGTACCCGGCTTAACCAGCCCGCCCAGGCGTACCGCGCGGTTCTGGTAGCGTTCCGCCTGCTGAAAGTATTCACTGGGGGTGATGAAGTAGACCAGGTTCTGCCCCAGGCCTCCAAAGACCAAGTAGGCCAGAGCCAAAACCAGCACCGCTAGTCCAACCGTGTATTTTGCCTTCATGCGCACCTCGATTGCTAACGGCTCCTCTTATAGCGCCACAGCAGGTAGCCCAAGTAACCAAACACCAAGGCATACACCGCAACGAATGTCCAAACCACGAAGGGGTTGGCGGGGTTCCACAAGGGATTATCGGGCATCTCAGGCCTCCTCCCTAGCTGCATCACGGGCAGCAATGATGCTACGCAGCCGTACCAGCCCGATAAACAACAAGGTAAAAGCGGCCAGGTTGACCAGCATGGGGATCAAGATGGCCGCATCCACATTGATTCTGCCCGTGGTGAGGTCAATGGACTGGGTCTGGTGCAGGCTGCGCCACCATTTGACCGAAAGGTAGCTAATCGGCACGTTGATGGAGCCCAGAATAGCCACCCCCGCAGCCGCCTTGGCCCGCAACTCAGGATCTTCAATGGCGCCTCGAACCACCACGTACCCCACGTAGATAGCAAACAAAATGGCCGTGGTGGTCAGGCGGGGCTCCCAGTCCCAGTACACCCCCCAGGTGGGCCTAGCCCAGAGCATCCCGGTGAGCAAGGCCAGGGCCATGAAGATGAGACCTACCTCTACCGTCGCTGCCGCAACCCGGTCGTGGTGCGCCTTGCGCCGCACCAGATAGGCCACTGAGTAGCCCAGGGCAGTGAAGCTGGCCAGATAAGCCATCCAGGCTGTAGGAACATGCATGTGAAAGATGCGGGCCACGTAGCCCTGGCTTTGGTCGGGGGGCGAGCCCATGGCCATGACAAACCCTACCACCTCACCCAACACCCCCAGGCCTAAAATACCCATGGTCAGGGTATCCAAGCGATTGGATTGTTTAGAATATGTCTGCTGCATCTAGGTAGCCTCCTCAAACCGTATTTTGAGCTGAAACGGGCCAGGCGGCGTAAACCACCTTACACATGTAAACCACCTTACACACGAGGTCAGAGGTGCCCCTCAATAGCGTTTGGCAGCTCTTTACACCGCTAGGGAACTTCCAAGTCGCCCTCTTTACTCTTGGTAATGCCGGTCATAACCTATCCTTCAAGCATATATGGGAATACCAGCGCGCACAGCGTCACATAAATCACGTCAAAAACCAGCAGCAGACGCAGCCAGTCCAACAGCTCAGCTACTGGGATGCCCTGGGCCAGTCCTTGGGTAAAGCGCACCGCTGCCAGCACCACCGGGATCACCAAGGGAAAAAGCAACAGCGGCAGGAGCACCTCGCGCCCCCGCAGGCGGGCCAGCATTCCGGCGTAAAAGGTGGAGATGGCTGCATAACCCAAGGAGCCCAACACCAAGGTAAGTACGTACCAGTTCCAGTTTTGCATAGGTAGGTAGAAAAGCCCCGCGGTCAAGGCCAGCAGTGCATGACCCACCAGCAGTAGCAAGGCGAATTGGAAGAAGAGCTTCCCAAAGTAAATCCACTCCCGGCTGCCGGGGGTCAGGAGCAGGTCATCGAGGGTACCATCCTCGACCTCGAGGCCAAAGGCCCGCCCGGCCAACAGGCTGCCCGCAAACGCTAGGGCCACCCACAGCACCCCTGGGCCCGCTCTTTGCAAGTCCTGCGGGTTAGGCCCGAAAGCCATGGCCAAGATGAAAAGCATCACCGCGAGAAAGAACACCGCTGATAAAATGCCTGTGCGCCCCCGAAGCTCAAGCACCAGATCGCGCCAGGCCAGCCAGAAAATGCGTCGCACAGAGCTAAGGGTATCGGCTGATGGCTGAGAGGTAAAGGGATAGACACAAAAACGCGGATACACGCACCTCCTGCCTTCACCCCGGTTGAGCGAAATACATGTGCATTTGAGAGGGCCTGGCCTGTGCTTCTCAAACCAGCCTTTAAGCAAAAAGTCTGTGCGGCGTAGATTAGTTCCAGTAGGGCCGCACCGACTCGAGCATCCGCTCAGTTACCTGACGGTTGCGCCGCTCGATCTCGGCCTTGCGCGGGATTTCGGGGTAGGCCCCCTCGGGGTCGAAGAGGGTATGGGTCAGGAAGTGGCCTAGCTGCGTGCCCCAGCGCCGGAGCCAGGCTTCGGGCAGATGATCAGGCAGTGGCAGGTCTTGCAGGGTCAGGTAGAGCAAGGCCCAGATGCGGCTGGTGGCATCGAGGCTATAACCCCCGCCCAGGGTGTAAACGGCCCGCCCCCCTGCAAAGGCCGCGGCGTACTGGCGCAGCAGGGGAAAGATTTTGGCGTAGGCCTGGGTGGTTAGCAAGATTTCGGCCAGTGGATCCTGAAAATGTGCGTCGGCGCCGCACTGCACCAACAGCACATCGGGGCGGAACCAGCGTAGGGCCGGCTCGAGGCCCATCTGCAAGACCTCGAGGTAGGACTCATCCTCGGTAAAGGGTTCCAGAGGAATGTTCAGCTTGCGTCCGGTGCCCAGGGCTTTGCCGATCTCGTGGGTGTGGCCAGTACCGGGGTAAAGGTAACGGCCCGACTCGTGAATCGAGAAGGTGAGCACGTTAGGCTCGTCGTAGTGAATCCACTGCACCCCATCGCCGTGGTGCACGTCAATGTCGATGTAGGCTACCCGCAGCCCTTGGTCGGTAAGGTACCGGATGGCCACCGAAAGGTCGTTATAAACACAAAAGCCCGAGGCTAAGTCTTTCTGGGCGTGGTGCAGGCCGCCCCCTAGCTGCAAGACCTCCTTAGCCGGGCCGCCAACGACCATCCGGGCAGCGGTTAGGGTGCCTCCCACCAGCCAGCGGGCGGCTTCATCCATACCCGGAAAGATGGGGGTGTCGGCGGTTCCAATGCCGTAGTGGACAAAGTCGGGGAAGTACTCACCCCGACCAGCCGCCTCAACCCGACGCACGAACGACTCCAGGTGCACGCTGCGCACCTCCTCGCGGGTGGCCTGTGTGGGTTCCACAAAATGCAGCGGATGGCCCAGGTGCTGGAGCAAATCCACAAGCATCTCCAAGCGCACCGGGCTGAAGGGATGCCGGGGCCCAAAGTTGTAAAGCCGATACTGGGGGCTGTAGACAACTAGGGCACTCATAAGCTCTTGCTGGGAATTTCAGGGGGCCACTGCACCTTAAACCCCTTCTGACGCAGGCTTCGGGCAACCTTACGCGTATCTAGGGTGCCGACCCGCACCACGGTGTTCACGGTGCCCTCTCCATAGGGGTAGGTCAGTAGGGAATGGATGTTGATGTTCTGCTGGGCTAGCTCGCTGCTTAGGCGGGCCAGCTCACCGGGTCGGTCTTCAAGGCAGACCTCGAGCCGCCCGCTGGGCTTCTCGACCCCGGTAAGCCGCAAGAGTGCTTCCAGCAAGTCAATTCCGGTCACGATACCTACCAGCCGCTCGCCTTCTAGGATAGGTAGGGCCCCTATTTTACGCTCCCGCATAACCCGAGCAGCCTCCTCCACCGGATCCAGTGGCTCCGCGGTAAAAACCGGCTGGGTCATCACCTCTTCGACCGGGATCGCGGTAGACTTGGCGCCCCCAGGGGCAAAGGGGCTGGTGGCTAGCCGGATATCGCGGTCGGTGATCATGCCCACCAGACGGCCCTCCCGCATCACCGGAATGTGCCGGATATTGCGCTGCAGCATGATGTGGTAGGCTTCCTCCAGCGTCACCGAAGCCTCCACGGTCAGTACCGGACTATTCATCACATCTTTGACAAGCATTTACCCCAGTCTAAGGCATCCCGGAGACCGGTCAGTTTTAGGTAGTCCAAACGCACCCACCGCTGGCCCCGGCTGCTCTAGACTATGGGGCGGATGCTGACCCTGCGCTTTAAGCTTTTGTGGAACGGATTCCGTCAGTCGCCGGCCTCGGCCCTGGTGGGGTTTTTGCTAGGGGCTCTGCTGGCGTATGGGGCCTGGTGGGGCACAATCTGGTTTTTGCACTTCATCTCCAACGAGCTCTTTGGCAGCAGCACCTTTGTAAACCGGCTGGCCGCGGCTTTTACCCGCGACGTGCTGGTAGACCGCATCCTGGGCAGCCTGCTCTTGGTGCTCTCGAGCGCGGTGGTGCTCTCGGCCCTGCCCAACGCGGTGGCCGTGCTCTACACCTCCGAAGACCTGCCCCTGCACCTCACCCTGCCGCAAAAAGCCAGCCGGGTCTTCCTCTTTAAGGTGGGCGAGGTGTTTGCTACCACCGTCCTGCTTCCTTTGCTGCTGGTGCTGCCAGTACTCTTCGCCTATGGTGCGCACTACGGGGCTCCGCCGGTCTTCTATGTGGGAGCCGCCTTGCTGATGCTGGCCCTGTTCGCCTTTCCGGTGGTGCTGGGGGTGGGGCTGGCTTTGCCGCTGGTGCGCTTCGCTCCGGCAGGGCGTGCGCGGGAATGGGCGGCGGCCCTGGGCGCGGTGCTGGGCGGGCTGCTTATCTTTTTGCTGCGGGCGCTGCGGCCCGAGGTGTTGCTGCAAACCAACTTTGCCAACCCCGAGGAACTCGACCGCTTCCTCCAGACCTTCCGCGACCCCAGCGCGCCCTTTTTGCCCTCGGCCCTGGCCCAGCAGGCCCTCAAGGGACTGGTGCGGGGCGAGCTCGAGCCGCAGTTTTGGCTACTTTTGGCCCTGTCGGGTGCGCTATTGCTGCTGGCCGGGCTGGTGGCGGGCTATGCCTACCAGCAGGGCTGGGTGCGGGCCCTGGAAGGCACCGTGCGCGAACGCGGCCTCCTGCGCCCGGGCCTGCTGGACCGCTGGTCGCTTTCCAGCCGGGTGGGCGCACTGTGGGCGCGCGACCTGCGGCTGTTTTTCCGCGACGCCAACCAGGCCTCCCAGCTGATTCTGGTGGGGGTGCTGGTGCTCTTGTACACCACCAGCCTACAGTACCTCCCCCTGGGCGATACCCGCTTCCAGGTGGTGGTGGGCTTCTTGCACCTGGCCTTCCAGGGCTTTGTGATCGGCGGGGTGGGGGTGCGGCTGGCCTACCCGCTCTTGAGCCTCGAGGGCCCCGGCTACTGGATGCTGCAGACCGCCCCGGTATCCAAGCACACCATCCTGCTCACCCGCTTAGGCCTGGCCCTGTTTTTCCTGCTGCCGCTGGGTCTGGCCCTGGGCTACTTCTCGCCACGGGTGATCGGCCTAGACGAGAACCTCACCCAGATTTCCCTGATTCTAGGCCTGGCCTCGGCCATCAGTGTCGCTGCCTTGGGGGTGGGGCTGGGGGCCGCTTTCCCCAAGTTCGATGCTTCCAACCCCGCCGAGGTACCCATCGGGATTGGGGGCTTTTTGTACATGGGCCTCATGCTCCTACATGCGGGATTTCTGGTGCTCTTAGCCAGCCGCCCGGTCTACCTGGCCATTACCCAGCGGCAAAACGACTACCTGAGCAGCCCAGAAGGCCCTTTGTGGCTGCTGCTGGTGGGGGCCGTAACCCTGATTCCGGCCCTGCTGGTGCTGGGGTTTGGCTACCTAAGAATGGGAGAAAGGTGAACGAGGCCAGGCGGGAAATCCTGAAGCTACGTCAGATGTATCCAAGGCCAACTACCGGTGGTTTTTTACACCCACCCTAATCCCAGCAGCTAAAAAGTGCTCTGGGAGTCAGGATGCTCAGAAAAGCGACAGTTGACAGGCTTCGGTTAGCTCTGTGTTTTTGGCAAAGAGTCTGTAAACGCTCCGACTGTGTGTCGCTATGAAAAGGTATTCGCGATTTGCGGTGTGTGAAACCTGTCCCACCTTTTCCCCCTGCGGGTTGTAGATCCCGATGCGTGCACCCACATACCTGGAGTGGGGACGGGTCAGACGGCACACGAACCCCCAGTGCCGCAACATATCTTCGATTTCCTCAGTGGTGAAAAAGCCTTCATTGTTGAACGAAAGCACCAGGTGCCGGGCCTTAATACGCCCGAGTAGTGTTTGCATAGCCTCTCTGGCCTCGCGCTTTGAGTTGAAGGGGCTTTTGCGCTTTTGTACATCTACCCGCTTGTTGGCTACCCCGTAAGTTCGCGGCTTGTCCCAGCGCACCAAGGTTTCCCAGACGTGGTAATTGCCCAGGTACGAATGCTGATTGTACGGGGGATCAAGGTAAAAAAGGTCGGCTTCCAGAGCAGCAGCTACCTCGAGCGCGTCCCCCTGAAGGGCCTGACCAGTGCCTGGTAGCAGGGGCGGGTACTCCAGGCGCAGGTCGTTGTGAGCGCGCGGTGCCCATCGCTTGAGGTAAGCCATCTGTACGCCTGTAGTGGAGTCTACCTTATCGGCTGCCAGCATCAAACTGGTAAGCAATATAGCTCGAAGAATAGGGTCATCACCCGCCTCGGCTTCCAGCGCCTCGCGGATCGCCTCAATGCGCGCACCATTTTTGGGCTGAAAGTAGCGGGCCTGCTCACAGTAGTCATGGGTAAACCAACCACTGCGCGGTGGCAAGGATTGCAACCTGTCCAGTATGGGCCGGATGCGCTCTGGGGGGTAGGTTCGCGCGTCGGCCTCCACCAGGGCCTGGGCCAGCACATAGGCATAGGTCATCAGGTCGTTGCTGGTAACGTGGAACCCCAGCGCCTTCAGCGCATGCCCCACCCGGGCGCTGCCAGAAAACAAGTCCACCACAGTGCGAACCGGTTCTTGGTGGCGAATGGACTGAATGGTTGCTGTAATCCAGGGAAGTAAAGCTCGCTTTGAGCCAATATATTTAATCATGAGGTTCCCTCAAGCCAGGATTTCCAAGAATTGAGCAGCCGTACATACTGGCTTTTTGTACTGACCATATCGAAACTGTAGAAACCAAAGGCGTTACTTAACCGCACTGCATGAACTCCGAAACCGGTATGATACTTATTTCTGTACTTAACAAAAGCAGCGTTAGTTAGGAGTAGGAGTTGAGTTGCAGGATAAAAAGTAGCTAGCTCGAGATACTCAAGGTTTTGGTATGAAAAACGCTCATGAGCATTCCCGTCCACACGCTTCCCGTTAGACGATTTCGCCGACTTGACTTCGATAAATACCTTGCGTCTCAACTCATTCGACTCAACCAGCGCAATTGTTCCATCAAAAGCGATCTGTGCGCCTTCATATATTTTTGGATACTTTTCCGCACAAAATTCTGTTACGTCTTCAGGAATAGGCACCCAGCCTCTCTGAGTAAGTGCACCCAGAGCAGGGTTATACCAAAGGCTAACGTCATATTTTCGAGCCAGCCAGGAATACCGTACTGTTGTGCTATTACTCCTGGCTAGATTATGCACCTTTAGCTTGGGAAAATTCCAAATTATAGAGCGATTGTTGTTATTTAGACTTACGTATATCTCATCTTTGAGGATTTTCCCGTCATCAGTTTCTCCTCGAATCAACAGGGGTTGAACGCCCAATTCATCTGCGATCTGGGTTATAAAACTAACCCAAGTTGCTACCTACCCCCTGGGCCAGAAAAAATAGTGGCCGCTATGCTCTCGCACACCATAGCGGCCTTTTGTATCATAGACGACGCCCTCCAGGCGATGGGCTACAAGGACGACCCCCAGGCCAAAACACCCGCGTCCGCTATCCTTACCCTGGCGATACTCGCCGCCATGGAACTCGGTGGCAAGCACAACAAAGCCCTGGCCCTCGCCCAAGACCTGAACCTCTTCACCCACCTCCCCTCCCCAAGCCGCTTCAACCGCAGGCTCCACGCCCTCTACCCCCTCTTCCTGCCCCTCCTTCACCTCCTCTCCCAGGTCTGGAAGAACCTCCACCAGGCCCAGGCCTACGCCTTGGACACCTTCCCCCTCCCCGCCTGCGAGAACATCCGCGCACCCCGCTCCCGACAGGTCTACCGCGGCTTCGTCCCCAGCAAGCGGGTCTACTTCCACGGCCTAAAGCTCCACCTCCTGGTGGACGACGGGAAGTTCATCCACGAGGTGAACCTGAGCCCGGGCAGCTTGCATGACCTGTCCTCCCTACTTCTCCTCCCCCTGGACCTTCCCGAGGGGGCGGAGCTCCACATGGACCGGGGGTATGAGAGCCATCTGTACGAGGACCTGCTGCGGGAGGCGCAGGGGATCCTTCCCATGGTCATCCGCAGGGGGAACCGTCGGCGGTATGTGCCCTGGCTGCAGTACCTGGCCATCGTAGGGCGGAGGGTGGTGGAGACGGTGGGGGGTATGCTGCACGCCATGTTTCCCCGGCGTATCCACGCAGTAACCCAGGAGGGCTTCGT